>Ga0209821_100037_pt1 | contig 27744 bp, 24 predicted proteins | sample SSWtaG_3_FD_184118 | JGI IMG/M metagenome (GOLD analysis project Ga0209821, IMG submission 184118) | Hot spring microbial communities from Sandy's Spring West, USA to study Microbial Dark Matter (Phase II) - SSWTFFsm_matched (SPAdes)... | ecosystem: Environmental > Aquatic > Thermal springs > Hot... | reverse complement strand
TCAATTATTAAAATAAAAATTTAAAAATAAGCCCCTGTAGCTCAACAGGAAGAGCGCGTGGCTTCGGACCACGAGGTTGGGGGTTCGAATCCTCCCAGGGGCAAAATTAAAGTTTTTTTCTTTTAATTTTTTCATAAAGCCATAAAAGATAGTATCTTTTACTAAAAATAAAATCAAAAGTTGGTACCAAATCAATTCTTTTTCCTCCAAAGCCCTTTTTAAATAAAGTTAAACCATACCAAGGATGTTTTTTTTCTTCTTTTTTTGCTATCCCCCAAAAATTATAATATTTCAAATTTCTTCTTTTTGTTTCCTGAATAATCTCCCATTGCATTCTGTAATTTAAAGGTTCTTTAATTGGCAAAGATGCAGCATGATGATAAAAAGAACTTTGATGAGAAAAAATAACTAAAGCAGAAGAAAAATACTTGTTTTCTATTTTTCCTAAAAAAAGAATAGCCTTCTTTTCCTTAGAAAATAATTTGAATTCTTCTAAAATAAATTCTTTAGAGTAGGGTTTAAAATTTTTTCTAAGATAAAGATTTTCATAAAGTGACCAAAAAATATGAAATTTACTTAAATCTTCTGTTTTTTCTATTTCTAAATAAGGTTTTTTTAAAGATTCTAAAACAAGTTTTTTATGAGTTCTATCCATTTCATTTAACATTTCTTCGTCGCTTTTTATTTCTTTTATCCAAAAATTTTCACTCACCGCATAAGTTGGTGCTAATTTGCCTCCTAAACTTTTAAAAAAATCAATATATTCATCTTCATAAATTAATATAGGATTAACCCTTAAAAATTTGTATCTTTTATTAAAACCATTTCTTTTTAAAAATTCTAAAATTTTTTTAAATCCTTCTTTAAAAAAATCTTTTTTTATTACTGGACCATGATGAATAACAAGGCCATAAGAAATTTTTCTTTTATATCCTATAATTTGGCAAATACCTATAAGCTCGTTATCATTAAAAATACCCAATCTTATAACTTCTCTTCCTAAATTTTTTTCAACTTCACCATATTCAAAATCTTGAAGAAAACTTATATAACCTTCTTTATCTAAAAAATCATTCCACAAGTTTTTGTCTTCAAAAATTTTTACTTCTACTCTTTCCATTTTTTTAGTTTTTCAATAATTTCATAAGCAGTTTCTTCACTTATAAGAGTAGGTAAATTAAAAATTATTTTATTTATTTCTTCTGTTTTTGGACAAGAACCCTTTTTATAATCAAAAACTTCTTTATTAACGTTACAGGGAACTAAAGGACAAAAATACCAATCACCTAAAAAAATGCCCTCTTTGGAAAACTCTTTTATTATTTCGTCTCTCTGAGAAGAAAAATAAGGATATCTTAAAAATATAGGCTCACTAAATTCGGAAATTTTAAAAGTAATTCCTAAATTTTCCATATAGATTTTAGAAATTTTTTTTCTTTGATTATTAAACCTCTCTATCTTTTTTAATTGATTTAAAAGCAAAGGATAAAGTTCATAGGGAAATTTTTTAAGATAATCCTTAGGCATCATACCTAATTTTTCTTCTTGGCTTACCATTTCTGGTGTCATTTTTAAACTTCTTAGAATTTTTAAAACCCCCCGTGTTATTTTTAAATGATAAAATTTTTTGAAAAAACCAAAAATAAGCGTACCTAAAAGAAGCTTTTTTAAATTAACCTTATTAAACTCTTCAACCTTTTCATATTCTCTTAAAGCTTCTTTAGATATAAATTCGTTTCTAATTATTAAAGCTCCGCCTATAATACTTGAAATGACTTTATTTCTATTAAAGCTTAAAAGAACAATATCTCCAAAATTTCCTAAATAAATATTTTTATATTTAGCTCCTAAAGCATGAGTCAAATTTTCAATGACAAAAATATTTTTTTCTTTTGCTAAATTTAAAATTTCATCTATTTTTGCTGGTATACCAAAAGTATTTTGAATAATTAAAGCCAAAGAGTTGTAAGTTATTTTATTTTTAAGATCTTCTAAAGAAAAATTAAAATCGTCCCCAATATCAATAAAAACAGGATTTAATCCAGCAAATTTTATGGCATTAGGTACGACTAAACAAGAAAAAGCTTGCGTTAAAACCTCTCTTCTACTGTCAATGTTTTTTAAAATCTTCAAAATAAAAGTTAAAGCTGACCTTGCCGAATTAAAAAACAAAATTTCTCCTTGAGGGAAATATTTTCTTAGTTCTTCCTCAACTTTTCTTTTAGCTCCTAAATCTTCATAACCCTTTAAAATTTTTTTAATAAGCTCGAAATCATCCGCTTCAAAATCGGGAATAAAATCAATAGAGACTATTTTCTTCATTTTCTAAATTTAATTTTATATGAGAAGGAAAACGATTAAAAATAAAAATACCACTTTTTTCTTTTAAGTTATTTAAAAATCTGTCTAAATCCTTTTGATTTTCAATAAAGACCGCTTTTTCTTTTAAAATTTTCCTAAAAAATTTATACTCTTCTTTGTCTGTGAATAAGACAAAATCAAATTTTAAAAATTCTTTAGCTAAATTTTCATAAACAACTTTCATTTCTTTTCCTAATTCTAAAATTCCGTTAAAAATCACTACTTTCTTTTCAAAATTAGATTTTTCTAAAAATTTTATCCCCTCTAAAACACCCCTTAAGTTAGCGTTATAAGAATCATCAAAAATAGTAAGATTTTTATATTTAATTTTTTTAAAAAAACCTTGAGGCATTTTTAAGTTTTTAATTTTTTCATTTATTTCTTCAAGAGACAAAATTTTTTCTTCTAAAATAAAACTTATAGCACCAACTAAATTTTCTATTTGAGGAGGATAGATAAGATTTGTTTCTAAAATATGTTCCTCACCTTTAGCAATCAGTTTAAAGACAGTTTTTTCTTCATAAGGAAAAAGAATTTCATAGCTATAATCTCCTTTTTTTCCATAAGTAATAATTTCTATTTCTTTGTTTTTAACGATTTTTTCTAATTCTTCTTTTAAAACCCCAAAATAATCATGATTAGTATTTATAAAAACTTTACCTTTTTCCATCTCTATAACTGCTTCAATACCTTCTCCATAAATAATATTTTTAATGTTTTCGCCAAAAAGAAAATAATGTTGCTTGGTAATGCCGGTGATAAAGACGAAATCTGGGATTATACCCTTACATATCCACCTTATATTACCTAAAAAGTATGAACCTAATTCTAAAACAAGATATTCAAAATCTTGAAGACTATTTTTTAAAAGATATTTTAAAATAACATATTCATGGTTTAGACGCGGAGGCAGAGAAAAAACCTTTTTATCTTTTAAAAGATGATTTAAGAATTCTTTTGTTGTTGATTTACCATAACTTCCGACAATAACAATCTTTTTAATGTTTAAATTTTTTAGCTTATTTTTCACTTTTTTTCTTAAATAGAAAAGATAAGGAGAAACCATTAAATCAAAAAGAGACAAAGCTAAAGAAAAAAGAAAAATTTGTGTGTAAGAAATAAGTAGAAAAAGATAAAAAACGAAGAAATAATTAAAATCATAAAAGTTGTAGGCTAAATAAATAAAAAGAAAATTTAAAAAGAAAAACATAGAAAAAAGCATCAATGCTTTTGGAGTTAATTTAACAGTTCTTAAAAGATTCCTTTTTAAAAAAATTAATGGAAAGATAGATAAAAAGATTAATAAGTTAAAAGGATTAAATTCAAATAAAGAAAAAAAATCAGCAAAGTTTAAAAAGATAAAACCAAAAGTATAAAAAGCTTGAAAAAATAATTTGGAAAAAATAAAGTAAGTAAAAATAATTAAAAGTACTAAAAAATCTTTTTTATTTAAAATATATTTTCTACCTCGAAGATGGAAATAATCTGCTAAAACCCTTGAAAAAAGCCAATCCTTTATTTGAAAAAGTCTAAAAATAGGAAGACCGCTAAAAAGAAAAACAAAAAGAGTTAAAATAAAAACATTGGCACTTTTAATAATTTCTATCATCTTCTAAGATTATTTTATTTAAAATTTTTGCAAATTCTTCAGGATTTTCTTTATGGAAACTATGTCCACCATTAAAAACTATAAGTTTAGCATTAGGCATTATTTTTTCAAGAAAAAAACCATGTTTTAACGGTGTGATTTTGTCTTTTTTACCCCAAAGAAGATAAGTTTTATTTTTAATCATTTTAGCCTCTTCCCTTAAATCTTTTCTAATATTAGCTAAGGTTTTTTTAAGAACTTCGTCTGCTAAAAAATAATCATAACTTTTCACGACAAATTTATAAAAAACTTTTTTAATAAAAAAAACCAATTTAGAAGGTAAAATTTTCAAAAGGGGCTTACTGATTTTACTTAAAAAATTTAAAATTTTTATTTTTAAAGTGTTTGGTCTTAATATTGCAGCATTATAAAGCAAAAGCTTTTCTACCTTTTCTGGATTTTTAAAGGTATAAAGCAAAGCTAAAGCACCCCCAAAAGAATGACCGAGGAGAATCATTTTTTCTATTTTTCTAAACCGAAGCCCACTTTCTAAGCGCTCATTTAAAAAAATAAGATAATCTTCCAAAGTGTATGGTTTTTCTATCGAAGTTTCACCGAAACCCGGAAGATCAAATAAAATTACCTCTATTTTTTTATCTAAATAATTTAAAAGAGGTTCAAAAGATTTTTTACTACTTCCCCAACCATGTAAAATGACTAAAGTTTTTTTCATTGTTATAATTTTTTTATGAAATTAGAAGATTTAGAAGTTAATTTAGAAGAAGTAAAATTTATAAGTAAAAAAGTAATTGAAAAACTAAAGAAAAAGAATATTAACAAAGTTAGAGATCTTATTTTTTATTTTCCTTTTTCCTATTTAGATTTTACAGAAATTAAAAAAATAAAAGATATTAAATTAGAAGAAAAAGTTTTAATTAAAGGAAGGGTGATAGAAACAAAAACCTTTCTTTCTCCTAAAAATAAAATTTTTATTCTCCAAATAGTTTTAAGCGACGAAACATCTTCAGTTAAAGTGATATGGTTTAATCAACCATATCTAACTAAAAAAATTAAAAGAAATGTTAAACTTTTGCTTTTTGGAAAACTTACACGCTCCAAAGGTTTTGGTTTGTATTTTCAACCGCAAAAATTTTATTTAGTTGAAAATGAAGGAGAAGAAAATTTTATAAAAAGAATTATACCAGTCTATGAAGAAATTTCTGGTTTAAAAAGCAGTTATTTAGAAAAATTAATAAAGACAGTTTTGAATTTTTATGATATTGAAAACCTTGAAGACCCGCTTCCAGAAAAAATTTTAGAAGAAAAAAAACTTCCTTTCTTAGGTAAAGCTCTTTGGGAAATTCATCAACCATCATCTTTTGAAAATTTAGAATTAGCTAAAAAAAGATTAAGTTTTGAAGAACTTCTTTATATTGAGCTTACTCTTCTTTTAGAAAAATCAAATTTGAAAGAAAATCCTTCCCCCGTCATATTAAAAGATGAAAAATTAATTGACGATTTTATGAAAAATTTTAATTTTTCTTTAACAAGAGGCCAAATCAAAGTTTTAGATGAAATTTTTAATGATTTAAAATCAGGAAAACCTATGAATAGACTTCTTCAAGGAGAAACTGGTTCAGGCAAAACCCTTATTGCTGAAATAGTCTCTTTACATTTTCTAAAAAATGGATATCAAGTTGTTTTTATGGCGCCAACAGAAATATTAGCTCAGCAACACTTTCAAAGAATTCTTTCTCATTTTGCTAACTATGATTTTGGCTTAGGTCTTTTAACCTCAGGACAATCTTATTATGGTTTTAAAGGTTATCGGGTGAGTAAATCTATTTATGAAATTTTAAAAATGGTTTCTCAAATGAAAATAAATTTTCTTCTCGGTACTCATTCGCTCATTGAAAACGAGATTCCTTTTAAAAAAATTGGTTTTGTGGTTATTGATGAACAGCAGCGTTTTGGTGTGAAACAAAGACAAAAGCTTTTAGAAAATTCTTCTCAAAACTTTATTCCACATTTTCTTTCAATGTCAGCAACCCCTATTCCTCGAAGTTTAGCTTTAGCTCTTTATGGTGATTTAGATTTTTCTTATCTTGAAGATAAACCCCATGATACAAAACCAGTTAAAACTTTTATAATTTTAGATAAGGAAAAAGAAAAACTAATGTATAAACTCTGCTTTCGAGAAATTAAAGAAGGTCACCAAATCTATATTATTTGTCCTCGCGTTGAAGAAAAAGAAGAAACCGCTTCTGTAAAAAAAGAATATGAAAAAGCTTTTAAAATTTTTTCTTCTCTTAAAGCCAATGTAGCTATGCTTCATGGTAAAATGTCATCCTTTGAAAAAGAATCTGTTTTAAAAAAAATGCAAAAAAATGAAATTCAAGTTTTAGTAAGTTCTTCAGTTGTTGAGGTTGGCATTGATTTTCCGTTAGCCACAGTAATAATTATTAAATCACCAGAAAGTTTTGGTTTATCTCAGCTTTATCAGCTTCGAGGTCGAGTCGGAAGAAGTGTTCATCAAGGTTATTGTTTTTTAGTTCCAGAAAAACTTACGGAAAAGGCCAAATTGAGAATAAGATATTTTTTAAAAGCTAAATCAGCCCTAGAGCTTTCTGAATATGACTTAAAATTAAGAGGAGCAGGAGAATTTTTAGGAGAAAAACAATCAGGAATCCCCGATATAGTAATGAAATCACTTCCAAATCTTGAATTTACTTTAGAAGTTAAAAAAACAGCTGAAAAAATCCTTTTTTTATCACCCGATCTTTCTTTGTTTCCTAAGCTTAAAAAAGAGGTAAATTTAAGAAGAAAAAGGCTTCTTTCTTTAGCATAATTTTCCACAATTTGATTTTGAATTTTTAAAAAAAGAGGTAAAATTATATCTAGCAAAAATTAACAAAAAATTCACAAAAAACTTGACTTTTTAAAAATTGTAAGTTATAAAATTTTATATATAAGGTCGTCAATTAAAGATTAAAAAATGAAAATTAAAAACTATCCTTCTGTCTTGGTCTAATTAATGAAGGCAGGAGGATAGATAAGAAAATTAAAAAATGAAAAAATACTTTTACCTCTTTTTAGGTCTATCATTACTTTTTGGAGGTTTTTACTTTTCACCTGTAAAAGCTCAAACTTGTAATCCAGAAGCTCTAGTTCCTGTTTCTTACGGACAAAGAGGATCAGCCGTAAGAAACGCTCAGGCTTGTTTGATGGAAGCTGGATATGACATTCCAGCAGGAGCTACTGGTTATTATGGTGAACAAACAAGAAGAGCAGTTCAAGCTTTTTATAAAGACTGGTATGGAAGCTGGGATGGAAGAAGGCTTGGTCCTAGAGGAGTAGAAGAACTCAAATCTATGCTCGCTTCTGCTCCGGCTGAAGAAGAAACTTCTTCTCAGCAGCCTTCTCAGCAACAAGATCAGGTTTCTGCTCTTGTTTCTAATGTTTTAGCTGTTCTTCAGCAAATGGGTCTTCTTCCTTCAACCTCAACCCAGCAACAAGCTGGAGAAGAAGGCTTCTTAACAGTTGATAAAGATCCAAGAGTAGCTGCAGTAACTTTAAGAGAAGGTGAAAGCGGAAAGGTTGTAGGTTTGAGATTTAGAGCAGATAACGGAGCAGTTAAGGTTCAATCTGTTTTCTTAAGATGGACAGCTTCAGTAGCTCCTTATAGAGTTATTTCTGCTTTAAGAGTTGTTGACTCTCAAGGAAACGTTCTTTATGAGACAAACGTTGGTCCTAATACCTTTCTTCAAGATTCTTCTCTTAATTACTACTTACCAGTTTCTGGTTTAAATGTTAATGTTCCTAAAAACGGTTATGCTTCAGTATTTGTAGAAGTTACAGTTGTTGGTACTCTTCCATCAGGAGTTAATTCTTTAAGCTTTGAAGTTAGACAAAATGATGTAAGAGGAAGAGACGGAGCTGGAATTGATAGATTCGGACCATCAAGTACACTTACTTGGTCTGCTACTTTAGAACACTCACTTGCTGGAAAAGCTAGATTCGTGTTAGCTCTTAATCCAAATACTCCAAAACAACAATATGTTTTTGGAGATCCAACAGATGGAAGAGCTTACAAAGTAAAAGTTCTTTCTTTTGATGTTACCGCTAAAAATGACAATCTAAGAGTAACCAAAGTTGAAGGATCTGTAACTAATACATCTACAGTTCAAGCTGTTTATCTTGCTCAAGGAAATAATGTTATGGATGTAAGAACACCTTCCGCTACTGGTACTTTTGTCTTTGATGTAACCCCAGCTAACTTTACAGTTAACAGAGATCAAACAGTCACCTTTGATGTTTTAGTTGATCTCTATGCTTCATCTGCTCCAAGCGTAGCTACCTTTACAGTTTCAGTAGCTACAACAACAGGAGTTAACAGTCTTGGTGACATTATTTCCAGTACAAGCACAACTGTTACTTCAGAAATGATGAGAGCTGTAAGAGTTGGTCCTCGATTTGCAGCAGTTGAAAAAACAATTTCTGTAACTAGAGATCAAAACAACTCAACCACAACCGTCCAATCTGTTGTTTTTAGAGTAAACGTAACTGCTGTAGGCGGTCCTCTTTATGTACCAGATGCTAATACTGCTACAATTACCCTTGAAACTGCATCTGGTACAACTTCAACAGTTTCAGTTGCTCCAGTAGCTGTAAGAGTAGGAACCACACTCGTTTCAGCTTCTTCTGGTTACTACACTGTTCCAGAAGGTTCTACTTATGAATTCGAATTCAGAACTTCTGGACAAACCTTCCCCGGTGCTCAATCTGTAAGAGCTAGACTCTCAAGCTTTGCCTTTGACAATGATACCTCAGCTCCTAATATGGATACTGCTTCATTCCTTCATAACCTTCCAGAGTTCTGGACAAATTGGAGCAACTAAGAAACTGTTTGAGTTTTCTAGCACTCACCCCGGCCATCAATGGCCGGGGTTTTCATTTTTAATAAAAAAATCTTGTGTTAAAATTTATAAATATAACTTGCGGCGGTAGTTCAGTGGTAGAACGTCTCCCTTCCAAGGAGAAGGTCGCGGGTTCGAATCCCGTCCGCCGCTCAAATTAAAATAGATTTCTTTTAATGAAAATAGAAGATATAAAAAATATTGTCTTAACTTTTATTTTTTTTATTCCTTTTACTCTTTTAATTTTTGATCCTAACGTTTTATTTCCTTACATTACCACTAAAGCCATTATTTTTAGAATTTTAATAACAGTTTCTCTTCCTTTTATTTTTTATCTTTTTCTTTTAGATAAAAATCCTCTAGAAAAATTAAAATCAAACTATCTCTTTTTATCGTTGGTTTTGTTTTTTTTAATCTCTTCTCTTTCGGGATTTTTAGGAATTAATCCATTTCGTTCTTTTTGGGGAAATGCAGAAAGAATGGAAGGAATTTGGTCATTTCTTTTTTATCTTTTATACTTTTTCATTCTTTATATTTTATTCACCTATGATCCAAAAATTAAAAAAACGATTTTTTACTCATTTCTTATTGTTTCTTCTCTTATAAGCATTATCGAAATTTACCAATATTTCACCTTAGGAACGCAACGCCCCTCAGCAACCTTAGGAAACCCAACTTATATAGGTTTTTTCAATTTGCTTATTTCTTTTGTACTTCTTTATTTTATTTTTGAAGAAAAAAAATTATTAACTAAACTTTTTTATTATCTTATTCTTTTTCTGAATTTATTTTCTATGTTGACATCAGAAACAAGAGGGAGCCTTTTAGGTTTAATTTTTGGTATTTTGACATTTTCTTTTTACTATCTTCTTTTCTCTAAAATAGAAAAAACTAAAAAAATAAAAATTTTTACTCTTTCATTTTTTATTTTTCTTATTTTTACCCTTTTAGTTTTTTATACACCTTTAGCTTCTAAGCTTCCAGGCTTCAATAGACTTAATGAAACATTAAAAAATCCTATTTCTGTTTTTCCTCGTATTTTTGCTTGGAAAATATTTCTTGATGGCTTTAAAGCAAGACCAATTTTAGGTTATGGACCAGAAACAGAACCGATAGTTTTTTTTAAATTTTTTGATCCGAAGATTTACGAATATGAAGCAGCTATTTTTGATAGACCCCATAATAAATTTGTCCAAATATTAGTTAATTCTGGCATCTTAGGACTCATTAGCTTTTTTTTAATCTTCATTTTCTTTTTTTATTTTCTTTTTAAAAACAAAGACTTAAACCTTCTTCAAAAAGCTTCTCTTACAGGTTTTATTTTTGCTTATTTAGTTCAAAATTTTTCTCTTTTTGATATGCAAGCAAGTTATTTAGTTTTCTTTTTTGGTTTAAGCTTAGTTTATTCTAAATTAGAATATAATTTTGATAAAGAAAAATTTATAAGACCTTACATAATTTTAGTTTCCGGTTTGAGTTTAATTTTTTTAACTTTTCATCTTCAGCATTATTATATTCTTTATAAAATGATTCAAACAAGCAAAGATTCTGACTCTTCTTACGCAAGCAGAGAATTTTTAAAATTAGCTTCTCTTTCTATCAATCCATTTTTAACTGAACAAGCAATCCATAATACTCACTCTTATTTTATTCGACACCTTGAAAATGGTTCATTTAAATCATTAGAAGACATTTATATTCTAAAAGAAGTAATGAAAAAAGCTTATCAAAAAGAGCCTTATGATTATAGACTAATTTCAAAATATAGCAATTTTCTATATTTCATGATCATAATTCATTATAAAAACAATCTTCCTTATAAATCTTATATTGAAGAATTTCAAGAAATTGCCGAAAAATCTATAAATTTTTATCCTAAAAACTTGGAACTCAGAGTAGTTTATGCAAAATATTTAGGAGAGCTTTATAAAACCGATCCAAAAAATTTTAATTTTAAAGATAAGATTGTGAAAATTTTAGAAGAAGGAGAAAAGATATCACCTAATTATGCTAATTATTACTTTAATGAATATTTAATTTTAAAAGATATTTATTATGGTTTAGCTAAAGAAAAGTTAAAACTCGCTATTAAAAAATACGATTTTTCAAAAGAAAAAAATTTAAACTTTATTTTAGAAGAAGCAGAAAAATTAAAAGATAAAGAAATTTTACTTGAAATTGTTAAAATTGTGGAAAACAAAAAATTTTCAACCCGAACTCAAGAAAAATTAGAAAAAATTAAATCATCTTTTTAAAATTAAAGCACTTCTTTTAAATAGCACTCTTGACTTTAGAAAAAATTTTTTTAATAATGAAAGCAACCTTAATTTGCCGAAATTAAGATTTTTTAATTAAATGGCAAAAAGAAAAAACTCTTTTATAAATAGGTTTTTTACAAAAGAAAACACCAATCCCTATGACGAAGTCAAATGGATAAAAACAAAAGCAGAAATACCAGGTTCTGGTTTTAAAATGGAAAATGTTGAATTTCCAGATTTTTATAGTCAAAATGCTATAAATATTATTGCTTCAAAATATTTCAAAATTAATAGAGGAAAACAAGAAACTTCATTAAAAGAGCTTATAGATAGAGTTGTTAAAACTTTTAAAAAATGGGGGTTAGAACAGGGTTATTTTGATGAAAAAGAAGCTGAAATTTACGAAAAAGAATTAACTTATATTATTTTGCATCAATATGCTACTTTTAATTCTCCGGTTTGGTTTAATGTTGGCGTTGAAGGAAGAAGCCAACAGTGTAGTGCATGTTTTATTTTAGATGTTGAAGATAATATGGAATCAATTTTAGATTGGATAAAAATTGAAGGAATGATTTTCAAGGGAGGATCTGGTTCAGGAGTTAATTTATCAAAATTAAGAGGAAAAGGAGAAAAACTTTCTACTGGAGGAAGCTCATCAGGAGTTATTTCTTTTATGAGAGCAGCTGATGCAGTTGCTGGCTCAATTAAAAGTGGAGGTGCTACACGTAGGGCAGCAAAGATGGTCATTTTAAATGCTGATCATCCTGAGATTATGGATTTTATTAGAGTTAAAGCTGAAGAAGAAAATAAAGTAAGAGCCTTAATGGAAGCAGGTTATGATATGACAGATATGAATAATCCTTTATGGCAAAATATTTTCTTCCAAAATGCTAATAATTCTGTAAGAATTCCAGATGCTTTGATGGAGGCAGTTTTAAAAGATGGTGAATGGAAAACTTATTATCGAACAACTGGAGAGGTAGCTAAAACTTATAAAGCCAAAGATATCTTATGGGAAATTGCTAAAGCTGCTTGGGAATGTGGTGATCCAGGTGTACAATTTGACGATATTATTCAAAAATGGCATACTTGTAAAAATTCAGGTAAAATAGAAGCAACTAATCCATGTGTTACCGGCGATACTTTAATTGCTACCACTGATGGCTGGAAAAGAATAAAAGATTTAGTTGGAAAAAATCCAGAAATTATTACTCATCAAGGAGTTAAAAAGGCAGCAAAAGTTTTCAAGACAGGCATAAAACCTGTTTATAAAATAATTACTAAATCTGGTTATGAACTTAAAGTCACAGAAGATCATCCAATTTATATTGAAGGAAAAGGAGATGTAAAAGTTAAAGATTTAAAGATTGGAGACAAAGTAAAATTAATTGCTTCTTATTTTGGTAGAAAATCATTAGATAAAGATATTGCCTTTATGATAGGTTATTTTGCCGGAGATGGAGCTATGAGTTTTGATGAAAAAAGAAATAGTTATTCAACTTTCTTTACAGGAGGCGAAGAGGATGTTTATGCTTTAAGTTATATTCAAAACACAATCAGTAAAAAACTTCAATATCTTCATAAAAGAAATGTTAATTTAAGGAGTTTGCCCTCAGAATATGTTGTTGCTACTAATAGAAAGAACATAGCAGAAATAATTAATGAATATTTTGATAGTAAAAAGAAGATTTTCAAAGATACAATTTTTGAATTGGACAAGGAATCAGTTAAATATATCCTTCAAGGACTTTTTACTGCTGACGGTACCATTACCGGCAACCCAGAAAAAGGGTTTTATGTTGGTTTAGATAATTCTTCTTTAGAGCTTCTAAAACAGGTCCAGCTTTTACTTTTGAACTTTGGTATTAAGGCAAAAATTTATAAGGATAGAAGAAAGACATTTATTTCTTATTTACCAGACTCTCAAAGAAAATTAAAACTCTATAAAGTTAAAAAATTCCATAGTTTAAGGATTACTCGAAGTTCAAGAATTATTTTTGAAAATGAAATTGCTTTTTGCTTCAATCATTCAAAAAGTGAAAAATTAGAAAAAATTAATCAAAATTATGAAACTTATAAAGATAATCTTTTTGATGAAATTAAGGAAATAAGATTTGAAGGAGTTGAAGAAGTTTATGATTTAACTGAACCAGAAACAAATCATTTTGTTGCTAATGGTATTTTAGTTCATAATTGCTCAGAGTATATATTTCTAAATTGGACTTCGTGTAATCTTGCTTCAATTAATCTTCTTAAATTCTTAAAAGATGACGGCAGTTTTGATTTTCCTGCCTTTATTCATACTGCCAGAGTTATGTTTCTTTCTCAAGATCTTTTGATATCTAAAGCAGACTATCCTCATCCTAAAATTGCTGAAGAAACCAAAAAATATCGAACTATTGGCTTAGGTTATACCAATTTAGGAGCTTTGATTATGGCTTTAGGCCTTCCTTATGATAGTGATGAAGCTAGAGATTTAGCAGCAAGTATTACAGCCCTTATGACAGGAACAGCCTATAAGCTTTCAGCTGAGATTTCTGGCAAACTCGGACCATTTCCTGAATATGAAAAAAATAAAGAACCAATGATGGAAGTAATAAAAATGCATAAAGATGCTTTAAAGAATGTTAAAGAAAATGAATTTAATAAAGAAATTTTAGAAAAAGCAAAAGAAATTTGGGAAGAAGTAATAGAACTTGGAGAAAAATATGGCTTTAGAAATGCACAAGCAACGGTAATTGCTCCAACTGGCACTATTTCCTTTATGCTCGACTGTGATACAACAGGAATTGAACCTGATTTTGCTTTAGTTAAGATGAAACAACTTGTTGGAGGCGGTTATATGAAAATTGTCAACAATACTGTACCTTTAGCTTTAAAAAGACTTGGCTATACTGAGAAGCAGATTGAAGATATTATTAAACACTTAGAAGAAACACAAAATATTGAAACAGCTCCTCATCTTAAAGAAGAACATTTACCAGTATTTGATTGTGCTATTAAACCACCAGGAGGAAAAAGATATATTCATTGGATGGGTCATGTAAAAATGGTTGCTGCAGTTCAACCTTTTATTTCTGGGGGAATTTCAAAAACATTTAATATGCCAAATGAAACAACTATTCAAGAAATTTATGATGCCTACTTTACTGCTTGGAAAATGGGAATTAAATGTTTTGCTGTTTATCGAGATGGTTCTAAAGCAACCCAAGCTCTTTACGTAAGTAAACAAGAAAAAAAACAAAAAGAAACATTTACAAGAAAAAAACTTCCTGATATTAGACCTTCAGAAACACATAAATTTTCAATTGCTGGGCATGAAGGTTATTTAACATACAGCACTTTTGAAGATGGAAGCCTAGGAGAGATTTTTATTAGAATGGCTAAACAGGGAAGCACTTTAGCTGGACTTTTAGATGCTTTTGCTATTTCGATTTCTATTGCTTTACAATATGGCGTTCCTCTTAAAGAGTTAGCTTCTAAGTTTATTAATATGAGATTTGAACCTATGGGGCTTACAAATAATGAAAAAATTAGAACTGCAACTTCTATTGTTGATTACATTTTCAAATATTTAGCTTATCGTTTTCTTTCAAAAGAAGACTTAGAAGAGTTAAGGCTTATAAGTCAAGAAGAAAAAGATAGATTAATCCTTAAAGAACACCCAACTCTTTTTGAAAAGAAAAATAATCCAGGTTATGATAATTTAAGGGATATTTCTGGACCACCTTGTATTCATTGTGGTGGAATTACTATTAAAACCGGGAGTTGTTATACTTGTTTAAGTTGCGGCGAAACAACAAGTTGCGGATAAAAAGTAAAAAAATGATAAATAAAGAAGCAAGATCAGAAAGAATAGAAATAACAAAAATAGAAATCGAAGAAATAAAAGATGTTATGGCTATTTTTCAATACTTTATAATATATGTCGGCGGTCTTATCGAAGGAAGAAAGGGGTTTCTTTATAAAAAAAATGAAAGATGGTATTTTGATTTTAATCAGTTTAAAAAAGTAACTGAACTCCCAACACATCTACGAGAATTTATAAATCATTTAATTGGAAATATAATTGAAAATGAAAATGAAAAAAGCGAAATAGAAGTTGAACGTTTATTTAATATTTTAAAAGAAATAGTAGAGATGAATATAGGAAAATATTTAGAAAATTATGGAAAAATTACCCGAAGCGAAAAAAATTTGATTCAAATACAATTAGGACACCTTAATCGTATTTTTAATAAATATTTTAATCAATATACAACAGATCCGCTTACTAATGAAACACGCCAGTTAGTAAAAAATTTTATTGAGTTTATTAATGAAGAAATAAATAAATTTATTAATATAAGAAAAATAAATAAAAAAGTGAAGAGAAATAAAAAAAATTAAAAAGAAAAAATAAAAATTTTCAGTGATTCAATAGATTTTTTATTCTCTCCAAAGATTTCGTTTAAATTAAGCTTAAAGAGCCCTATCAAATTTAGTTTTCCTACCTTCTATTCTCTTTTTTAGTGTATCTTTTAGTTTATTAAGAGCATTTGATAAGGTTGAGACATTTACTGTGTACCCTCTTTCACTTTCCGCCTCCCTAATGTATTTTTTCAATTCCTCTATTTCTTGAGATGTAAGTCTATGTAGAATCGGAGGATGAGTCGTATCAGACATTTCTATTAATTTTTTAAGATCATCTATTTGAAGTCTGCCCAATACTTGTAAATTAACTCCTTCAATATTTGAAAGATTTTTGTTTAAAAATTCTAATACTCTTTGATAAATTTTCATTAAATCTATTGATTCTTTTGAACCTGAGCTCTGTGGTCCAGATTCAAAATTGAGATTTTTCATTCTTTTTTTAGTTAGGAATTAATTACAACCTGTTATTTAATAAACCTGTTTTAATTTTATCAAAAATTTTTTTATAATTTTTAATATTCGTTCATACTTTTCGGTTTAGGATTAAAAACCATTTTTTAATTCAAATTAATTGCGACGCTTTTGTTTTTAATATCTATAAGCTTAATTTTAAACTTTTTTAATTCTTCTCTTATTTTATCAGCTTCTTCAAATTTTTTTAAATTTCTTAAATTTTCTCTTTTCTTTATAAGATTTCTTATTTTTTTGCTTAATTTTTGCCATGGAAAAAGGAAAAGCATAAATTTATCTAATTTTTTAAGAAAATTAAGCATCTCTTTTCTGCTTTCTTCGCTTAAATCTTCTTTAAGTAAAAGATTTTCAGCTTCATTTAAAAGTTCAAAAATATAACTTAAAGCCAAAGGAGAGTTAAAATCATCATTTAAAGCATCAATTATTTTTCTTTCGTAATTTTTTATATTTATTTTTATTTTACCTTTAATATTCCTTAACTGGCTTAATTTAGCTATTTTTTCATTCAAACTTTCAAAAGAAAATTTTGCTTCTTTAATATTTTTTTCATTAAAATCAATAGGACTTCTAAAATGATGTTTAAAAACAAAAAATCTTAAAAATCTTGGTGAATTTTCTTTTAAATAATCTCTAAGTTCGATATAGTTACCTAAAGATTTTGACATTTTTTGCCCATTAACATATAAAAGTCCAGAATGGAGATAAAAATTGACAAATTTTTTTTCATAAGCAGACTCAGATTGAGCAATTTCGTTTTCATGGTGTGGAAAAATAAGATCAATTGCTCCTCCATGAATATCAAAAGGTATACCCAAATATTTTATTGACATAGCCGAACACTCAATATGCCACCCAGGCCTTCCCTTACCCCAAGGAGAATCAAAAAGCCACTCGTCATTTTCCTTTTTCCATAAAGCAAAATCAACAACTTCTTCTTTTTCATATTTGTCTGTTTTTACTCTTGTTCCTGTAACCGCATTTTCTAATTTTCTTCCCGAAAGCTTTCCATAATTTTTAAACTTGCTTACAGAAAAATAAACACCATCGCTTGTTTCATAAGCAAAGCCTTTTTTAATCAAAATTTTTATCAAATTTATTATTTCTTTTAAATGATCGCTTACTCTTGGATATTTAAAAGCCTTTTTAATTTTTAAAGAATTAATATCTTTAAAAAATTCTTTTGTGTATTTATCAGCAAGAGTTTTAGGTTTAACCTTAAGTTCTCTTGATTTTTTTAAAATATCGTCATGAATGTCTGTAATATTCATGACAAACCTAATTTTATAACCTAAAAACTCTAAATATCTTCTTATAAAGTCAAACCTAATGTAAGTTACAGCGTGTCCTAAATGGCTTGGACCATAAACAGTAGGACCACAAACATACATTCTTATAATTTTATCTTTTAGAGGTTTAAAGTTTTCTTTTTCTTTTGTTAAAGAATTATAAAACTTTATCATTTTTATTTTTTTAATCTTCTTCTTCGACCATGAAAGGCTTGATGAATTTCTTTTAGTTCTTTATTTGTTAAATGAGTATAAACCTGAGTAGTTTGAATATTTTTATGACCTAAAAGCATTTGAATAGCTCTTAAATCAGCTCCAGAAATTAAAAGATCGGTAGCAAATTGATGTCTTAAAGTATGAGGGGTAACTTTTTTTAAAATCCCTGCTTTTTTGGCATAGTATTTAATCAATTTTTGGACTCCTCGAGGTGTTATTCTTTCAAATTTTTTATTTTTACTTAGATTTATAAATAAGGCTGGATTTTGATCTTCTCTTTTTTCTAAATATTTTTTTAAGTAAAGTTTAGCTAATGGAGAAAGAAAAACTATTCTTATTTTACCTCCCTTACCTCTAATTTTAATTTCTCCTTTTTCTATGTCAATATCTCTATTTAAGGAGCAAAGTTCAGAAATTCTCATTCCTGTAGAAAAAAGTGTTTCTAAAATAGCTTTATCTCTTAAGGATTTTAGGCTTTCTCCTTGAGGAGCATTTAAAAGTCTTTCAAGTTCTTCATCTGATAAAATATTTATTTCTCTTTCAGGAATTTTAGGAAGTTCAATTTTTTCTGGATCTAAAACTTTAAATCCTTTCTTTTTCAAAAATCTTAAAAAACTTCTTAAAGAAATTAAATAATAAGACTGAGTTTTTATAGAAATTTTCTTTTTATCCAGATAGGCACGAAACTTAAAAATAGCCTCTTCGTCTAAGTTTTTAAAATTATTTTCTTTAAGCCAATTAAAAAGCTTTTTTAACATCAAAATATAGTTTTTAATAGTACCTTGACTTTTATTTTTTTCTATTCTTAAATAGTTTTCAAACCTTTCTAAAAACTCTTCTATTTGTTTTATTTCCATTTTTATGCTAAAATTATTATAAAATATGGCGGATTTAAAAGAAAAAATAAAAGAAATAATTAAAAAATACGGTCAGAACGAGAAAGATACGGGTTCTCCTGAGGTTCAGATTGCTATTTTGACAGAGGAGATTTTAATTTTAGCTGAGCATTTAAGAAAACATAGACAAGATAAAAATTCTAAAAGAGGTCTTATTTTAAAAGTAGCTAAAAGAAGAAAGCTTCTAAAATACTTAAAAAGAATTTCTTTTGAAAGATATAAAAGATTAGTTAAAGAACTTAACTTATGAATCCTTTTGCTACCTCGGATCAGCGAGTTAATATTTTTATTGATACTCAAAATATTTACCATTCTGCTAAAAATCTTTATGGTAAAAAAGTTGACTTTGGTAAATTAATCTCTCTTTTAGTTGGTGAAAGAAAATTGATTAAAGTTTTTGCTTATGTAGTAAAATCTGACTTTACTCCTAAAGAAATAGATTTTTTCGAGGCTTTAATAAATCAAGGTATTCAAATCAGAATTAAAGAAATGCAAACTTATCCAGATGGCACTCGAAAAGCTAATTGGGATATAGGTATTGCTGTTGATGCCATAAAATTTTCTTCTTTAGTAGATGTTATTATTTTAGTTACAGGAGATGGAGATTTTTTACCTTTAGTTGAGTATCTTCAAAATCACGGCAAACAAGTAGAAATTGCTGGTTTTAATCAAACCACCTCTGTTAAACTTAAAGAAACAGCTGATTTTTATTATGACCTTAATGAGTTTTCTCGTATAATTTTAATATCATGATAAAAAATTTTGTTTATCAAAGCGAAAAACATGGCTATAAATTAGAATTTGAAATTAATAATTGGGCTCAAAGATCCTTTATTTCCGTTTTGACAAAATTTAAAGACTCAAGAGTTTTTACAACTTTAAATTTTGGTACAGAAATACCTAATTTAGATTTTCTTCCTCTTACGGTTGATTATGAAGAAAAATTTTACGCTGTTGGTAAAATTTATGGAAGCAGATTTGTCAGAAGAGAGGGTACACCTTCTCTTAACGCTATTTTAAATGCTCGTTTAGTTGATAGAGGCATAAGACCGCTTTTTCCACCTATTTTTAGAAAAGAAGTTCATATTGTTAATCTTGTTCTTTCTTATGATTTTTCTATTGATCCCGGACTTTTATCTCTTTTAAGCAGTTCTTTTGTTTTATATCTTTCTGGTATTCCTATAATTTCACCTCTCGGAGCTGTTCAAGTTTATTTGAAAGATGGTAATTTTTTTATTAATCAAAATGTTGATGATGCTGAAATAAAACTTATTTTTTCAGGAACAGAAGAAAAGATTAATATGATTGAATTTGAAGGTAAAGAAATCGATGAAAATTTGTTTTTAAAGGCTTTGGAAATAGGTTTTGAGGAAATAAAAAATTTTGTAAGGTTTATGAAAAGTATAGAACCGCTTCAAAAAGAAGAAGTTAAAATAAAAGAAGAATTTTTTCAAGAAGGAGATAAAAAACTTGATGAGTTTTTAGAAAAAAATAAAATTGATTTAGAAAAAAAACTTTTTAGTTTAGAAGAAGGGGACAAACCGTGGCAAGAAGTTTTTGATTTAATTAATCAAGATGAAGATTTAGGAGATTTAAAACCTTATGTGATAAATAGTTTAAACAGAAGATATAAAAAAATTTTTCAAAAAAAAGTTTTAGAAACTAAAAAAAGACCCGATGGGAGGGGTTTAGAAGAGATAAGACCTCTTTTTGCAGAAATAGATGTTTTACCAAGAGCTCATGGTTCGGCTCTTTTTATGAGAGGCTTAACACACATTCTTTCTACAGTAACTTTAGCTGAACCAGGAGAAGAACTTTGGTTAAGAGATATAGAATATGAAGGTACAAAAAGATTTATTCATCATTATAATTTTCCTTCTTTTTCTACAGGAGAAATTGGATCAAGTAAAAAACCCTCAAGAAGAGAAATAGGACATGGCGAGCTAGCAGAAAAAGCTTTAAGAAATTTAATCCCTTCCCAAGAAACCTTTCCTTATACTATTAGGGTAGTTTCTGAAGTTTTGTCTTCAAATGGTTCAACTTCAATGGGATCAGTATGTGCTAGTTCTTTAGCACTTATGTCAGCTGGTGTACCTATAAAGACCCATGCTGCAGGAATAAGTATTGGTATGGCCTATGAGAATGATGAAAACTACGAACTTTTAACAGATATTCAAGGACCTGAAGATTTTTTTGGTGCTATGGATTTTAAAATTGCTGGAACAGAAAAAGGACTTACCGCTATTCAACTTGATGTTAAAATTGAAGGTTTGAATTTAAAACAGATTAAAGAATCTTTAGAAAGAGCTAAAGAAGCAAGAATTTATCTTTTAAATTTTATGAAAGGTGTTATCGAAAAACCAAAGGAAATCAGTATTTATGCTCCTAGGGTAGAGATTTTAAAGATAGATCCGTTAAAAATCGGTCTTATCATAGGAACTGGAGGAAGAACAATTAATGAGATTATTGCTGCTACAAATGTAAAAATTGATATTCATCCAGATGGAACTCTTTATATTATAGGAGACAAAAATTCAAATTTTGAATTAGCTAAAAATTGGATAAAAAGCATTGCTGACGCTTTTAATTTAGGTGAAATAGTTAAGGGGAAAGTAATTAAAATACTTCCTTTCGGAGCTATTTTGGAACTCGCCCCTAATAGAACCGCTCTTTTACATATCTCCGAAATCGCGGATAGAAAAATAGAAAAAATTGAAGAGGAGATTAAAATAGGAGACGAGCTTTTAGTCAAAATAAAAAATATTAATGAAGACGGTAAAATTTATGTTTCTTTAAAAGATGTCAGAAAATAACGAGAAAAATTTTAAATATACTTTTATTTCTCCAGAGAATTTACTTTCTGAAGAAGCTCCTTTAGAAGTAAAAACAAAAGAAGAAGATGAAAAAATTTTACCCGAAGAAAGAATTGTTGAGCCCTCTTTAAAAGAAGAAAATTTAAAAGAAGAAAAAAGAAGAGTTAAAGCAGGTAGAATGACAATTGAAACACCAAAAGAAAGATTTGAGGTTTTGGAAATAAAAGAAGAAGGAAAAGAAGCGCCCTTAGAAAGCTTTGCTTTAAAACATAAGGTTGAATCTCCTAAAGAATTTTATTTAAAACCCAAAGTCCAACCAGAAGATTTAGAAATTCAAAAAGAAACCTCTCCACATTTTAATATTTTCCCTTATATTAAATATTATTTAATTTTTTTATTTTCGATTTCTTTTATTTTTATCTTCTTCTATTTCAAACCTTATAAAATCCTTTTAGAAAGAATTTCAAAACCAAAAGAACCAGTTAAAGAAGAAATAAAAGAAGAATTAATAATCTTACCAGAAGTAAAAGAAGAAATAAAAGAAAAAATTGAAGAAAAAAAAGAAGAAATAGCAGAAGAAAAAACTTTTGAACCTTTAGAAGAAATCAAAGAAGAAACAAAAATTAATTTACAATCATCAGAACCAGTTTTTAAATTTATCTTTTTTTCTAAAAAAGAAATCTCTTTATCCTCTTTTTCGGAAAACGAATTTTCTTTAAAACTTAAAGAAATTTTAAATAAATATGAAAATCAGGACAATTTTTATATTTTAGAAATAAAAAAGGATAATCTTTATCTTCCTTTTGATTTTGTTATAAGTTACTTTTTCAAAGATGGACTTAAGGGCTATGAAAATATTTTAGGACCAAATTATAATCTTCTTCTTTATCATTCCTTTTCAAGAAAAAACTTTTATATTATTTTAGAAATAAAAAAACCAGATGAAGCTAAAAAATTAAATCTTTCTTTAGAAAAAAATTTCAATTTAAAGAATTTTGTAAATTTTTACCCAGAATTTACCCCCACCAAGAGTTTAAGTAATAAATTTATCTCTAAAAAAATAGGAGATATTGAATATAGAGAACTTCCTTTAGAAAATAATTATTCTTTTCTTTGGTTAATATATAATAAATATGTAGTTTATGGAAATTCAGAAAAAGGTCTGGAAAAGCTAATTTCTTTTTTTAATTATCTTAAATGATAAATTTAGTGGAAATAAAAGAAAAATTACTTAAAGAAAAAGAAGAGGTTTTGCTTATGTTAGAAACTCTTAAAAAGGAAGAAGAAGGTGTTTTAAAAGAAGACGTTTATGAAACAAGTGATTTAGCTAACAAATATGAAGCCAGGGAAGACTTACATCTACAGATTGAAGCTTTAGAAAAAAGATTAGAAGTTTTAGAAAGAACCTTAGCTAGGATTAGTGAAGGTACTTACGGAAAATGCGAAAACTGCGGAGGAATTATAGAAGAAGAAAGAATTTTTATTGATCCAGCTGTTATTTATTGCAGAAAATGTGCTAAAAAATTTTAACTTAAAAATATTTTTATTTCTTCACCCACATTTTCTTTATCAATATTTTTATAGGTTAATTTTTTATCTAAAGTCTTTTCGTCAATCTCTCCTCTTAAAAATAAATAAAGATCTCCGTTTACAAATTTGACTTTTTCAACATCATCAATTTTTTTAACAAAAAGAGAATGATTCAAAAAAGCTTTTTTTCTTAAGGATTCAACTAAATTTTCATTTTTTCTCCATAAACCGCCTATAAAATAAAGAGTGTTATTATTCTCAAAAACTAAATACCTATTATCTTTTTGATTGATAAGATAGATAAAAATTCTTCGAGGATTTAATTTTAGAAAAGATTTTAAAATAACGTCAAATTTTTTAAGTCTCATTTTAATTTTTTAAAAAAATAGTTAAAGGGCGACTTTCAATTAATATTTTAACATTAAACTTTTCTCGGATAAACTTCAATTTTTTCAGGATCTAAAGCCAAAGATTTTTCTTTTAAAAGAATATAACCACCTATAGCAATATTGAGACCGTTGTCTGTAGAAAGTGATCTTTCCGGAAAAATAACTTTTATATTTCTAAAAAATTTCTTAGCCACTTTTCTTAAAGTTATATTAGCAGAAACGCCACCAGTGATAATAATTTCTTTTGGTTTATAAATCTGTTTCGCCTTGTTTAATTTGTAAATAAGGATTTCAAAAACAGTTTTCTGAAGAGATGCAGAAAGATTACAAACCTCTTCTTCGCTTATTTCACTCTTAGCCTCTTTTATTTCTTTAATGAGTTCGTTAAAAGCTGTTTTAAGACCAGAAAAACTAAAATTAAAGCCTTTTTCTAAAAGAGGTTTAGGTAAAGGATAAATATTTTTTGCTTTTTTTGCTTTTTCTTCGATAATAGGTCCACCAGGATATCCTAAATTTAAAGCTCGAGCTCCCTTATCTAGGGTTTCACCAGCAGCATCATCAAGAGTTTGTCCTAATTTTTTAAATTTAGTAAAATTTTCGAAAAGATAAAGATTAGTATGCCCTCCAGAAACAACTAAAACTAAAACAGGAAAGTTTATTTTTTTTATTTTCTGCCAAGCATTTAATTTGTTTTTTATTAAAACCGAAGCAAAATGTGCATAAAGATGATCTACAGGAATTATTTTTTTACCAAGTTTTTTAGCTAAGTTAAAAACAAATTTTTTTCCTTCAACTAAAGCAGGTAAAAGTCCAGGACCTACCGAAAAAGCTAAATAATCAACTTTTTTGAGATCAAAATTTTTTTCAATAATTTTTAAAAGATAAGGTAAATTCTTTTTATGCTCCCTTGCTGCTAAAATAGGAACAATACCTCCATAGGGACTATGAACTTTTATTTGACTTCTCAGTTCATTAGCTAAAACCTTAACTTTCTCTTTTTCTGTTTCAATTAAAGAAATACCGCTCTCATCGCAAGTTGATTCAATAGCAAGGATATACATATAGTATAATTTTATCAAGAAGCATTGTATAATAAAATACAGAAAGTCTTAATTTTTTATTTTCTTAAAAAACTGATTGATCCCGAACTTTTAAAATTAAACCCAAAAGAAGTAAGACTTATAGGAAATGATGGTAGGCAGATTGGTATTTTTTCTTTTGAAGAGGCTAAAAAGATTTCCGAAGAAAAGAATGAAGACTTAATTTTAGTAAGTTATCATGCTTTACCACCTGTAGTAAGACTTGGTGATTATAAAGAATGGTATTATAAAAAGAAAAAGAAAGAAAAGGAAATTAAAAAGAAACCGAAAGAAACTAAAGAAATAAGAATAGGATTTAATGAAGCTCTTCATGATCTTCAAAGAAAAGCAAAACAGATAGACGAGTTTCTAAGAGAAGGTCACCAAGTTCAAATTAAAATGATTTTGAGATCAAGAGAAAGACTTTTTCTTGATTTAGCCGAAAAAAAATTAGAAGAATTTTTAGGGCTTCTTCAAGAAAAATATAAGGTCGCTTCACCTCTTAAAAAATTTTCCAACTTACTTGTCATTATTATTTCAAGACAAAAATGAATCGCAAAACATTTTTGAAAAGATTTAAAATTACTAAGAAAGGAAAAATCATTCGACAAATTGCAGGGGTTAGTCATAATTTTGTTAAAAAGAACGTTTTAGAAATTTTAAGAAAGAAAAAGAAAGTAAAAGAAGATAAATTAGTTTTAAAATATGCTAAAACACATAAATGATAGAACCATTTTTTTCTAATATCAAAATAGTTATTTCTGGAGCAGCGGTGACTAAGCCATGTCGAGAGAATGTTCATGAATTAGCCTATGAAATTGGTAAAGAAATTGCTCTTCATAAATTAGTAATGCTTACTGGAGCAACTACCGGAACTCCACTTTGGGCAGCTAAAGGAGCTTATGAAAATGGTGGTATTGTTATTGGTCTTTCTCCAGCTAGGAGTTATAAAGAACACGTTAAAGTATATAAACTTCCTACAGACTATCACCATACTATTTTGTATACCGGTGAAGGTTATAGTGGAAGAAATCTTCTTTTAACTAAAATGGGCGATGGTGTAATTTTTATTTGTGGAAGAATAGGTACTCTTAATGAATTTACAATTGCCTTTGAAGAAGAAAAACCAATGGGAGTTTTAGTTGGTTCTGGTGGTACTGAAGAATATTTTATGGAAATTGTTGAAAAAGCCAAAAGGGGTCCTGGCAAAATAGTCTGGGAAAAAGATCCGAAAATTTTAGTAGAAAAACTTTTAGAAATTGTTAAAATAGAAATTGAAGAAAAAATGTAAAATGACGTTTATAGAAATAATTTATAAATTTTTTTTAGCATCGATTTTAGGAGGAATTATTGGCGCTGAGAGAAGTTTTTTTAAAAAACAAGCTGGTTTAAGAACCTTTTCTTTAGTATCCTTAGGAGCTTGTCTTTTTAGCTATCTTGGTTACTCCCTGAACGATCCATCTAATGCTTCGAGGGTAATAGCTAATTTAGTGGTAGGTATTGGTTTTTTGGGAGCGGGTCTTATTTTCCTTAAAGAAGAAAAAATTTTAGGACTTACCACCGCTGCAGCTTTGTGGGTAACAGCTGCGATAGGTGGGGCTATCGGTTTAGGTTTTTATTTTGAAGCTTTTTTAACAACAATTATTACTGTAATAATACTAACTCTATGGCACTATATTGAAGAATTTATCAAAAGAGATGAAAATAACTAAAGAGATAGAAGCGATTTTTATTTTTTTAAACACGATTATCGGTTTAGGAGTTTTTGTTTTGCCTTATACTTTTTTGAAAGGAGGTTTTTGGTTTCTTTTTTGGTTTCTTTTTTGGTTTTTTAGTTTTTTTATCATTCATCTCATTTTTGCAGAAATAATTTTTCAAACCAGAGAAACGCATAACCTTCCAGGGCTGGCAGGAATTTATCTTCACCAAGATTTAAAACATCTTGTTTGGCTTTTTGATTTTTTTGGCACCTTAGGTGTTTTTTTAATTTATCTTTTGGCTTTTGAAAAGTTTTGGGGTGTAATTTTAGGAGAATATTCATTTTTAGCTAAACTTATTTTTGCTCTTTTTAATATTTACTTTATTTCCAGGAATCTTAAAATTTTTGCTAAATTCGAAACCTTTTTAGGATTGAGTATTATTATCTTTTTTGTTCTTATTTCTATTTGGTTTACTTTTCGAGTTAATTTTTCTAATTTTATTTTAATTTTTCAAGATAGTAAAGATTTTTTTCTTCCTTACGGAGTTTTACTTTTTGCTTTTTCAGGAACATCAGCTGTTCCTTTAGCTTTAGATGTTCTTGGAAGAAATAAAGAAAAATTTGTAAAAGTTAATTTCCTCTCTCTTGTTTTGGTAAGTTTAATTTATCTTTTTTATGCTCTTTCATCTTTAGGATTTTTAGGTTTAAATGTTTCAGAAACATCGCTTGAATCCTTAAAACCCCTTTTACCATTTCCTTTATTTTTAGCTATCCTTATTTTAGTTACCTTTAATATTATGCTTGTTGATTTAGCTTTTTATCTTAAAAGAGGTCTTATTTTTGACTATAATTTTTCTCAAACTAAAGCAAATCTCGTCTTAATTTTTTCTATCCTCCTTCTTCTTTTTGTCTCTTCTGACTCATTAGTAAAAATAATCAGTATTATTAGCGAAATATTTTTAGGTTTTAATCTTCTTATTTTAAATCTTATTTATTTAAAACTTAAAGAAAAAAAATATTTTAAATTTAATCCTATCTTATTAGGTTTTCTCTCATTAACTCTTATTCTAGGTATTTTACATGGAATCTTTAAGTAAAAAAGGATTTACAATTTTAGAAATTTTAATAGTCATTTTTTTAATAGGTATTTTTTCTGCTATTTTATTTTTTGCTTTTAATTCTTTAGATATTATTAAAAGAGCTAGAGATTCAAAAAGAATAAATGATCTTCAAGCTTTAAATTCTGCTATTCAGATTTTAATAAATCAAAACCCTAATGTTTATTTAGGAAGCGAAAACATAATTTATCTTTCTCTGCCGGACACAAATTCTAACTGCTCTTCTTATCTTTCTACACTTCCTCCTCTTTATCCACCCTTTTCTTATAGATGTATCCATCCAAATGATTTTCGAAAAATAAACGGACAAGGTTGGCTTCCGCTCAATTTTTCTAATCTTCTTTTAGGAATTTCCTCTTTACCTCTCGATCCATTAAATAATGGTGAATATTTTTATGCTTACACAAAAAAAGGAAATAAATATAAATTAACCGCAAGAATGGAATCAGAAAATTTCGCTTTAATGATGGTAAATGATGGAGGTATAGAACCTCTTCTTTATGAAATTGGCAGCGATTTAAAAATCCCTAATCCACAATCAGGTTTAGTTCTATATCTTCCCTTTGAGGAAGGAACAGGAACTGTAACCTATGATCTTAGCGGTTATAATAACAGCGGTACCTTATATAACTTTAATTTCACCTCTTCTTCAGGGTGGGTAAAAGGAAAAAACGGTTGGGGGTTAAGTTTTGATGGAGTTGATGATTATGT
>Ga0209821_100036_pt1 | contig 28255 bp, 33 predicted proteins | sample SSWtaG_3_FD_184118 | JGI IMG/M metagenome (GOLD analysis project Ga0209821, IMG submission 184118) | Hot spring microbial communities from Sandy's Spring West, USA to study Microbial Dark Matter (Phase II) - SSWTFFsm_matched (SPAdes)... | ecosystem: Environmental > Aquatic > Thermal springs > Hot... | reverse complement strand
GGCATCGGGACGACGGCACCTACACAAAGGCTACATGTTGCAGGTAAAGCACTAATCAATGGGGCAGTAATGATTGGTGGTGCTGAGCCTGGTGTAGGTAGTGATGTAGCACGAATGATAGACTTAGGTGTCGGAGCTTCCCGTGAAATCAATGCTTATAAAATTACTCGTGATGTCTGGGCTACAGGTTTAAATATTGTTGGTGGTCCTGGAACTGGAGGATATGACAGAAGAATTCATATGTGGGATAATGTAGATATTAAAGGCAGTGCTTTTATTGCGGGCAACGTTGGCATCGGGACGACGAATCCATATAGAAAATTAGAAGTGGCTGATTCAGTAGTTTCGCCAGTAAATTCTCCATGGGGTGTGGGAGCTAATTCACACGCATTTTCTATATTCGCCTATGACCCAACTCCACCAGCAACAGATAAGGTTTTATACACCATAGAAGGTGCTGTTAAAGAATTAGGAGCAACCAGTGTTAGTGGTTATAGAATGGGAGTTCATGGGATACTTGTAAATTCAAGTGAAAATGATTGGTATTTAGGAGGAGCTCTTGCTCAACAATCTGGTCCCTTTAACAGAGCGTATGGTGTCGTAGGGTGGGTAAAATCCTGTCCTCCTGGATATCAATGTTTCAGCGGTTTTTTTGGTAGTAGTGGTGGCAATTCCCATTTTGTTGTAGAAAGTGGCAACGTTGGAATCGGGACGACGAATCCAACAGCTAAACTCCATCTTAACAATTCTACGGGTTATAATCAATTAAGATTACAAACTTCTTATACACCAACCGGAACAACAGATACTAATGGTAATGTTGGAGATATTGCTTGGGATAATAATTACATTTATGTTAAAACTTCAGTAGGCTGGAAACGAGCTGCTTTATCTACATTTTAGGTCATAATTAAGTTATAATATTTCCAAATGAATTACAAAATTGTAAGATATGAAAAACATAGAAATAAAGATGGTAATATAACTTCAATTTTCTTAGCAGTTACAGTTGACAATGAACAAGGAGACTCAACTTATTATGAATATTGGCTTAGTGAAGATGAAAAAAACATGGTTATAAAAGATGAAAAAAATCTTATACCTATTTTAGAGAAAGTTTTTGCCCAAGCCTTGTTAAAATTAGAAAAGGAAATTGAAAATAAACCTCAACCCCCATTAATTGCTTCAGAAGAAGAAAAAGCTAATCTTCTTTCAAAAATCAAGGTTTCAAATATTAACAAAAAAAAACAAGAATTGAAACAACAAACTGAATTTACAATATAATAAAAAAGATGAAAAACAAATTTACCAAAGAAGAAATTCAATTATTAATCCAAATTTTAGAAAATGTGAATTTACCGGTTAAACAAGTTATTGATTTTATCCTACCCTTAAGAGATAAACTTTTGAAAATGCTTTTAGAAGAAGAAAGTCAAAATGGAGGAGAAAATCAAACACAAAATTGATCTTTTATTAGACTTTTTTGGTTTTGATAAAAATAAAATTGACATTAAAATTGATCAAAAACCATTTTGGGGTTTTAATATTTTTATAACTTCTTCGGATGCTTACATTTTGAAACAATTAATAGGTAAAAAAGGACATACTGCTCAACTTTTAAGACAACTTTTTGTTAAATTGGGTAAAATGAATAGCGTTAATATTAATTTTTATATTTTGCCTAATAGGGAATTAAAAACTTAAAAATGTGGAGATTTCCATTTAAACTTAAAGAGATTTTACTTCTTACTGATTACGGCTATAACGAAGAATTATCTAAGGAATTCGTCGTACCTTATCATAATGGGATAGATATTTCAGTTGGAGATGGTGATGAAATAGGAAGTTTTGTTTATGATACTGCAAAGGTTTATAGGGTTAATCCATTTTTGCGAGATGAAGGAACGGTTGTTATTCATGATGTTAATGGCTATGAATATGTTTTTGCTCATTTAGATAATCTTCGGGTTAAAGAAAAAGATATTATCAAATTTGGAGATGTTTTAGGTAATCAAGATAGCAAAGGAAGCTCAATACAAGAAAATCTCAGGCCATATTGGCAACATCTTCATTTTGCTGTTAGAAAAATTTCTCCTAATGGTGATTATGCTTATTTTTGGAATTATGGAGAAAAATATGCAAATGTAAACAATAAACTTGATGGCTTTATTGATCCTAATGAAAACTGTTTACCGGTAATTTATAGGGTTGCTGAAGCAATTTGTCAAATTGAAAGTGGATGGAATAGATGGACTAATGAGTGGAATTCTAAAGCAATTACATTGAAAGAAAATAACAATCCTGGGGGTCTAAGATTTTCTCCCTTTCAAATTGGCAGAAAAAATGGCTTTTCAGTATTTAAAACTCCTTTAGATGGCTTTAAGGCTTTAATTTGGGATTTAGAACAGAAAGTAAGAGGAAATACAAAGACAAAACTTAATGGAAAATCTACAATTTTAGAATTTGCTAAAGTTTGGGCTCCTAAAGAAGATGGAAATAATCCCTTTAAATATGCTGAAAATCTGATGAGAATTTGCGGTTTTAGAAATTTAAATGAAAGATTAGAAGATTGGCTTTTAACCGAACTTGATTGGGTAAGGAAATATAATAATTACGCTAAAACTGTAAAAAGCGGCCTTTCTTTAAGAGGGATAGGCTTACTTTTGAATTTTATTTGGAATAAAATTTATAAAGGTCGTTTTTAAAAAAATTTATCTCAATGGCTTGCCCTAACTTGGAGATGATTTATTTACAAGAGGAAGAATTATTGAAAGAAGAAAATGAAGTTTTAGAACCAGAAACGGGCGCTGAAATTGTAGAAGAAGAGGAAGAAATTTCCTTAGAAGAGGAGGAAGAAGAGGAAGAAGAATAATAACGGTCGACATTAAATTAAACTATTTTAATGGAAACATTTGTTTTAGATACATCAACATTGTTATCGGCCGCTTTCGCCCTTTCTGTAATTGTGGGATCAACAGAAGTTGTAAAAAGGTTGCTTAAAAGAAGACTTCAAGAAGATTTTGTTAATGATATTGCTCCCCTAATTTCTGTTTTATGGGGAGTTTTTTATGGATATTTTCTTTATACTTTGGGCGCCATCTATCCTCTTTCTTTGGCTCTTTTTAGTGGAGTAATTTGGGGATTGGCTGGTTCAGGAGTATGGGATTTTGGCAAAAAAACTATTAAGGGGGCGTTTTTGGATAAAAGAAAATAAGGTCGTTATTAAAGAAGATACAAAAATGTCAAGGCGCCACAAATCAAGAAATCAACCCAAAAAAAGAAAATAAAACCATATTATAATTATAAAACCCCCAGCCAGGTTTCTCCCGACCTTTACTGGCTGGGGGTTTTTGTTTTCTTACAAAACTTGACAAAGAAAAAATTTTTCATATAATGGAAGAAGAAACCTAAAACAAAAAAAGAAAGGAGGTTTAGTGATGGCTACTCTTAAGACTCTCCTCGCCAACTATTGCCGTAAAACCTACTTTAGTGGCCACGATGTTCCAATCAAAATGGGGGTCTATCGTCCTTCAGTACTATCGTGGAGTTGTGTCCGTAAGCAATTTAACTACTACAAGAATTTCCGCGATAAGAAACCGGAAGAAATTCCTGACGATGTTATTCTTCTCCTGGCCGGTGGGATTGTTTTTCATCGCCTCGTCCAATCTTTAAAGGACGATAATGAAAAGCCCTACTGGAGCGCCGTAGAGGTTCCCTGTAGCATTAATGTCAGGATTGCTGGCGGAGAAGATATCACCATTTTGGGCCACGCAGATGCTATTCGTGGTGAGGGTAGCGATAAGAAAGTTTACGAATTCAAGCACACTCGTTCTCTGCCCCACAAGCCCAGCTTTGAACATCAACTTCAAATCAACTTCTATATGGGGGCACTCGGAATTCCTCGTGGGATTTTGGTATATGTTGGCTATGTAGAAGGTGGGGGACTAGGAGTTCGAGAATTTCCCCTTGCCTTCTCAGAATGGCATCTAGAGCATTTAATTACTAGGGCGCAAGTTCTTCACATTTTACTAAAGGAGGATAGTCCGCCCCGTTGTTCTTGTCGGGGACGCATCCACGAAAATGAAATCATTTGAAAGGAGGTGAGAAAACGATCTAAAAATAAAAAGCCCGGAGTGGTAATATTCCGGGCTTTTTTCTTTAAATAACCCCCAAATTTTCTGTGAGTGAGCCTATTTTGAAAAACCAAGTATTTCTATGCCTGAAAACCTAAAATAATCTCGATGTCTAAATATCTTTTTCAAAAACATTCGATTTTTTAATTTTTGAAATTTTAAGCAAAAATTAAAAATCTATATTATTTTCAAGTTTTTCAAACTTTTCATATTATTTTCTAAAAATTCAGATATAGATTGATGTTTCTTTTTGGCCATAATTTTTATAATAAAATAAAAATCTTCTGTTTCATAAATTTTCCCCTCATATTCAAATCTTATAGGATGTAGTGGTGATAATTTTTTAAGAATTTTGACCTTGCCCATTTTTTGATTTTTTATTTAATATTGACGCTTGTGATAATTATTTAATTAAAGTTTTTTGCTACAATTTGGCCATAATTTTTTAATTTTTTCTGGTTCATTTTTGATTATTTGAATAAAGAGATATTTGTTTGTTTGATAATCAAAAATTTTTGTCATTATCAAATCCCAGCTTGCTTTTTCTCCTATAACACCGTATTTAACGCCATATTCCTTGAAGGTTTCTGGCTTCCATTGCAAAATACCAAAACTTGCTGTTCCGTCTTTGTCTCGAGGATTAATTGCTAGAATTTTCCCAGAACTCTCACATTGAACAATTTTTTTAAATAAATCCTCATAATAACTCTCAATTTTTTGTTCAATTTCCTTAAGTTCTTGAATTTTAACGTCTAATTGTTTTTCGTGGTTTGCTATTTGATTAAAAATTTTATTGCTTATTATTCCCGAAAAAATTCCCAAAATAATGGCAAAAAAAGCAAACCACAATTTTGACGAATCCATTTTAAAATAAAAACAATTTCGACCCTTTAATTATAAGCTATCAAAATCCCAAAAATAAATTTTCCATTTCTTTGTCTTTTTCTTCAACTGCCATATTACTTATTTTTGAAACCCTATATTTTGTTCTAAACTCACCAGATTGGCCTTGTGATTTCTTTTGAACAATAGATAATAAAACGCCTATTTTTTGATTCCAATTTTGACTTTTTTCTTCTTCTTCCTCAATTAAAGAAAGTTGATAAAGAAGACTTTTGGAAGCAGTTGTAACAATAAAATAATTCGTCCCCCTTTTTACTAAAAGCTGAACAACTTCTTTTTCTTGACCATCTAAAGAAATTAAGGTTGTTTCTTTAAGGACTCCCCACCAAAAAATTTCCACGGGTTTATTTGGTTCAAAAGACAAAAACTGAAATTGATTTTGATAATATTTATTTAAAATTTCTCTAATTTTCCCATTTTTGTCTTGATTTTTAATTTTCGACTTAAAAAATTCTTTAAATGGTTCAACGTGTTTGCATTTTTTATGGACTATATAACCCAAACAATCGCAATTAATTTCTCCAGTTTTTCTATTCATAATTACTTGATACCTAAAATCTTCTGGAAGGTTTAATTCTTTTTTAGTTTTTTCAGAGGGCTTAACAACCTTTAACAACATCCAATCATTGGCAAAATATCTATTTTTTTTATTTTGTTTTTCTAAAATTTTTCTTATTTTTCCCATTTTTTAATTTTTGCTTTGGTGTATAAATAACTCCAAATGTCAAATCAAAATAAATTAATTTTTCAGATGATGTTTTATAGATAAAATGAAAACAATGTTCGCAAACAAATGTTTTGTTTTTGAAAGCAAGCTTCCGAATAGAAATGTCTTTAACGTCAAAAAATTCAGATAAATCAAGCTTGTTAATAATTTTTTCTAAAACTCTAATTGAAACCTTATGGGATATGTTTTTTTTAAGTTGGTAAAAGCACAAACATAGATTTAGAGGTGATGTTGATTGATCAATAGAAGATTTGTTTTGGGAGATTGTTTTCTTAAAACATATCAAATCAAATAATCCATGACTTCCCGCAGTTCTAAAAACAATAAATCCCCTATTTTCGAGAATTTTTTTAATCTTATACTCAAACGCTCTTCCTTTTTGATAATTAGTTGTCATTATTTTTTATTTTTTCGTAAATATGGGGATATTTTTCTTTTAGTTTTGTTTTAAAATCTTCTAAATCATATTCATAATTTCTCAGACCATAGCGTCTTTTATTAACATTTAGCCTTTTGATTAAATAACCGATCGTGTTATTGTCTAAAGACAACCTTTTCCTCAAATCTTTTCTTTTTAAAAACATTTTTCTTTATGTTTTTAATTAAGACCTTCTTTGTTATAAAGTAATTCAACCAATTCATCCGCCAACATAACCGATAATCTTACAATCCTTTTTAGTTCATCAGAATTGTTAATATTTTTTATAAGCAATTCGCTACCCAGTGTCATAATCAAAGTATTAAAAATTTTTTGAGATGGTTCTAATTCGGCATATTGTCTTGATCCTAATTTTTCATCCATTATCTTTTTTTGTTTTCTTTGACTAATTCCGACCAGGTTTTATTTGAAGCACTTAATTCTTCTCTTAATTTGTCTCTTTCATCATTAATGACATAATCAAAAACGCAATCATCACGCAATGTTTGATAATTTTCTCCTCCTTCATTATCAAAAACTACAATAACCTCCATTTGTTTTTTACACCCTTCACAATTAACTATTCTTTTTTCAGTTTTAATTTCCATTTTTTTCTTATTTTTTCAATTTCCGACCTTTTTATTTAATTTTTCTTCCCAAATTTGATCTTTTATTTGTTCGAAATTTTCTTTTATTCTGTAATAGCAATCGTCGCAAAGAGAATAGATGATATCTGTATATGCCTCAAATTTTCTAAAAATTACTCATTAACACATTCTATTTCTTTTTCACAAAAATCACAGACTATTACATTTTCAATCTTTTGTCATATAAAGCGCTTCCGCTATGCCCCTTGCAATAACCTCAAAATATCCCTCGCGGTCACCATCTTCTGTTTTAAACATGTAGGTTACCCCATATTTTTCTTTTAACATTTGGGGTTTAATTTATTTAATCCCCGACCTTTTACTAATTTACTTATTTCATTATATTCCGTTTTTATTATTTTGTCAAGTGTTCAATTGTTTGATTTTTTTGATTTCATCTTTCTTTCAAGCTTAGCCACCCTTTCGTTAATTTTGTTTCTTTCTTTATAATCTAAAAAACCTCCGTCAGTTTTTTCTTTGTATTTCATAACCCTTTTTAAATCAACCTTTAAATTGGTTTTTTTCGAATTTTTTTGATTTTGAGACCTTTTAATTTTTTCTCGTCTTTTTCGATAGCAATCGAAGCAAAGCCAATCTGTGGGAGAAATCTGAATAGCCGAATTTTCCGGATATTTATTCTTGCAAAGTGGACAAATAAAAATTGTTATATTACCACTTTTTATAAAGGGAGAAGATATTCTATCAAATGGATTAAATGCTATCGGTTGTTTAGTACTAAAAGAATGTTCTTCTCTTAAAGATGGTATATTTTGAGATGTTTTATATATTTCTGTATGAGAAGTATGAGAAGGTATTGTTGCCTCATTTTGAGGAATGTCATGCCTCATTTTGAGGCACACTTTCTCATTTTGAGATAGGACCCCTCCTGTTTCATTTTCTTCATCTTTTTCATTATCTTTTGAAAATTTTTCAAATTCCTTAGGAAGATAGGATTTTGTTTTATCATACTTAAATTTGTTTTCAATTTTAGACAAAAGATGGCCATCCCTTTCAAGTTCTAACAGCCATCGCCAAATACTTTTTTCACTCATGTAAGGAAATTTTTGAGCCAATGCCCTCGTGGAATAATAAACCCACCCATTTTTCCCGTGCCTTATTTTGTAAAGAGATATACTTTTAATTTCTTTCATAATGAGAGCTTTTTCAATAGAGCCATACCTAAATACATCCTCAACCTCAAATGAGTGCGTTTTGTCTTTTAAATTTTCGTTTTTTGTGTTATAATAATTATTGACCCCCATTTTTGTTTGGCAGGTTCTACTCATTCGGTAGGACCTGCTTTTTTAATTGCGACAATTTTTTATTTAAAAGAAAACCCCCGCCTCCTGCCGCAGAATTTAGAGTGCTAAGGTTTAAGAAGTTTGCCAGGGCGGGGGTTTTCTTGTTGGGCGGCAGGATATTGCTTTATTGCCTGGCGTGTGCAATTTAATTATAAAGCATTTTTTAAAAACAAAAAATTTATCTTTCTAGTAATAATCTCAAAAACATAAAAATAGACCAAGGAAGGAAAAAAAATTTAAGAAAAATTCTATAGATTTTTTCTTCGATTTTTTCTAATCCCTTCATTTTTTAATTTATTTAATTTCCGACCTTTAGCTTATTTACTTGTTTAATTATTTTCTTTTTTTCTTAATTTTTCAAGTTTTCAATTGTGGAAAACTTCTTAATAAAAATATTAGAAAAAAATCAAAAAATTAAGGTTTTAAATAATTAAAAAGATTTTAAAGACAAGACTTCTTAGCGTCGACAGATTAATAATAAACAAAATTTACAAATATTAGGCAAAATGTGGATAAGTTGTGGATAAAAATTAAGAAAGTAATTTTGATTAGATTCTTGAAACTTGTTAAAATAATTCTACGGAGATGTTATAATTAGTAGATGGGAAAAATTCACAGGAAAAAAGGCTAAAAAATTATAATTTTTCCGTATTTTCTGTAGATTTTTGTGTTTTTTAAAAATGGCTAATCCTAAAACATTAAAACCAAAACCATTTAAGAAAGGATATGATCCGAGAAGACATGTAAAACAAAAAGGGGAAAGAAGTTTTAGGAAAATATTTGAGGAAGCATGCAGAGAAGTTTCTAAAAGTTTAAATTTGGGAGTAGAGCCAGACAGAGTAATGGTAGAGATTGTAAAACGAGGAATAAAAGAAATTTTTAAGGGCAATTATGCTTTTTATAAAGATACTTTGGATAGATATTTTGGAAAACCTATGGCAAAAATTGAAGTTCAAGAAGAAAAGAAAATTTTAATATTGGATGACGAAGACGAAGAAGGCGAAGAAGAAGGAGAAGAAGAGAAAAATCACTAAAATTTTTAAAAAACATAGATTTTAAGCAGCTTTTTTGAATTTTTGATCTATTTTTAAAAAAGCTAGATTTTAAGGACATTTTTTAATTACTCCCCCTCTAGAATCGCATGAGATCAAAGATTTTTGCCAATCAAGTATGTTTATACCTGCCTAATAAAAAAATTGATCTCACAGCATTTTAGAGGTTTTAATCGTTTATAATTCTTAAATAGAATGGAAAAAGTAAATTTTTTCAAACTTGCTAATTTCTTCCCTAAACAAAAAATTTTTTTAGAATTTGCCAAAAATTACCGCTATGTTCTACTTTCAGGAGCTGTAGGGACAGGAAAATCGAAAGCTCTAAGGTGGACTTTACTTTATTTACTTCTAAAGTATGGGAAAAAATATCCAGGAATCCAAGCTGGCCTTTTTTGTAATACTTATCCCGAGTTAAATGATAGGCATTTAAAGTATATAAAAAACGAATTTCCGGAATGGCTAGGAGTTTATTATGAGCAGAAAAAAGAATATCACATAAAACCAGAATATGGAGGAGGAATTTTGATGTTTAGAAATCTTGATGAACCAGAAAAATATAGAAGTGCAGAATTTGCTTTTATAGGAGTAGATGAATTAACGCAAATACCCAAAGAAACCTTTGATTTATTACTTGAAAGAAATAGATGGAAAGATTTTAAAAATGTTAGATTTTTAGCAGCTTCTAATCCCGTTGGACCCTATAAGCATTGGGTAAGGGAGTTTTTTATTGAAAAAACTTCTTCAGATTTACGCTGTAAAGATGCCGAGGTTGTTTATTTTAAAGCAGGAGATAATCCATATTTGCCGGAAACCTATTATGAAGACTTAATTAAAGGCATGGATGAAAACATGAAAAAAGCACTTGTAGATGGTGACTGGTATGCCATGGACAATATTATTGATGCAAGTGGCTATTTATCACTTTTAACCTATAATGAGCTTCAAAATTGCATCATAAACCATGATTATATCTTTCAAAATCCTTCTATTTTAGGAATAGATCCTGGAGCAGGAGGAGATGAAACTGCTATTGTTATAAGAGATAATTTTGCCGCTAAAGTTCTTTTTAATCAAAGATTGTCAGATACAATGCAAATTTTACCTTTAATTTCTAAATTTTTTTCACAAAATAAAATTGTTTCAATTGTTATTGACGCTACAGGCATAGGAAAAGGAATTTATGATAGGCTTTTAGAATTGGGTTATAAAGTTTTTTCAATTCAATTTGGCGAAAAATCTAATCATCCTAATCAATTTTTCAATAAAAAGGCTGAATTATTCTGGAAAATGAGAGAATGGCTTTTAGGAGGAGGAAGACTTTTAAAAAATGAAGCTTGGAATGAAATTTTGCAAATTAAGTATAAAATTTTATCAGATAGAGTTATCAAAATTCAGCCCAAAGAAGAATTATTGAAACAGGGCATAAAATCACCAAATGTTGCAGATGCTTTAGCTTTGACATTTGCAGAAGACTTAAACGCTATTAATTTTCTTGAATCTTCATATTTTTTCGATTATAATGAATAAAGAATTTCAAGGTATTTTATTTGCTTACATAAGTAAAAAAGAAATTTTGAAAAAACATCCAGATTGGCTTTACAAAGTTTATAAGCATTATTTCATTAAGCCGGAATATTACGACATTTTAAAAAAGCTTATAGCTAATAAGATTTATCAAGAAGCAAAAGCTAGACGATACATTTTGGAAGATCAAATTGCATGGAAAGAGACAGAAAACTATTTCTGGGGATTTGTTAATGCAAAGCCAACAATTATTTTAGGAGCTTGGAAAAAGTTAAGACCTCCATCTTTAACACCAGAACAGTTTAAAGAAAAAGTTAAAAAGATTATAGAAAAATTTGAGTTCGAAATGGTTACACCAGAAATGATTGAAGAAGAGAAAATTAAGGAAGAAATTAAAAAAGAAAAACAAAAAAATGAAATTTTACGAAAAACAATCTAAAGATTTAAAAGAATGGAGAGAAGACGAAATTTTAGAAGAAGTTAGAAAACAATTTACAGAAGCTCAAGCAAGTTCCTCTCTAAAAAAAAGAGTTTGGGTAGAATATATGAAGCTTTATCTCAATCAAGAAAGAAAAAGAGTGGGAGATTTATTAATTGGTTCAAATCTTCTTTACACACAATTTAACGAACTTTATTCTTCGGTTGATAACGATAATATTTTAGTAACTTTTGTTGAGAGAAATCCTAGAGATGCCGAAAAAATTCAATATACAAATGCAGTAGCAAGATTTGATTTTGATGATATGAATTTAGGAACACTTCAAAGAGAGCTTTTTTGGGACTTACTTTTTTACGGTACGGCAATTTATGATGTTTCTGAATATGACAATACTAGAAAGGTTCCCATTGTAAGAATTCAATCACCATTTACCTTTTTTGTAGACCCCCTTGCAAATAGTATTGATGAAGCAAGATTTGCAGGAAGATATATTTATATGACTGCTTACGAGCTTTTAAATGATGAAAGATTTGATGAAAGCCAAGTTAAAAAAATTTTAGAAACTTCAAAGCCATCTTCAGTTGAAAAAGTTCAATATGAGGAAAGGGCAAAAAATATCTTACTTTTGCAAGGAATTAATTATATTCAGGAAGAGCACTCTCTTGCTTTTCTGGAAATTTTAGAATGGTATTTGTATGCTAATGGTAAACTTTGGGTAGTATGGACAGATAATGCTATTAAAACTCTTCTAGGTTTTAAGCAGCTTGATTATCAAGATGGAGGAAATAAACTTAGCAAAATTCCTTTTGTAGTTTATTATTTCTCAAAAGCACCAAGAGGATTTTGGGGAATTGGAGTTCCAGACATTTTAGAAACTTATCATAGGGTAGCAACTTACTTGCTTAATCTTTATCTTCAGGGTATAAAACTTGATGCAACAACTACATTTTTGGCCAATCTTCAAGCAATTCATAATCCCAAAGATTTGATGACGAGAGAATTAAACAAAATCATTTGGACTAAAGTTCCACCAGCAGGACAAATAGCTCCATTTCCTAAAACTCAAGTAATTTCTAATGATACTCTTGCTTTCTATCAATTAATCCAAAATGAAGCTTTAGGAGCAATTGGAGCATCAAGAATTTTAAGGGGTTCTCTTACAGCTGTTAAAAAGACTGCTACAGAAATTGCAGTTGCCAAAGCCAAACAAGACTTACAACTTGCTTCTTACATGAGAAATATTGTCAGAGGAGAGCAGGATTTTTGGAATAGATGGCTTAAAAGACATAAAAAATTTTTAAAACCTTCAGATAGAAAACTTATAGAACTTATAGGTTTTAGAGGAGCAAGACAATTTACAGAAGTTACAAAAGAAGATTTTATTCCTACAGTTGATCCAATTATCGATGTTGCTTCATCCTTAATGTCGGAACCAGCAAAAATTATTAGAAGAAGAGATTTAGCAGAAATGATTCCTTTAATTTCGCAAATTGGAGGAAATATAAAAGCTGTTACAAAGATGATTTTGAGAGACTTAGATTTAACACCAGAGCAAATTGACATTATTCTTCCTCCTACTCCGCATCAAATTAAAGCAAGGAGGGAAAACGAACTTTTGGCAAATGGAGTATGGGTTGATATTGATGAAACTGATGATGATTTAGAACATATTGAAGAACATTCAAAAGTTAGAGAAAATGAGGTTGTAAAATTACATATTGAAGCACATCAAAAAGCTTATCTTTTAAAACGAGGAATGGGTGAAAAATTGGAAAAAATTTCTTCAACTAAAGAAATTGAGGAAGAACCAGAAATGGAAGAAAAAGAAGAAGTTGAAGGAGAACTTTTACAAGAAACACCTCTAGAGGGTTTAAATGCTTTAAAACAATTTTTAGAACCAAAAACGCCAGGAGAAGTTAAATAGGTCGCCATTAAAAGCTAAAATTTAAATGCCATTAACTAAAAAGGGGAGAGAAATTTTGAAAAAATTTCAGGAACAATACGGGAAAGAAGAAGGGAAAAAATTTTTTTATGCTTCAATTGTTAAGGGTGTCTTACCTTCTAAGGGGTTGCATGAAAAAGGAAGTGGTAAATTAGAAAAGGCTAAGAGGACATATCAAAGAAAAAAGAAAAAATGAATGAAAAAACTCTTTTAGAAGAATACTTCGGAAAACAAATCCAACAATATATTTCAGAACATCCAGAAAGACTTCAAGAATTGATCACTAGATTTAAAGCCTTTCAGTTTTCAGAAGAATGGAGAATTCTAAAAAAAGTTATTGAAGATACAAGAGAACGAGTTTTACAAAACATGTATTCTTCTCCGGTTGATCTTGGGACTTTGTTAGCATACAGAGAAAGTCTTTCGGCTCTTGATTTTTTAAAAAATCTCCCAGAAAACCTTTTGAAGGTTTTAGAGTTAGAATTACCAACCGAAGAAAATTTATAAACTTGACAAGTCGTAATTAGGGGTTTATAATAGAAGTGAAAATGCCCAAAAAAGCCAAAGTTAAAGGTACAAACGAAGAAGGTAAAGAAGAGGTTAAAGAAGAGTTTTATCCACGAATTATTGGAGGCGTTTGCGAATTTTGTGGTATTCCAGCAAAAAATTGTGATCATTTTAAAGAAGATTTTGAAACTGGAAAATTTAGATGTTTATGTGGTTTAACTAATAATCCAAGGTCCCTAGGACAACTTATTGTGATGTATTATCCAGGATGGAAGGCTTATCTTTGCAATGCTGAATCTTGTAGAAGACATGCAGAAGCTAGAGGAGGATATGACATACCAGAAATTTATAATTTTTACGTCAAATAATTAACTTCCTTGCTTGTCTGCTCCCGGGCAAGCAAGCGTAAAAAATGGGCGAAGAACTTCAGAAGGAAAATTTAGCGCCACAAGAATTAGAACAACAGCCAGAAACAGAACAGCAAGAAATACCTGTAACTAGTCAAGAAGTAGAAGGTTCTGCTGTTAAAGTTTTAAGACAGAAATTGGAAAACTTGATAAAAGAAAATAAAGAACTTAAAGAACGAATATCAAAATTTGAAGAGTTAGCTTCAATTTCGGATTTAGAAAGTCTAGTTTCTAAATTAAATAAGCTTGAACTTGAAAATAAAATTGTTAAAGAATATCCAGAACTTACTGGTGAAATTGAAGAAATTTTGAAAATTAGAAAATCTGGTGAAAGTATAGAAGATACAATTGCTCGATATATTGGTTTAAGGGAATTAGAAACAAAGAAATCTCGAACTTTTATAAGGTCTAATTTAGGGTCTATACCTACCTCTGAAACCGATTTATCTAAATTACCTCCCCAAGAAAGAGAACAATTAGCTAAAAAATATTTTGAACAACTCTATGGAGGAGGTTAACGGTTGAAGAGGTAGTCTAATTAATGGCTATAACAACCACGTCTAATCTTGAAGCTGCTGGTAAAGCTTTGGGTATTTATTTTGATACCGTTGTAGTTGAAAGCTTACAGCCTCATCTATATTTTGAACAACTTGGAACAAAAGTCATAGTTGCTCCGGGTAATTACACTTCAAGATTTTTCACTTTCAATAAAATTGCTACATCTTCTGTTACAACTTTAATAGAAGGTACAGCTCCAACAAGTCTTGCTATTTCTGTTAATACTGTTGAAATTGATCCAGTACAATATGGTCTTAATGTAGGATTCACAGATTTAGTTATTTTAACTGCAGCCTTTGACGCAGTGCGAGATACATTAAAAGAAGTTGGTAAAGCTATGGCAAGAAAAATTGATGAAGTTATTCAAGCTGTAGTTCTTGCTGGAAACAATGTAATTTATGCTGGGGGTAAAACTTCAAGAAGTGCTTTAACTGCTTCAGATTTAATTGATGTTAATTTAATTGTTAGAGCAAGACAAAGACTTGTTAAAAATGGTGCTCCAGAATTCCCTGGAGGAGGTTATGTTGCAATTACTACAGCTGAAGTTGGTTATGATTTAAGAAGTAATACATCTGTGGGACAATGGCTTGATATTCATAAATATGCTTCTCCAGAATACATTTTCAGGGGTGAAGTTGGCTCAATTGCTGGAGTAAGAATCTTAGAAAGTGGAAATACAATGACTTTCTCATCTAATGTTACAGTTCATCCTATGCTTGTTGTAGGTGCTGATGCTTATAGAATTGCTTACTGGGTACCTCAAAGTAGAGAGAAATTTTCTCAAGAATATGGAACTGGAGTAGCATCTTATGTTTATCTTCCAGAAGAAGACGTTGGTGTTGCTAATCCATTGGGACAAAGAGGAGGTGTAGGTGCTAAAGTTAATTTAGGAGTAGCAAGAACCCAAGAAGAAAGAATGATGAGAATTGAATGCGCTTCATCAGTAAGCTTCTAATCTGAAGTAGTGCAGGGGTAGGGTGGGGTTGCTCCCCACTCTACCCGCAATTAATTTCTTTTCTTTCAATGACTTTGCACAAAATTTTTAATAAAACAAGAAAACTAACAAGAACATCTTCTACTCTTTTATCTGATGCTCAACTTTTAGATTTAACAAATGAGACTTATTTAGATATTCAAAGAAGATTAGCACAAGAGGAAATTGAAATTTTAGGAACTATTAAAAAGACAAATTTGGTGGCTGATCAAGCTAATTATCAGCTTCCGCAAGATGTTTTAGCAATTTTAAGATTAGAAATAAATTATGATGATGCTAATGATGAGACTAAATGGCGAAAAATAACAGAAACAGACTTAGGAAATTTGCCTTTTGAATGGTATAAGCTTTTAAAATCTCAGCCTATGGGTAAAAGTTTGTATGATTTATTTGCTTCTCAAATCTTTATTTTTCCTCGACCTACAAAAGACATTACTGGAGGTTTAAGGATTTGGTATATACCAAGACAACCTGAATTTACAAATATCAACGATGAATTACCTTTTGTTTTGAGGAACTATTGGGAAGTTTTTGCTTATGGAAATGCATGGAGATATTTAGAAGAAATTGGCAATGTTAAAGCAAATAGAATGTTAGAACTTTATGAAGCTTTGATAACAAGGATGATTGAGGATTTGAAAACTGAAGTTATAGAACCAATTAAAATTCAAACTTTTAATTATTTCAATAATGGGTGGATTTAAAAATGGCAGATCCAGTAAGAAATTTTGCCAAAGCAAAAGTTAGATATGGATATAATAATTCGGCAACTTCTATTGAATTAGAAAATGGAGGAGGAGCAAAATTTCCAGATCCTTCAACTGAAGGTGCTTTTAATTTAGTTTGGTGGAATGCAACTGATTATTTAGATCCATCAGACGATCCCTATAGAGAAATTATTAGAGTTACAGCAAAATCGGGAGATACTTTAACAATTGAAAGGGGACAAGAAGGAACTTCTGCACAAAATCATAATCTTCCTGGAAAAGTTTATATGGTTATGAGAGTTTTAACTGCTAAAGATTATGAAGATTTAGAAAGAGTAAGAGTTTTAAAGGGAGGAACATTAGTAGGAACAAGAAAAGGATTGAATTTTATCGGCCTTGAAAATATTGTAGATAATTCTTTGCAAGACAGAATTGATTTAAGTTTAACAGATTTCATAAAAATGAATTTTGGAGATGGAAGTGATGGTGATTTAATAATAACAACTGGAACAACAACTTTGAATTTAAATAATCAACAAGTTTTTATTAAACAATACAGAAATTTGAAAATAACTGGAAATGCCAACTTAACCTTTACTAATCCTCATAGTAAGGGAACGTTAATAGTTTTTTTGGTATCCGAAGATTGTGAATTAACTTCAAACGCAACAAATTCAATTGATTTAAGAAACTTAGGAGGCGAAGGTGATACTAATAATACTGGAGGGAAAGGATGGTTTTTAATGGGAGGAGGAGTTACACTAATTGGCAGAGGAATATCTACTGGAAATTCTCCATTTGGTAATTATGGACCATTTCATGGTTCAGGAGGAAGTTCATCAATAAATGATAGTCCTAATCATGCTTATGCTGAACTTACATACGCTTTTTCAACTGGTGCTCATACTGTTTTTCATTTTCGTGGATATTCAAGAGCTCCTTTTTTTGCAACTTCTTCTTTTATTCCTAAAAATTTTTTGCCCTTACCAGGAGGAGGAGGAGCACGTGGAACACAATATGATAATAATGGTAATTTAACAGGAACTCCTGGTAATGGTGGAAGGGGTGGTGGAGGATTATTAATTTTAGTTAAGAACAATTTAACGGTTTCTTCTTCTTTTACCATTAATGCTTCTGGTTCAAATGGTTCTGCTGGCTCAGGAGGAGCAGGATCTGGTGGAGGAGGTGCAGGAGGAAGTGTTTTAATTGTTTATGCTGGTTCAAAAACAGGTTCAGATCCCAATATTATTGTTTCCGGAGGTTTAGATGGAACAGGAGGAGCTTCTTATAAAGGAGCTGATGGAATAGGCTTAATTGTTCATATTTCTAAAATATTTGGTTTATAAAAAATTTAACGATGCTTATTTCAATTTCATCACAAGCAATGGGAGGAAGTTATCAAAATAGCCAATGGAGAAGAGATGAAGTTATAACTGAATGGATTTTAGAGCCTCCAGCTTCTACTAGTTGGCAAAACGATTTAACAAGTTATGGAATAACATGGTCGGATGATTTAAGTAGGCCTTCAACTAATTGGGAAAATAATTAAAGTTTTATATTGAACCTGTAATGAATGAAGAAATTATAAAAATTATTGCCCAAGGAGGAAGTTTAAGTGCTATAATAGTAGCATTAGTATTTCTTTTGAGGGCTATTAAAGACTTAATCGGAGCAAGAAAAAATGGAGAATTAGGGAAAAAAATTGAAGAAATTGAAACAAATCACCTGAAATCTCTTGAAGAAAGAATTGATAAATTAGAGGATAGAGTAAACAATATAGCCGAAAGATTAGCAAGATTAGAAGCCAGAATTTATAACAAAAAGAAATCTTAAAAAAGTAGATTTTAATAGGGTTTTTTAATACAAAAAATGGTCGAAATTTAATAAAATGCCTCTAGAATCGCCTGAGAGCAATTATTTTTGTCTTGTAAATATCTTTATACCTGTCCAAGTAGAGAATTTTATCTCATAACGAATTAGAGGAATGCTAGAAGAAGAAAAACAAAAATCATCATTAGAAGAAAAAGTCATAAGGGGAGGGTTAAGATTTCCTTTGGATTATGAAGATATTTCAGTTTTAGATGCTTCTTATATAGGAGCCTATATGATCCAACTTTCGGAAGGAGCAGCAGTTATTTATGATCCTAAGATTAAATCAACTTCAATTGTAGTAGCAACTCATAGAATTTTTCAAGGAACAGTAGGTGTTTTAAGTGCTTATACAGATAATGGTGTAGCTTATATCGTTTCTTCTTCTACCTCGGATACATCCATTGTTAATGTTTTAATCAAGTATTAAAAACATGCCCAAGAAAAAAAGAAAAACAATCAAAGAAGAAACAGGAGTGTTAGTTTTTGAAAATTTCAAGCAGCAAACAATTATTTCTAGGGAAGTTGGAACAGAGGGAACAAATCTTCATAGGTTTATAATTTCTCCTACATATCTTTTTAAATTTGCTGATAATCCTTCTTTAGCTGATTATGGAGATACAATTTATTCTCTTTATGCTAACTTGCCATCTTCTACGATAAATTTAACTACTAATTCTGGCTATCCTGTAGCTTATCTTTCGCCATCAAATGCCAATGATATGAGGGTTATTTATATAGCAACCTCAAAAGGTTTTGTTTATGCCTTATCTTTAACAGGAATAGCAAGAAGTTTTGGACAACCAGCTAATTTAACTTCTAATCAAAATGAAACTACGTTAGCAAAATATGTTGGAAAAATTTTATTTATAAATCCATCACAAAATAGAATTTATCACATTGATGAAACTTCAACAGGAACTACCTGGGGTACAATTACCGGATTAATTTCTCCTAAATTTGGGGAGACTTTTTCAGTTTATTTTTATGTTGCTGATAAATCTTCTAGCCCTAATCCATTTAGAAACCTTATCAGAGTTTATGGAACTTCACTTTCTCAGGTTGGAACATTAGATTTAGGTAGTGGTTTAGACATTCAAGATATAGTCAATAACAACAATAGGTTTTTGGTAATAATTGCCAATCCTGCTAATGTTTTCACTGATCAATATATGTTTTTATGGGACGGAATTTATACAAATAGGCCATTTCATATTTTGAAGCTTCCTGGTATCTATGTAGGAAGTATAAATTATGCTGGTTCTTTCTTCATTTTTTTAAAATCTGGACATTCAACCTATGTTTATGAACTTGCAGGTTATTCCCTAAGAATGATTGATGTTTTACCTCAAGTTGATATTCCCGAAGTTTTTAATCCTGTTTATCGTTTTACAACTTATGGTAATTATATTTTCTTCCCATTTGTCAACAAGGAATTCAATATTTCACTAATCGGAGTGTACAACATTTTTGAAAAAGAAACCTTAAGCATTTATGCTCTTCCTTCTTCTACTCCAGTTTATGGCCTAAAAGCAATATTAGATCTTTCGCAAAATTTAAGATTGTTTTATAATTCTAACGAAGTAGATAAGATTTACCATCGCTTAGTTTTACCAGATAAGGGAATAAATGAATATGAAACAGAACAAGGAACAAATGCTTTTAGCAATATAACTCCAAATATCTACTATAGTAATTGGGTTAATTTCTTTACAACTGTTCAAATTGAAAAAGTTGAAGTTTTTTATGGTAATAAGCCGCCATCTGGAAGTTACGTAGATTTTATCTTGGAAACTAGGGATGAAAAACTTGGAGAAACAACATCACAGTCAGTTACTTTGAGGATTGATAATAATTCGCAAAATAATTATGCTTTATTTACAAACGTAGGGTTAAGGGGACAAAGATTAAGATTATCAATAAACATGAATACCAATGGCTCATATAGGGGAGGTATTAAAAGGGTGGTCGTATATTATTCAATTTTGCTTTCATAAATGGCTCAAAGTAAAAGTCAACCATCTTCTCAATCAAAAACAAAACTTGCTCCTACGCCTCAAACAGGTGTTACTTATTCAACTTATGCTGCTTCTACTCCAGCTGTTCAAACTACTGTACCGGCTACTAAAACTACACCTAGTTTAACAGGATTTATAAGTTCTTTGGCTCAAACTCTTTACTCAACTTTGCAAAATGTAGGTAAATTTTTAACTGCTTCTGTATATACTGCTGCTCCTTCCGCACCTAAACCTGCCCCTACACCTACTCCTGCACCGACTCCTACGCCCTCAAGAGGTACTACTGCTCCAGTTCAGGTTCCTCCTATATCAGTTGCTAAAACTACGCCTACCCCCATTTTTAATTTACCAGGCTTTTTAAGTTCCTTACCTCAAACTATTACTTCAGCTATGAAGGATGTAGGCCAATTTATGACTCTTCCCATGCAAACACTTGCTACTAAATTTACTATTACACCCTCTCCCGAACCCCAGAAAACAAAAGTAACACCTTCTGCTGTTACTCAAATAACCACACCTGTTAAATTGAAAGTTTCTCAACAAAAAAAGACTTCTGATTCTTCTGTTTCTGTTACACCAACTCTTCAAACAACCTCACCCCTTCCAGAATCTGCATCTCCTTCTGTAGAAAACATAATTTCTGATTTATTGGCAATTATTCAACAAAGACAACGACCGATTAAAATGACAGTTTCTAATATTCCTCAAGGGACTGAAACATATATTTTTAAAGATCCCATTGGAGGCTCTACTCCAGTTTTTGAATATGTTATAAAACCAGGTGAAAGTCTTACAAAAATTGCTCAAAGATTTGGTGTAAGTATTGAAGATATTTTGAGGTTTAATAAAGATAGACCAGATGCTATTAAAACTCCAGATTTAATTATTGCTGGGAAAAATATAAGAATTCCTGCTATTCAGAAAGAAATTCAACCTTCAGTCTTAACTCAGCCAGGATTGAAAACTGTAGAAGATGTTAATAAGGCGGCCAAAGAACAACTTCAAGCTCAAACTCCTACATTTACGGTTGAAGATATTTTCAAATTGATTGATGAAAAAGTTGGAGAAACATTACAAAATATTCAACGAATTCAACAGCAATATGTACAGTTTACTGATCCTAATTTTTATGTCAATCAGTATAATGCCTTAGCGGATAAATTGGGCCTTCCACAAGATTTGCAAGCTTTAAGAGATATACATGCTATTATGAGAGGAACCTTAGAAGATGTTTTAAGGGAGGCAGCAGTAGCAGGAGGATTAGTTACTCAAAGCCAAGTTGCTGAAATTGTCAATTTTAGACATGGTATTTTAAAACAACAAGCACAAGTTTTAGCAGAACTTATTGAGGAAAAAGAAAAAATGATTGATAAATTGATGAAATATACACTTTTAGGAAGACAAGAACTTGAAAAAATGTTAGATGAACAACTAAGGATTGCTAAATTAGAATTTGATTATAAAAAGGAAGCAGCTAGGTGGGCATATGATATTTATCAAGATTTGACAAGGGACAATCTAAGAAGGCTTGAATATATGGTTAAAGAAGGAGTTTTGCATACTGCTTCTCCTGAACATTTATCAAAATACGTAAATCCTTCAAGCCTTCTTTATGCGGGTATTACTCCAGATGATTTAATAATGATGCTTCGAATTTCTTATCAAAATGCTTTTCAAGAACAACTTAAAACTCAACAATTAATTGAAAAAATTGAGCAAGCACAATTGAAGTTAGAGCAACAAATGCGAGCTATGGAACTAAAAGAAAGAGGACTTGAATTAAGAGAAAGAGGATTAGAACTTAAAGAAAGAGAAATTAAGATGAGAGAAGAAAAATTGGAAACTGAGAAACAAAAAGCTAAAAAAAGAGATTGGAGCATATTTAAAACCAAATAAAACTAATGGAAGAAGAACAAATTCCTAAAGAAAAAAAAATTTGGGATAGATTGAAAGGTTTAGCACAATTTGGATTAGATTTATTAAAGGGATTTGGACGTGGACTTGCTAGAACAGGAGGAGAAATAGGATTATGGACATTAGATATTTCACGAAGAATTACCGATACTGTATTAGGTAAAAAAACACCTAATACTCAACCTCTTACAATTACACCAGAAACTCCTATTGAAAGATTTGCTTTTGGCGAAGAACCTTTAACTGCTAAAAATCCTTTGCAAGTTTTTTTAGATTTGACTATAAGACCAATTACTAGAAGATTGTATTCTGTTTATTTAACGGCTAAGGGGAAAACAACTCCAGTTGAACCTAAAAGCTTCATTGCTAAAACATTATTAGGCGAAGAACCGGTTATTCCATTAATTGAAGAGGCAAAACTTTATGGAAAACTTTCAGAAAAATATCTTGGAGAAGGAGGAATTTGGAAGGTTCCAGGCTATTTGATTTTTGCTGGAGTAGTTGCTTTAGATTTATGGATTCCAGGAAAAGGAAAAGTTAAAGTTCCTTTATCAAAGGAAACATTAAAAGAATTAGCAAAAACTACAGAAAAAGAAGAAATTGAAAGAATTTTGAAAGAAAATATTGTTGAACTTCATCATCCTAAACTCTATAATGAAGTTGGGAAAATTGCTGAAAAACTTATAGAAAAAAATACACCTAAAGATGTGTATAAATTGCTACAAAGTGAATTTAGAAGATTAGGCAAAGAATTAGGCTTTGATATTAAAAAAGATTTGAAAAAAGAAAAAATTGTTCCTGAAACAAAAATAATTGGTGATATTCCTCCTAAACCTCCGAAAAGGCCTCCATTAGATGATATGATTTTTGAATTTGACTTTAACCCTAAAGGAAAAGATTTTAAAGTTAGGAGTGTTTTTAAAAATCTATGGAAAGAAAAGCCAGAAATGATGCAAGAATTATCAAATTTGATAGAAGAAGGGGCTAAATTTTATGAACCTCTTGCCAATAAAGAACTTGTGGCACAAGCAATAAAAGAAATTGAGGGTTTAACTGTAGAAGAATTAGAAAGACAAATTTCTCATTTTAGAACTTTTTCTCCCAAAACCTTGGCAGAAGAAGGAAGAATGGCCAAAATGAATATAAAAATGTTGGCTTTGGCGGAATATTATAGAAGTATAGGGCAAATTGAAAAAGCAAGAGAAGTTATTGAAAATCTTATTAAAGCTGGTACAGAATTAGGTAGAGCAGTTCAATCTTTTAGGCCAATTTATAAATCTCATCCTTTAGTAAAAGAAATTTGGGCTCCAAGAGCTTTTATTAAGCGTATCCAAGAAATGGCAGAAACACAAGGAAGAAAAATATCTGATGAAATGTTGCATAAATGGGAATTGAGGGCTAAAGAAATTTTCAGGATGGAAAATCCTCCAGATATTCAAGAAAACATGTTTAGAGAATTTATCGAAAAAGAAATTGTTCCTAATTTACCAATGACATGGGCAGATAAGCTTGAACTTATAAGATATGGAAATATGCTTTCTGGACCTCTATCTCATGCTAGAAACATTTGGGGAAACTTTATGCAACTTTTTTTAAGAAACATTTTTGTTATTCCTACAAAAGCAATTATCGAATATATGAAAAATCCAGCAATGGGGAGATTTAATGATGTTGTTATAGCGCCCATAAAAAAGCAATGGAAAGAAACAATTGGAAGTATTCCTATAGCCTTAGAATATGCCGTTAGGACATTTAAAGAAGGAGGACTACCCTCTGAAAAATTCATAGGAGCATTAGCAGATGAAGATACTTTTGAGGCAATGATAAGATATTATCAGTATAAAAACTTAAAAATGCCTTTAAAAATTTGGACTTTGCCATTGAATGCCCTAGAGGCAATGGATAAATTATTTTCAACTCTAATTGCTGCAGGAGAAAAAGCAAGATTAACTGCTGAATATGAAGCTAGGGGGATAAAAATTACAGAAAGGGTTAAAAGAGAAATTGAAGAACAAGCTCAAGAATTAGCAGAAAGATATCTTTTCAGAAGGCCATTAGGTTATAAAAGAGAAGATTTGAGTGCTTTTTCTCAAGCTTTAGATGCTATTGGTTCTGTTTTGCTTAATGCCAGAAGAAGACTTTTGAAAGGAGCAACCTCAGGAGAAAAAACATTGGGCTTTCTTTTAGGTTTTATAGAGCCATTTATAAGAACGCCAATTAACATAGGTATTGAAATGTTAGAAATGAGTCCTGCTGGATTTTTAAGACATCCTTCAACTATGACTTCAGAAAATCTTGCTAAAGCAATAGTTGGCTCAATCTTTACGGGATTAGCTGCAATTAAAGCATTTAAAGGTGATACAACTTGGTTACCTCCAAAAGATGAAAGAGAAAGGATGCTTTTTTACGAACATAGAAAACCAATGTCAATAAATATTTTGGGAACAGATGTTCCCCTTTTCTATTTTGGAAGTTTAGGGGTTGCCCTTGCAGCTCCAGCAGCAATTCAATGGGTTTTATTAGAAAAAAGACCTGATTTTGACGCTGGACTTCTTAGTGCTATAAGCAAATCCGCAATTGAAATAAATAGATTTATAATGTCTCAAACCTCTTTGTCCGGATTAATTAATTTTTCAAAAGTTTTAAGTGGAGAAGATTTTTGGAAGCCAGGAGGTTATATAGGTTATGTTGCTACGCAAATGTTACCATTTAGTGGATTTTTAAAATGGGTTGCGAAATTAACTGATCCAGTTTATAGAAAAGCTGGGGTAGATTTTTGGGGACCAATTAAAGATAATTTGCCATTTATTAGAAAAAGCTTAGAAGCATACGAAAATTTAACCGGAGAAGCACGTATGAGACTTTCTGATTTGTTCTTGCCATACGGAGTAAGAACGGGAGTAAAATTGCCACTTACTTTAGCCCTTCAAGAAATTCAAATTGATAGATTAAGAAGAAAAGCCTATGATGCCTATACAAAAAAGACAATGAAAATGGAAGATATAGAGAAATATGTAAAAATGTTAGAAGGTAGGAAGGTTGAATTGACAGAAAAAGATATCAAAGAAGGACTAAAGATTTTGGAAATGTTAAAAACAAAGACTTATGATAGGCCAGAAGAAAAAAAGGCGGCAGCATACTTTATTGCTTCCTTTATACCTGAACTTTATAAATATCTTCCCGAAGAAGAAATTAACAAAATTGTAGCAGATATTCCCGAAGATTTACATGATGAAGCCTATGATATTGCCGAAAGAAGAAAAGTTTTGCGGGAAATGCCAGTTCAAATTCCTATAGCAATTAAAGAATGGCCAGCAGAAAAAAGGGCAGAATTTCTCTTAACTTATCTTGAAGAAATGGGTAAAATTTTAGAAGGTGAAATTTTCGATGACTTGATAGAAGAATTAAGAGAAAGAGGAATTATGACAGAAAAAGTTGAGGAATACATGTGGTTAAAACTTAAGGAAACAGGAAAAATTAAAGAATAAAAAAATGAAATTTGCATTTTTTACATACGACGGACACGGTTTACCAATCGCTTTTAAGCTTCAACAAGAAGGTTATGATGTTATAGTTGGACAAGCTGAAAATTTAGAACATATGCCTAACGAAGAAGAAGAAAGCAAGAGAAGAAGATTGAAGCTTTATGATGGCTTAATTGAAAAAATTTCTGCTGATAAACTTTTTGAACTTTTAAGAAAAGAAAGGCCAGAAGATTGGTTTGTAATTGCAGATTTTAATTATGTATTTCCTTATACAGAAAAACTAGCTAAATTAGGTTTTAGAGGTTTATTACCTACTAAAGAAGATTTTGAGTTTGAAGAAGATAGAGAAAAAGCAAAAGATATTGTTTCTCGAAGATATCCAATTTTTAGTGATTTAGAAATTTATGAATTTCAAAAAGTTGATAAAGCTATTCAATTTTTGAAAGAAAATCAAGACAAAATTTATGGCGTTAAGGGTTTTAATTCAGAAGCTCCAACCTATTTTCCTATTTCTTCAAATCCTAAAATTGCTCGTGAAGAACTTATTGATATTTTGCAACAAGAGAAAAAACTTTACGAAAGTGAGGGGTTTATTTTGGAAGAAAAAATTGAAGACTTAATTGAATTTATACCCGAAATTATTACCTACGATGGGGAAATTGTGGGAATGTCAGTTGATGTTGAAGATAAATATTTCGGACCAGGAAATACTGGACCTCAAACTGGTTGTAGTGCTGATATTGTTTTTTGGATTGACAAAAATGAAGAGGCATTTAAAAAACTTTATGAACTTTTCTTTGAACCTATTCAAGAACTTATTTTTAGGGATAATCAAATGGTAATTTGGGATGCGGGTGTTATGTATAGTCCTTCAAGGGAAAGGTTTTATTTTACAGAATTTTGCCCTAATAGAGAGGGTTATAATGCAGTTTTTACTAAACTTTCAACATTTAATAAGGTTTCTGATTATTATTTGGCCATTACGAACAAGGAATATATTTATAGCGTACATTTGGGTTGCTCTATTAGGATTTTTAATGAACTTGTAGATGAAAAAAATAAGGGTTATGTTATTCAAGATACAAAACTTATTGCCAATTTAAGCAATAAAGATATATGGCCTTGGGATGTATATGCAAAAAATGGTAAAATTTTAAATGTGGGATATGATAGAAATTTAGCAGTAATTACTGCAAAAACTAACAATTGGAAAGATGGTTTTAGAAAAATTGATGAGTTTTTGTCTAAAGGAGAAGAATTCCTATTTCCTTCAATGTATTTCAAAAGATATTGGGATTTGATACAATCTGATTATCCAAATAATTTTGTAGAGAGAATGCAATTTTTGGAAAAATTCCTCAATAAAAATCTTGAAAGAAAATCTGGTAAAAATTTTGAAAGTTCTGTGAAGGAAGAAATAACCACAAAAAAAATTAAAGAAGATTTGTTAAGGCTTTTAGATGAAATATGAATGACAAAAAATTATTAAAAATTGATATTAAAATCGCTCAGAAATTATACGAACTTAAGAGTAAAATTGAAGAAATTCAAAATCAAATTAGCTTTTTAGATGATTCTGAAAAATGGCAGGAAATATACAAAAAATTTGAAAACTTGAAAGAATCCTTAGACAATTTAAAACTTGACGAAAAATTGGAGATTATCAAAAAATCTTTCTCAGATGAACTTATAAATTTATGGAAAAAATTAAATGATATCGATATAAGCTCAGAAGAATTTAAACGAGAACTTTCTTTAGCTTTTGAAAGGTTTAAAAATAATCTTAGAAATGTAGAAGAATTTTTAAAAAATGTTGAGAAAAATTTAAATAATTTGGAGGAAAAATTTCAAAAAGAGGTTGAGAAAAATTTAAATAATTTGGAGGAAAAATTTCAAAAAAGGATTGAAAATTTAGAAAAGTTAGGTGAGCAGATTGAAAAAATTAAAAAAGATATTGAAAGTTGGAAAAGAGAAACTACATTCAGGCTTGGCATAATAGGACCTTCTGCTTCGGGTATTGAAGTTTTACTTAATAATCTTAAAAAGGGTGTTTATTCAAAGCTTAATTTTATTGCAGGAAACAATATTACTTTAGAAGTTTCTGAAAATAAACCAGAAGGAAAAATAAATCTTACTTTTCATTCTGCTGATAATGTATCAGGGAGTGGGAATTCGGGACAAATTGCTTTTTGGACAGATTCAAGCTCAATAGGAAGCGATAGTAATCTCTTTTGGGATAACACAAATAAAAGATTAGGCATCGGGACGACGGCGCCTGGGGCGAAATTACATATATACGAAAGCTCTGACGCTATAGCAGAATTAAGAGTAGACAGTACTTCTGCCACAAAAGCTTCGAAATTGACGTTAAGAAATACAGCTACTGGTGGTCCGTTCATTGAATTTGGGGCTTTTGGGCCTTCTTACCCCGGCGGGTCTTATTTTGGTTTAAACTTTGCAGATCTGATTGCTTTGACTGCTGGACAAAGTACAGCATATGCTATAGGCACCGTGGATGCAAGCCCCCTAATTTTGGGAACTAATAATGCTGAAAGAATGAGAATTGATACTTCTGGCAACGTTGGCATCGGGACGACGGCACCTACACAAAGGCTACATGTTGCAGGTAAAGCACTAATCAATGGGGCAGTAATGATTGGTGGTGCTGAGCCTGGTGTAGGTAGTGATGTAGCACGAATGATAGACTTAG
>Ga0209821_100035_pt1 | contig 28260 bp, 32 predicted proteins | sample SSWtaG_3_FD_184118 | JGI IMG/M metagenome (GOLD analysis project Ga0209821, IMG submission 184118) | Hot spring microbial communities from Sandy's Spring West, USA to study Microbial Dark Matter (Phase II) - SSWTFFsm_matched (SPAdes)... | ecosystem: Environmental > Aquatic > Thermal springs > Hot... | reverse complement strand
TTCCAAAAATTAATTTTTTTATTTTTTATTCTTTTAAAATTAAATTCAAAAATTTTTTATTAGCTAAAGAAAAATAAAATCTAAGAAAATATTCTAAATCATCTAAAGGTTTTATTTTAAAGATCTTTGACTTTTCTCATTTCCATAGAATCTTCCCCTATTTTTCTTAAAAATTTATTGTCTATATTTTTAGTTAATTTAAAACCCAAATATTTAAGTTTTGGCAAAGCAATTTTTCTTTTAGTTTTTGGCGTTAAAATTTCTATAGGAGAAAGAAGCTTTTCTTTATTTGAAGGAAAGTAAAAAGAAAAAATTTTCTTCATTTTATCCTTATTATAATGCTTTATCTTTTAAAAACAAACGAAATTATTCTTAAAAGAAGAAATAGAAGATATTTTGAAAAAATTTTAGAAAGAAATATAAAAGCAAAGCTTAAAGAAAATTTTATTTCTTTAAAAATTTGGGGAGGTATTTTTCTTTTAGAAACAGAAAAAGAGGCGGAAGAGGATATTAAAAAAATTTTTGGTATCGCTCTTTTTTCTCCAGTTATTTTTTTTAGTTCTTTAGAGGAATTAATAGAATACTTAAAAAAAATAAATGAAGAAAAGTTTTATCTTGAGGTAAGTAGAGGAGATAAGGATTATCCACTTAATTCTTTAGAAATAAAAAAAGCTATTATAGAAAATTTAGAAAAAATAGGTAAAAGATATGATGAAGAAAATTTTGAGAAAGAAATTTATGTTTATTATAGAAGAAAAAAATTTTTTGTCTCTTTCAAAAACATAAAAAGTTGGGGAGGTCTTCCTGTAGGTTCAAATGGAAAAGTTTTATCTTTAATCTCTTCTGGCTTTGACTCGCCTGTAGCTTCTTTTTTAGCTATGAAAAGAGGATTAAAAGTGTTCTTTCTTCATTTTCATAGTTATCCACAAACAAGTGTCCAATCTTTAGAGAAAGTTAAAAAACTTGTTTCCGTTTTAAATAGCTACAATTTAGGCTCTGAACTTTATTTAATGAATATTTTAGAACTTCAAAAATTTTATTTTCTAAATATTCCTCATGAATATTTAGTAATTTTTTACAGAAGATCTATGTTTCGTTTAGCTGAAAGATTAAAAAACGAACTTGATTTAGATGCTCTTGTAACTGGAGAAAACCTTGGACAGGTGGCTTCACAAACTACCCAAAATTTGGAAGTTATAAGTCAAAGCATAAATTCTTTAATTTTAAGGCCTCTTATTGCTTTTAATAAAGAGGAAATTATTAATTTAGCAAGGAAAATAGGTACAGAAAGTATTTCAAAAATGAAAGGAGATGACTGTTGCGTTCTTTTTATACCCAGAAATGTAAAAACAAAAGCTAATCTTAAAGAGGTTTTAGAAATCGAAGAAAAAATAAAAGAAAAAATAAACTCGTTGGAGGAAGAAATTTTTAAAAATAAAGAAAAGTTAATTTATAATTAAAGAAATGGATTTTAAAAATTTAACTATTAAAGAATTCAAGGAACTCGTTAAAGAAAGCGATATTTTTACTCTTTATGAAAAGTATTTTGAATTTCTAAAAGAGGAGGATACTAAAATAAGATCTTTTCTTTTTTTTACTGAGGAATTAGCTTTTAAAACTTTAGAAAGTCTCAAAGAAAAAGATAAAAATTTGCCTCTCTGGGGAGTTCCTATAGCTATTAAAGATAATATTTTGGTTAAAGGAGAAAGATGTACTGCTGGTTCAAAAATTTTAGAAAATTACATTGCTGTCTATGATGCTACGGTAGTTAAAAAACTTAAAGAAGCTGGAGCTGTAATTATAGGTAAAACAAATTTAGATGAATTTGCTATGGGTTCATCTACAGAAAATTCTGCTTTTTTCCCTACCCTCAATCCTTTTGATTCAGAAAGAGTTCCTGGAGGAAGCTCTGGTGGATCGGCAGCGGCAGTGGGAGGAGGTTTAGTTCCTGTAGCTTTAGGATCTGATACTGGGGGATCGATTAGACAACCAGCTGGTTTTTGTGGAATCTACGGACTTAAGCCAACTTATTCATCAGTTTCTCGTTACGGCTTAATTGCCATGGCTTCGTCTTTGGATGTGATTGGTCCTTTTGCTAGAACCTTAGAAGATGTAAAAATAGTGTTTAGAATCATAAGAGGTAAAGATGAAAAAGATAGTACCACAAAAGAATATGAGGCTAAATTAAAAAAAGTTAAAAAATTAGGTGTACCTAATGAAGTTTTTGAATTAGGAGTAGATGAAAAGGTTAAGGAAATTTTTGAAAAATTTTTAGAAAAAATAAAAAACGAATATGAAATTAAAAAAATATCTCTTCCTTCTTTACCTTATGCTCTTCCTACTTACTATCTGGTAATGACTGCTGAAGTAAGTTCTAATTTAGCAAGATATGACGGTATTAAATATGGCTTTTCTTTTAAAACAGATAAACTTTTAGAAAAATACTTAGAATCAAGAGAAAGGGGATTTGGAAATGAAGTCAAAAGAAGAATCCTTCTCGGTACTTTTGTTTTATCCTATGGATATTATGATGCTTATTATCGAAAAGCACTAAGAGTAAGAAGATTTATTTTTGAGGATTTTCAAAAAGCTTTTAAAGAAGTTGATCTTATTTTAATGCCAACATCTCCTACTTTACCATTTAAACTTGGAGAAAAAACTCAAGATCCTCTTTCTATGTATCTTTCTGATATCTTTACTGTGCCTATAAACTTAGCTTACCTACCAGGACTTTCTTTTAATATTGGTTTTGCCGAAGAAAATGGTAAAAAACTTCCTGTGGGTGCTCAACTTGTTTCTAATATTTTTGAAGAAGAAACAATCTTTGAATTCTTAAAAGAAATTGGTTTCAAATAATGTTTTCCCTTGACGAAATTTTTGATTTTCTTATAAACAACATCGAAATTATAAAAACTATTATTTATTTTGCTTCTCTTATTTACTCAATTAATCTTTTTATTTTATGGGTTTATTTTGAAATAAAAAATAAAGAAGAAACTGGGTTTTGGCTTGGTATTATCGATCTTATTAAAAAATACAAAAATTACAATGCTCTTAAAAGTAAAACACCAGCTTATGAAGAGATAAAAAAAAGTTATTTAGAAGATCATAAAAGGGGGCTTATTAATCTAAAAAATTATTTTCTTTTTGTTTTAGATTCTTTAGGATATCAGGGAGAAAATTTTGAAGAGAAAATAGATAACATAAGTGATGAAGATTTACCAAATAAAAAAGATGTTAAAAAAGCAATTAAAGCTATTTTTCTTTTAGAAAGATCTAACCAAGAATTAGAGGAAGAAGAATACGAACTTTTATTTTCAACTTTAGAAAAAGCACTTTATCACTTAAATATTATTGAGAAAGAAGATTTTCTGGTAACTTTCCTAAAGTAACTTTAATTTCTAATATTTTTCCATTTCTCCAAATTTTTAAAGTAACAACGTCACCAACTTTTTTCTTTCTGATAGTAGCTGCTAAGGTATTTTGTAGGGTTATTTTTTCGCCGTCAATTTCTAAAATCAAATCTCCTTCTTTTATTCCTGCTCTTTCTGCTGGTGAGTTTGGAATAACAGCTTTATCGCTTTTGATTTCTGTATAAACGTAAGCTCCATAAGCATAAGGTAAATTAAACTTTTCCTTAATTTTTTCATCTACTAAAATATATTTAATACCTAAGAAGGGAATTTCTACTTTACCTTTTGTTTTCCATTCTTCAATCATTCTTTTAGCTCTATTAATAGGAATAGCAAAACCTATATTTTGTGCTCCAGAAACAATAGCTGTATTAACTCCGATTACTTCTCCGTAAATATTAATAAGTGGACCACCGGAATTACCATAATTTATAGCAGCATCAGTTTGAATTAAATCTTCAAGTCTTTGTGATTTTCCATAGGAGTCAGAAGCAACAATATTTCTTTTTAAACCAGAAATAACACCAAAACTTACAGTATTTTGAAATTCACCTAAGGCATTGCCGATGGCAATAACAAATTCTCCTATTTGAAGATTATCAGAATTTCCTAATGGTAGAGTAGGTAAGTTATAAGCATCTATTTTAATTAAAGCTAAATCATCAACTGGGTGTTTAAGAAGAATTTTTGCCTTAAATTTTCTTCCGTCATTTAAATAAACTGTATATTCTGCTTTATCGTCATCAACAACATGTTTATTAGTTAAGATTAAACCATCAGAAGAAACTATAAATCCAGTGCCTCCGCCTATCTCTTCTTTTTCATAACCTTTAGTGCGATATCGAGGGATTTGAAATTCAAATTTAAAAAATGGTTCTAATTCTGGTGGTAGTTCGAATTCTTCAAAAGGATTAGAATAATATCTTTCAATTACAGGTACATATTTACTAACAACAATACTTACAACCGCCGGAGAGGCTTTTTTAACAACACTGGTAATTTCTTTTTCTAAATAGGGGAGCAGAGATAAAGAAAATTCTGTTCTAGTTTGAATGGTAGTTGTTGAAGGAGTAAAAGAAGAGGGTATATTTAAGTTACCCTTTAAAAAATTGGAAATTTCTTTAAAAATATCTTGAGCTTCTGAAAAAATAAAATTGCTATTTAATAAAAACAAAAAAAGGAATAAAAAAGTTAAAAACAAAAAATTAAGATTTCGGTAATTTTCTTTTCGCATTTCTAATATATTATATCAGAAATTTTTTAAGTACGTAAACTACATAATTTATATCTTCTTTTGTAGTTTCTAAACCAAAAGAAAATCTTAAACTTCTTTGAGCTCTTTCTTTGTTTTTAAAAACTTCGGCAACCATATAACTTGGTTCTGGAGAACGTGATTTACAAGCAGTACCTGGTGAAACATAGATTTTATTAAAATCAAGATAAAGAAAGATTTCTTGTGATAATTTTTGAGGGAAATAAAGATTTAAAATTTTAGGCGAAGAATGATCTAAATTAGTGTTAACTTCAAAGTTTATATTTTCTTCTTTTAATCTTTGAAGAAAATAATCTCTAATTTCTTTAAAATGCTTGATATTTTTTTCTTTTTCATTAAGGGCAAGTTCCATAGCCTTAGCAAAACCAACAATAAGAGGTACTGCTTCTGTTCCACCTCTTAGATCAAATTCATGTCCAGAACCAGAAATAAGTCTTAAAAGAGGTATACCTGTTTTAATATAAAGACAAGCTATTCCTTTAGGACCATAAATTTTATGAGAAGAAAGAGTCATTAAATCACATTTTAAATCTTTAACATCTAAATTTTCTGTAAGCCCTGCTTGAGCAGCATCTAAATGATAAAAGATTTTTTCTTTTCTTTCTTTATTTATTTTTTCTAAAAGCTCACCAATTTTTTCTACAGGTTCTCTATTGCCAAGTTCGCTATTTATATAATGTAAAGTCACTAAAATAGTATTTTCTTTAATTTGAGAAATAATTTCTTCAGCTTCAATTAAGCCATTTTCTTTTGGTTTCAAGTAGGTAACTTCAATAATTTCTAAATCTTCTAAATCAGCTAAAGTATCTAAAATTGAAGGATGCTCTATAGAAGAAGTAATCACATGAGATTTTTTGTATCCTTTTTTAAAATAAAAATAAAAAACTAAGCCCTTAAGAGAATAATTATTGGCTTCGGTAGAAGAAGCGGTAAAGATTATTTCTCGATGACTTTCTGCATTAAGTATTTCTTTAATCTTTTCTCTTGATTCATCAACAGCTTTTAAGGCTCTTTGACCAAAAGAATGTAAACTTACAGGATTAGCAAAAATCTCAGAAAAATATCTTTCCATTTCTTCTTTTACTTCTTTTCTTAAGGGGGTTGTGGCTGCATAATCTAAATAAATTTCTCTCATTTTATTAATTTTAACACAACCCTAAAATGGTAGAAGATTAGCAAAAAACTTTTTAATACTGTTAAAAATTTCTTCAAAAAAACTTTTTTCTTCTGGAGATTTTAAAAAATAAAAAATATTACCCCAAGAATTTAAAAAAATAAAATCTTCTTCTTTTAATTCGCCATTTAAGTCTCTTCCTTCTTTAACATTTATTTTTAGAATTTTCCTTAAAACCTCACTCAGATGAGGAAAAATAAGCAATCCACCTATAATGTAAACACCCCCCAAAAAAGAAAATTGTGATTTCAATTTGTTAAAATAGTCAAAAAAATTGTTTTTTTTGAAAAGATTTGTTAACTTTTTTTCTAAAATTTTTTGAAAACTCTGAAAAGAAATTTTACTTTTCCCAAGTTTTATAAAGGTTTTTTTGTTAGGATTTTGCCGAAATTCATTAAAAAAATTTTCTAAATCTTCAAGAGTTAAAGAGGATTCGCTTAAAAAATCGCTAAGAAGGTTTTCTAAGCCAAAAGAAAAAACGTTAAAAGAAGTAAGAGAACCTTGATAAAAATATGCTGAACTTAAACTATTAAAACCAAAATCTAAAATTAAAGAACCGCTTTCTTTGCTTTTAGAATCCAAAATTACTAAGGAAGCACCAAGAGGGTTAGGGAGAAAAAAATTAACTTTTATTTTATTTTCTTCAAAAATATTTCTAAGTTTAATAAAAAAACCACTGAAGATTTGAATTACTGACATATCTATTTCTAAATATCTAGCTTCAAGACCTAAGGGATTTCTTATAGGAGTTTGAGAACCATCAAGATAAAATTTAGAGATCTCTTCATAAATAATTTCTTGCGAAGAAGAAATAAGAGAAGTTTTTCCTAAATGTTTACATTTTCTAATATCACTTTCTTCAATAGTTTTGTTTTCAACTAAAGATTTCGGCCTTACCTTTTGAAAACTAAAAGTAGAAGAAGAAAAAGAAACAACGATGTTTATATCTTTTTGTGGTAAGCTTTTTAAAAAGTTTTTTATAAAAAAAATAACTTCATTTAAAAACTCTTCTTCATTAATTATTTCTCCATTTTTAAAAGAAGAAATTTCTTTACTCAAATTAGTTAAAAGTTTAGGTTTGCCCGTAGGTTCCACTTCTCCTAAACAGAGTTTTAGAGTTTTACTTCCTAAATCAATACCTAAAACTTTTTCTGTCATTAATCTTCTTTACCTGTATACTTAATGTAATTAATATAACGTTTTCCTAATTCATAAGCTTTTTCGAAGGGCATTCCTTCTTTTAGTTTTTGTTTGATAAAGTTCATAAGTTTTAATCTATACATCCTAGCTTCATATTTTCTTCTTTCGTTCATTTTTCTTTTACGGTACATTTTTTCCTTAATTTCTAAAGCTAAGCCACTTTTTGCATATCTATTTAAAAATCTTCTCAAAAATTGTGTTAATGATTCACCTTCTTTTCTCTTAGCTTTAACTCTCATTTTTAACTTTAATAATTTTTTCATAAATTACCGACAATTCTTCTTGGGGAGGATTATAAACAACTGAATGAATAGAACCTCCTTTATCATCTTTAAAGCGAGGAATAAAATGAAGATGTAAATGTTCTATTGCTTGACCAGCTAATTTTCCATGATTTATACCTATAGTAAAGTCTTTTGTTTCTAAAGCTTTAGAAAGAAGAGTAACTAATTTTTTAGATAAAGAGACAAGTTCTTCTCCCAACTCTTGAGGAAGATCCTCAAGATTAGCTATATGGCTTTTAGGAATAAGTAAAGTATGTCCTGGAGCATGAGGTTTAATGTCAAGAAAAGAAATAAAATTTTCGGTTTCTTCAATAACATAACTTTCTATTTCTTTTTTTGCTATTTTACAAAAAATGCAATCAGACATTTTTTATTTGATTTAATCTTTTTTTAAGTTCCTCATTTAATTTAGAAAGAAAAACTGTTTCTTGTGTCCCTTCTTCAAAATCTTTTAAAATAACAGCATTTTTACTCATTTCCTCAAAACCAACAATTATTACATATTTTACACCAATTTTATTAGCATATTCAAGTTGCTGACTAAGAGCTTGTTTGAAAAAATTAAAACTTACGTTAAATCCCTCTTTTCTTAAATTTTCGAGAATTTCGAAAGCTTTCATTTTAAGTTCTTCACCTACGTAAGCTACAAAAATATCTGGTTTTTCAGAATAAAAAAGACTAATTCCTTTTTCTTCCAAAATAATTTTTAATCTTTCCAAACCTAAAGCAAAACCAACACTTGGAAGGGGATTTTGTCCCCAAGCTTTTCCTAAATCATATCTGCCTCCACCTCCCAAAGCTAAATTATCATCTTCAAGATAGTATTCAAAAACTGTTCTTTCATAATAATCAAATCCTCTAACCAAAGTTTTATCTAATTCATAAAAGGTGTTAGTTTTTTCTAAATAAGAAAGGGTTTCTTGAAAATGAAGATTACAAAATTTACAAAGAGAATCTAAAATAAAAGGAGAATTCTTTTTATATGGCTGACAAATAACATTTTTACAATCAAGAAGACGAAGAGGATTGGTTTTAAGTCTTCTTTGACAATCATAACAAATTTTATTTTTATATCTTGAATAATAAGAAATTAATTTGCTTTTATATTTCGGTCTACATTTATCACATCCTAAACTGTTTATTTTAACTTTAACATTGGTAAAGTTTAAAATTTCTTTAAGAAATTTATACCCTACATAGATAGCATAAAAATCAGCAAAGGGGTTTTCAGTATTTATAATTTCTACTCCCCATTGAGTAAATTCTCTTAATCTTCCTCTTTGCGGATTTTCTTTGCGATACATTTTTCCTAAATAGAAAAAAAGAAGAGGTTGTGGTTCAGTATGTAAACCTTCTTCAAAATAAAGTCTAATTAATGGAGCGGTGTTTTCAGGTCTTAAAACAATTTTTTCTTTCTTTTCGCTTCCTTTAAGATAAAACATTTCTTTTTCAACAACATCAGAGGTTTGTCCTAGGCTAGTAGTAAAAACTTTTTCATTTTCAAAAAGAGGGGTTTCTACATACTTAAAGCCATGACTAACAGAAAATCTAAAAAGAAGATCATAGAGCTTAAGAAAAAAATCTGCTTCGTTTCCATATTTATCTTTTGTTCCTTTAATTTTACTAAATGGTAATTTCATTTTTCATCTTAAAAAATACTTTTCAAACTATCTAAAGTTTTTTTAGGAGAAAAATGAAAGAGAACCCGACCAACTATTCTCTCTTTTTTAACTGGCCCCCAACTTCTTGAATCAGAACTTACTTCTCTATTATCACCTAAAACAAAATATTCATCTTTACCTAAGACAACTTCTTTAAATCCCGAAGTGTAATGTCCTTGAAGATAATTTTCTATAAGTTCAAAACCATTAGGGTAATCCTTGTTATAAATAATTATTTTTGAATTCTCAATAACTACTTTTTCTTCAGGAAGTCCGATAATTCTTTTAATATAATAAACCTTATCATTAAAAGGAGGCTTAAAAACAATAACATCACCTCTTTTGGGTTCAGTAAGAAGATAGCTTATTTTATCAACTATAAGATAATCAAAAGAAAAATAATTTGGTTCCATACTTTTTCCTTGAACAAAAAAGGGTTCAAAAACAAAAATTCTGATAGGAATAATAAAAAGTAAAAAAATAAAAACTTCTAAGAATGTCAAAAAATTTTTTTTGAACATTTCTGAAAATAAAATTTACCTATTAAAATAATTATAACATGAAAAAGAAAGAGAAAATAAAAATAATTTTTGGCTTAGGTAATGAAGGAGAGGATTTTGAAAGCTCCAGGCATAATATAGGAAAAGAGATAGTTAATTTTTATATAAGAGAAAGAAGGGAGGAAAAAATGTTTTATTTTTCAAAATACAATTATTTAATTTTAGCTTCCAATAATGGTTATATGAATGAAAGTGGTAAAAGTGTTAAAGAAGCTTTAAAATTTTTCAAGTTAAAACCAGAAAATCTTTTAGTTATCCATGATGATGCGGATCTTATTTTTCCTCTTTTTAAAGTCTCTTTTGCTTCTGGAAGTGGCGGACATAAAGGTGTAGAATCAATTTTTAAAGAAATAAAAAGTAAAAATTTTTGGAGATTTAGGATCGGCATTCAAAAAAAAAGAAGAGTTTTAGCTGGTAATTTAGTTCTTAAAAAATGGGAAGAGAAGGAAAAAGAAATATTGGATAAAATTAAAAAAGAATTTAAAATCATTTTAGAAAAACTCGAAGAAAAATTACCTAACGAGCTTAATTTGAGTAAAGATTATTTTCTAAAATTAAATGAAAGAAAAAATTGAAAATAAATTAAATCAAAATCAAGAAATAAAGGAAATTTTTGAAAGAATTTTTGAGATTAAAGAATATGAAATAATACTAGAAGATCAAAAAGCTAAAGAAATTTTTCCTAATTTTTTAAACCAAAAAATAACTATTATTAGAAACAAAATTTTAAACACGGAAACTATTTTTAATATTTCTCGGGGCAAAAGACATTTGCCTAAAAAAAGCTTTTTTTTAAAAGATGATTATGATCCTTTTTGTCGAAGTGATTTAACTATTAATGATGAAGTTGGACCTATGGAAAATGAAGCAGTAAAGATTGTAACTAATATTTCTAAAATGGCTCCCTTTCATAGCGTCCTTTATTTCAAAAAACATGAATTTGATGATCTTAATGAGAGAGATTTAATATACTCTTTTGATTTAGCTCATTTGTGGTTCAAAAAAATTGAAGAAAAATTTAAAACAAAAACAAACATTTTAATTTGGAACTACAATTATCGATCTGGTGCTTCTATTTATCATACACATTTTCAACTTCTTTCTTTTTATCACACACCTATGAAATTTGAATTTTTAGAAAAGAAATTAGAAGAATATCAGAAAAACTTTAGAAAGGATTATTTTGAGGATCTTTTTAAAGCTCTAAAATTTCTTGGTTTAGCTAAAAAAGAAAATAAATTAAAAATCTTTTTAAATTTAACACCCGTAAAAGAAAAAGAAATTAACTTTTTAGGCGAATTTAAAGGAGAAAATGTTTTATGTTTTTGGAATTACTTAAAAAAATTAAGAAGTTTTGGTTTTGAGAATTTTAATTTTCTTTATCTTGCCAACTCAGAAAAAATTAAAAATATTGCCTTTTTAGTAGATAGAGGTGAAAGCTATAAAATAGTTAGCGATTTTGGAAGTTTAGAGGTTTTTATGAATTCCGTTGTTTCCTATGACCCCTTTGAATTAGCTGAAAAAATTTTTAGTAACTAGAAGTAGAAAAAATTTCTTGCCTTATCTCTGGAGAAATTTCTGAAGTCACAAATGTTTCTATTTCTTCGGTAGGTGTGTAAATTTGCGGGTATTCTTGATAGAATTTAAAATTAAGGATAGTAAAAAAAAGAATGAGACTTATAAGAATAACAAAGAAAAGGATTCTATTTATTTTATCGCTTATCATTCTGCTATTATTATATCACCAATTTCAATATCTTTTGAGGTTTCCACTATCAAACCGCAAAGTTCATTTTCTTTAATTTCTTCAGAAGGTAATTTATTTTTTTCTAAACTGATAATTTTACCTCTGCTTATAAATTCTTCATTTCTTAAGATAATAACTTTATCCCCTAACCTAATTCTTCCTAAAACCACCCTACCGCCAACTGTTTTTTTATTCTTAGTTTTGCTAAAAGTAGCTAAAACCTCAAGTTTTCCCTTAGGTAATTTTTTTTCTTCTTCCTTACCCCTAATAAGGTTTTCTAATTTTTCTTCGATTTTATAAATGACATTATCTTCTATAACTATCAGATTAAGATTTTTAATCTCATCTAAAATATTTTTAGGATTTTTTAAATTAAAAGAAACAAAGATAGCCTTGAAATCTTTGGCTAAATCTAAATCTTGGCTTGTAATAGGCCCTAAATCTTGTTTTATGATTTTAATATTAATTTGAAGTCTATTAGCTAAACCATGCAAAACTTTATCTAGAGCTTCTAAAGAACCTATATGGTCAGCTCTTACTATTAAGTTAATATCTCCCTTAGACTCTGAAGAAACAAAAATAAACTTTTTAAAATACTCTTTTTCTTTTTCTTGAAGAATTTTTTGAACTTTTTCTTTTTCTTCCTCTAAAATAACTCTAAATTCTTCCCCTGCTAAAGGTAAAGTTTCAAAATTACCAACCAAAACAGGTTTAGACGGTTTAGCTTCTTTTATTTTATTTCCTAAATCATCCTCCAAAATTCTTACCTTGCCATAAGAAGAAGCAGTTACTAAAAAATCTCCAAATCTTAACTTTCCCCTAATTATAACAAGACTGGCTAAAATACCTCTTTTAGGATCTTTAAAAACTTCTAAAATATAACCTTCAGCTTTACCTTCATTTTCCGTTTTCATATCGTATAAATCTCTTAAAATAATTATTGTTTCTAAAAGTTCATCAATACCCTCACCTGTTTTAGCCGAAGTATAAATTACAGGAATTTCTCCTCCCCATTTTTCTGGAATGACACCAATTTCTGTAAGTTCTCCTAAAACTTTTTCAGGATCAGCTTCTTTTTTATCTATCTTATTTAAAGCAACAATAAAAGGAATATTAAATGCTTTTAAAAATTCTAAACTTTCTTTGGTTTGTGGCTTAACCCCTTCGTCAGCAGCAACAACTAAAATAGCTAAATCTGCTATTTTAGATCCTCTTTCTCTAAGTTTAGTAAAGGCTTCATGTCCTGGTGTATCAATAAAAGTTATTTTTTCTCCTTTATATTCAATCTCATAAGCTCCTATTTTTTGAGTAATTCCTCCAGCTTCTAAACTAGTTACATTTGTTTTTCTAATATAATCTAAAAGCGAAGTTTTTCCATGATCAACATGACCTAAAATAGTAACAATGGGTGGTTTTTTAATTAAAGCCATATTTAAAATTTTTCAAATAAAATTAATTTTCAACCAGTTAAGAGTTTTAAAATTTAAAGAATTTTAGGAACTTTTAGATAATTTCCTTCTTTATCTGGGAAGTTTTTAATAATATCGCTGCTATTTTTGCTTTCTTCAGGTTTATCTTCTCTTAAAGGTAAAGAGGGTAAAAGATTAGTTAAGGGTTCAAAATCGGTTAAATCAAGTTCATTTATTTTGCTCACATAATCTAAAACCTTCTGAAGTTGTAAAGAAAAGGTTTCCAATTCTTCTTCGCTTAAAGTAAGCCTAGCTAAAAGAGCATAATGTTTTAGTTTTTCTTTATCTAACATAATTTAATTTTACCACAAAATAAATTAAACTCTTTTAAAAATTAAAAAGTTGAATGTAAAGTCTGGTAAAATAATTGCCAAATAAAATAACCCCTAAAAGACCTAAAAAGAAAAAGGGTATAAAAGGTATCGGTTTTTTAAAATTTTTTTCTTTTAAAAATAAAATAAATCCATAAATTGAACCAAACAAAGAAGAAAAAACTAAAAAAAGAAGAGCGTCTCCTGGTTTTAAAAAAAGACCTATCGTAAAAACTGTTTTGACATCACCAAAACCTAAACCCTCTCCTTTAGTAAGAAAATAAATAAAAAGGAATATAAAAGAAAGAAGAAAAGAAGAAAAAATTGTTTCTAAGTAAGGTGGAAAAATAAAAAAATAATTTAAAAGATAGCTAAAATCTGGGAATGGTAATTTGAAATAAAAATGATAAAAAATAAAAAAGATTCCTAAAATAAGAAGAAAAATTAAAAATCTATCATCAACAAGATAAGTATCAAAATCATAAAGAGCTAAGATAAAAAGAACAGAGAGGAGAAAAAAATAAAAAAAGAAAAGAAAAAAAGAGTAAGGACTGTTTAAAGGTTTAAAAAATAAGGCTAAAGAAAAAGTAAAAAGAGCGGTAACTAATTCTGTTAGAGGGTATCTTAAAGAAATTTTAGCTTGACAGTACCTACATTTTCCTTTTTGAAAAATAAAGCTTAAAAGAGGAATTAAATCTTTTACTTCTAAAGTATGCCTGCAAGATGGACATTTAGAACGATTTAAAAGAAAGCTTTCTCCTTTTTTAAGTCTATAAGCAACATTATTTAAAAAAGAACCCCAAAAAAGACCGAAGATAAAGAAAATAGCATACATAGATGTTAAAAGTTTTGTATATGTTTAGTAAAGTTAAGCAGGGGTATTAAAAGAGAGGCTTCTAAAAGTCCTAAGCCACCACCTAAAATTAAAATAAGAAAAGGTTGTAAAGCTTCACCTAAATTAGCAAACTGAGTTTCTACTGTTTCTGAATAAAATTCCAAAAGAGTGTAAGTAATTTCTGCCATCTGTCCGGTTCTTTCAGCAGTTTTCATTGCCTGAATAATAATGATAGGAAAGAGTTCAGGAAATTCCTCCATAGCACCACTTAAGGGTTTACCTTTTTTGACTTCTTCAATCATATATTCTAGAGCATATTCATAAGCAGGATGGGCAATACTATCTCTTATAATTGCCAAAGCTTCAACTAAGGGTACCCCTCCTTTAGTTAAGTAAAAAAGAGATTCTAAAAACTGAGCGGTGTAAATGTTTTTAAAAAGAGAACTTAAAATAGGAACATTATTTATAAAATCAAAGAAAATTTTTCTACCCTCTTTAGTTCGAAAATATTTAAAAAGATAATAGAAAAAAGCAAAAACAATAATTAAAAAGAAAAAACCAAAGTTTAAAATAAAATCTGAAATAAATTGAAAAACTTTTGTAATGGTTGGTAAAGGAATGTTATTTTCAACAAATATTTTTGTAATCTGAGGAATTACAAAATAAAAAAGAATAAGCATTACCACAATAAATATAGCAAAAACAATAGCTGGATAAATTAAGGCTTGTAAAGCTTTATTTCTAAATTTAATTTGATTTTCTAAGTGTTTAGAAAGATAGTTGAGTGTTTCATCTAGGGTACCGACGGTTTCACCTATTTTAATCATTCCTACAAAATAAGCATCAAAAACTTCTGGAAATCTTTCTAAGGATTTAGAAAAAGGAACGCCAGAAATAAGATCATTATATATTTGAATTAAAACATCTCTAAAGAAAAAATTTTGTGAAGTTTCTGATAAAGATTTAACTGCTTCATCAAGAGGAGTTTGTGCTTTAATAAGATAACTTAGCTGACGAGAAAAAAGATAAATATCATTAAGACCAGGTTTTCTATAAAAAATTTCTAAAAGTCTACTTCTTGGTTCTCCTAAGTAAGTAATAAAAAGTCCTTGTTCTTGTAAAATTCTTAAAGCTTCTTCTTTAGAATCTGCAGAAACAATGCCTCTTTTAAATTCTCCTTCTTGGGTAAAAGCTTTATACTCAAATCTCATTGTTCAAGTAAATATTTTAATCTTTCTGGTTTAAGGCTAAATTCAAGAGCTTTTTCTAAAGAGATATGTCCAAGTTGTACCAAGTTAGCTAAAGAACGATCTAAAGAAATCATCCCTTCGCTTAAAGAAGTGTCAATAACATTATCAATTTGATAAACTTTATTTTCTCTGATAAGATTTCTTACTGCATTGTTAGCAATTAAAACCTCGCAAGCGGGAACTCTCCCACCCGTAACTCGAGGAACAAGTCTTTGAGACAAAATACCTATCAAGGTAGAAGCAAGTTGAAGTCTAGCTTGAGATTTTTGAGATTCAGGAAGAACATCTATAATGCGATCAATAGTCTGTGAAGCTGAATTAGTATGTAAAGTTGCTAAAACAAGATGTCCTGTTTCAGCAGCTGTTAAAGCAATAGAAATAGAAAGAGCATCTCGAAGCTCACCTATCATAATTACATCAGGATCTTCTCTTAAAGCAGCTTTTAAAGCTCGGTGCCAGGTAGGAGAATGGGTAGGAATTTCTCTTTGAGAAATAACAGATTTATCTGGGGTAAAAACATACTCTATGGGTTCTTCAATAGTAATAATATGATCTTGTCTAGTATGATTTATTTCATCTATCATAGCTCCTAAGGTTGTTGATTTACCCATACCAGCAGGACCTGTTATTAAAATAAGTCCTTGTCTTCTTTCTAAAAATTCATGCAAGATAGGAGGAAGATTTAACTCTTCAATATTTTTAATTTCGTTAGGAATAACCCTAAAAGCTCCAGCCCAACCATTAAATTGAAGATAAATATTGGTTCTAAATCTAATTGTTTCAGTTAAATAAAAGGAAAAATCTAAATCTTTTGTTTTAAAAATCCTTTCTTTAAGTTCTGTATTTAGAAGAGAAAAAAGCATTTTTTCTGAATCTTGTGAAGTAATCACACCAAAATGAGTTAAGAAAAAAAGTTCGCCATCTTTTCTAATAACTGGAAAGCTTCCTGGTAATATATGAATATCAGAAGCTTTTTCGCTTACCGCAAATTCTAAAATCTCTTGAAGTCTTTTGTCCATTAAGTGACTTTGAAAATTTCATCAATAAAAACTCGACCTTCGCTTGCTTTTATTATACCATCGAGTCTCATAGAGATGAAATCTTGTTTTCTTACTAAGTCAAACATTTCCGCCTCGGTAAGACCCTTGGAAACTGCTGAGGCTATTTCTTTTGTCATCTCAAACATTTCAAAAATTCCTATTCTTCCTATATAACCTCTGAAATTACATTTTTCACAACCTTTTCCTTTAAAAGCTCTTACTTTTATATTTTTGAATTTTTCCGGAGCTGTTTCTAAAACTTTTTCTATTTCTTTTTCAAGCTCGGGGGGTACTTCAGTTTCTTCTTTGCAATTTTGACAAATTTGTCTTACCAGTCTTTGAGCAATTACTAAATTAATAATTGAAGGAATAAAATAAGGTTTAACACCCATATCAATTAAACGAGGTATAGCTCCTAAGCTTGTATTAGTGTGTAAAGTAGAAAGAACAAGGTGTCCTGTCAATGCTGCATGAGTAACAAGTTCAGCTGTTTCTTCATCTCTTATCTCACCAACTAAAATAACATCTGGATCTTGACGTAAAATTTCTCTAAGTCCATTAGCAAAAGAATAACCTATTTCTGGTCTTACTTGAGATTGATTAACTCCAGTAATTTTATATTCGACGGGATCTTCTAAGCTCACAATATTTATTTCTTCTCTGTTTATTTCCTGAAGTAAGGCATTAAGAGTAGTTGTTTTTCCTGAACCAGTAGGACCAGTAACTAAAATAAGACCGTAAGATCTTTTAATATTTCTTTTAATAATCTCATAATGATATTCTGCTAAACCTAAATCTTGAATTTTTTTAAGACCAACTAAAGGATCTAAAATCCTTATAGCTGATTTTTCACCGTTAATAGTAGGAAAAATACCAACACGAAAATCAATTTCTCTTCCTTGAACTGTCGCTCTAAATCTTGCATCTTGAGGAATTCTTTGTTCATCAAGCCTTAAATTTGTTAAAATTTTGATTCGATTAATAAGAGGCTGCTGCATATCTTTTGGTAAAATGGCTACAGTTTTTAAATCTCCAAAAAGTCTAAATCGGATTCTGACTCTGTCGGGAAGGGGCTCGATATGAATGTCAGAAGCCCTTAAAGCAACAGCTTTTCTTATAATTATTTCAAGCATTTTAATCACCGGGCCTTCTTCTGCTGAAGTAATTGCTTCAGCTAAAGCAAACATTTCTTTTTCCTCTACTTTTCTTCCCTTTTGACTTCTAAAATCAATAACTAATTTTTTAAGTTCTTCCTCAAAATTATGATAGTCTTCAAGATGAATATAAAAATCTTGAATAGAAATAAGAAAGAGTTTAACTTCTTGAAGTTTTAAAGTTTGTTTTAAAACTTCAATAACCTTTTCATTAAGTTGTGGGATTTCAGGGTTAACAACTCCTAAATAAAGAATGTTTGGTTTATAATCAAAACAAAGCACTTTATAGTTTAAGGCTGTTTTTTCAGGTATTTTATTTATTATTTCTAAGGGAATAACTTCATCCATTTCGAATCTTTTAATGGGAAGATTATAGATTTTTGCTTTAAAATCTAAAAATTCAGAAATAGGAATTAGATTTTTATTATAAAAATACTCTTCAAAGCTCATACCCAACATTTTTGCTTCCATAAGCCAATCTTCAATCTTAGGATATTTTTCTTTGAAATATTCAATAATTAATTTTTCTTGCATCAGTAAGAATTAGAAAAAAGAGAAGGTCTACCAAGTTCTTCTTCTTGAATTTCTGGTAAAACTATTTTCTCTGTATTTAAATTACTAGTATAATTTGAAGATTTTTTAAAATCATAATTTTTTATAAATTCAAGTTGATTTTGAATAATATTTAAAAGCTCTGAAGGTTCATATTCAGCCTTGAAAATACCTGCTTTCCAAAAAAGGAAAATAACTATACCTAAAAAAGAAACAAACGAAAAAACAATCAAGGTTATAACTGCTGAAAGTTTCATTTTTTTGTTGGTGTTAAGATCAAATAATAAGCTTCGACGGTAAAATTTGATTGAATGTTTCCTTTTTCATCGAGGTTAAAATTAGCTTTTTTTATTCTCATAATTCTTGAAGATTTATCAATATAATTAATAAATTCTTGAATTTTCTTTATATCTATATTATCAAAAGAAAGATTAAAGGTAACAAAGGAAACTGGAAGAACGAAAGGAGAAACTAGATATTTTTCTTCTTCTTTAGAAAGGCTAAAGTTTGTTCCAGGAAATTCTCCTAATCCTAAAACTCTGTAAGTATTTACAAAATAAGCGATAATTTCGGTAATCCTTGGCTCTCTTGGAAGCCATAAGTCTAAGGTTTCTTTCCTTTCAATAAGCTTAGCAATATTTTTATCCTTAGAAAGTTCATTAATTATTCTCTCAAGTTCTTTTAAGTCTTTTTCTTTATTATTTAGCTTATTAATTTCTTGAGCTAAAAAAATAGTTCTTTGATATTCAGGAACAAGATCTTTTATAAAAAAATAAGCTATAAGACTAATTAAAATAATTGGTAAAAGATTGATAAAAATCCTCATTATTTAAAAAAATCTGGTGTTAAGATTAAAGTCAGATTGAAATTGAAATTTCCCGACTTTTCATCTTTTAAAGGAAAAGATTCTTTTTTAATTTTAAACTTAGATGTTTTTTGAAGATAATTTCTAAACTTTAAATAATCTTCCCAAGTTTCAAAAGAAAGATTTAAACTTATTTCTTTCTCTTCATCATCATAATTAAAATTTTTTATACTTAAAAATTTTGGCATCGAAGCATTAAATTTTTCTAAAACTGTATTTAAAGAGATTTTATTTTGAGCTAAAAAAGAAGCATTAGCATATTGAGAAAAAACAAAATAGGCTTCGTTATTTTTTATTTTATTTAAAATTTCATTTTCTTTTCTGTCAAGTTCTTCTTTTTTCTGATTTAAAAAATTTTCCTGGTTTTGATTATAATAAGAAAGTCCATAGATAAAAAGAAGTTCAATGCTTAAAATAATAAGAAAAGGAAGTAAAAACCCGATTGGAATTATTTCAGAAATTTTAAACCTTTCCATTAAAGAAAATTTTAAGATATTATTCTTCTAAAAACAACTCCTAAAGCTTGCGTAAATAAAGTTGATTTTTCTTTAAGAAGTTTAAATTTATCTCCAGAAACAAATTCAGTAATATCTAAAATTTCAAAGGGATATTTGCTAAATCTTTGAGAAAATTTTTCTTTAAAACCATTCAAAGCCGAAAGACCACCGGTAAGATAAAGTTTTTCTGGTTTAAGTAAAAGTTTATCTTCTGTTTTTTGAATTTCGATTTCAATTGTTTTTACTAAATTATCTATAAAACTATCAGAGGTGTTTTTAAGTTCTCTTTCTTCTGGATTAAAGTTAAAACCTTTTTTTTGGACAAAATCAACAGTTTTTTCTTCGGTAAACTTAGTTATATTCATCACCATATCTAAATAATCGTAACCTCTAACATTTAGTTTGGTTGCATAAATAGTTTTATCTTCTTTAATGACAAATAAATTGGAGTAGGAATGTCCTAAATCAACAGCAAAAAATGTGTTTCTATTTAAAACAAAAAATGGTTCTAAATTAAAAATTTCCGCTCCATAACCTTTAACATCTAATTTAGAAAGTTTAGCAATATTTTCTATTTTTTGAAAATAAGTTTTAGGAACAGCTGTTAAGAAAACAAGCCAATTTTTCTGTCCTTCTTTTTCAAAATCAAAATACCTATACTCTATCTCTACTTCTTCTAAACTTAATGGGATTTGTTTTTGAGTTTCAAATTTAATAACTTGAGGTAAACTTCTTTCTGGTATATTAGGTATAAAAAAACTTGAAGAAAGAAGATAGGGTGTTGGTATGCTAAAAATGGCTTCTTTTGATTTTATATTAAAAGAATTAAGAAATTCTTTTAAAACAGAAGCTAAGGACTCTTCTAAAATCTTAGAAACAGAATAAATTTGCTTAAAATTAATAATAGGTATAATACCAAAATTAACTACTTCTAAATTTTTTCCTTTATCTATAACCTCAACAATTTTAATGCTAAAAGAACCCAAATCTATACCTAAATATCTTTTTTCTCCTAAGATAATGTTTAAAACCATTCTTACTAAATTATACAATCTATTTTTAGATATTTATAGTCCTAAGTTTTGCCTTTTTTGTTTAAGGTGGCAAGAAAGTTATTTTTGTGAAGATTGTTTAAAAAAAATTGGTTTTAAAACAAGCATAAGTTGTTTTAGGTGTGATAAAAGAATTAGTTTTGAAGATAAATGTCAAAATAACCATTCAAGTCTTATAAGGGAGCTTATAAGTTTTGGTCTTTATGAAGAAAGTAAATTAAAAGAAAAAATAATCTTGGCAAAAAATGAAGGGTATAGAGAAGTTTTTTTCGATTTAGGTATAAAAGTAGGAGAAAGAATTAAAAATTTAAATTTAAATGACTATGTACTAACTTATGTGCCTCTTCATAGAAAAAAATATTTCCAAAGGGGGTTCAACCAAGCAGAAGTTTTAGCCTTAGGAATTAAAAAGGTTTTAGGTTTAGAAATTTTTTCTTATATAGAAAAGATTAAAGAAACAAAAGATCAATCTGAACTCAGTTTAGAAGAAAGAAAAAATAATTTAAAAGACGCTTTTAGGGTTACTAAAAAACCGCCAGAAAAATTAATTTTAGTTGATGATATCAAGACCTCGGGAATAACTTTAACTGAAGTAGCAAAAGAGCTTAAAAGAAGTGGAGCGAAGGAAATTATAGCTCTGACAATACTAAGATGAAAAGAAAAATTTTTATTTGGTACCAAGAATTAAAAGAGTTTTTAAAAATCGAAGACGAAGAAATTATAAATCGATTAAAAAATGTTCTTCGCTTAAAACCTGGAGAAAAAATATTTTTTCTTAACAATTTTTCGCAAGAAGGAGAATATGAGCTTTTAGATAATAAAAAATTTATTTTTAAAAGAATAAGTTTAAAAGAAAGAGATTTGGTTCCTAAAAGAAAAGTCAATCTTTATCTTTCTCTTATTAGAAAAGAAAACTTTGAACTTATCTTAGAAAAAGGAACAGAGCTTGGTATTTATCTTTTTCAGCCGGTTATTTCTCAAAGAAGCAGTTTAAAAATAAAAGAAATTCCTCAAAGATGGTTTAAAATTATAGGCTCGGCTTTAGAAGTAACTAGTTGGAAACATACACCAGAAATAAAAAAAGTAAAAACCTTAGGTGAAGTTTTAAAAGAAGCTAAAGAAAATTTTTATTTAGCTCATAAAAGCGGAGAAAGAATAAATTTAAGCGAATTACCGGAGAAAATAAATTTACTTATTGGTCCTGAAGGAGGATTTAGTGAAGAAGAAGAAAAAATGATAAGAGAAAGAGCTAAATTAATTTCTTTAGGTAACTTTGATTTAAGAACAGAAACTGCTTGTTTAGTTTTTCTTTCTTTGTTAAATTTTTCATAAAATTAAAGACAATGATTTACATCTTAAATTTCAAAACATATTTTAAAAAGCTAAAAGATTATCTTTCTTTAATTAAAAAATTAAAAAAAATAAAGAATAAGAACAAAATTTGGCTTGCTTTAAATCCATATTTTTATTTAATTTTAAGAAAAAAAATTAAAGGCTTTAAGATAGGACTTCAAAATTTATGTTTTATTTCTGAAAAACCACAAACAGGGGAGACTATTTATGAATTTGAACTTATAAATAAAGCTCATTTTGTTTTGTTGGGACATTCAGAAAGATATAGAGTTGGAGAAAATTTAGAAGTGATAAAAAGAAAAATAGAGACACTTCAGGATAAAAAAATAAATTTAGTAATATTTTTTAGTGAAAACTCTTATGAACCCAAAGAAAATTTTGAAGAAGCAAAAGAAGAAACAGAAAAAAATTTAAAATTTCTTCTTCAGAAAGTTAAAAAAGAAAATTTCAAAAAGATATATCTTTGTTATGAACCTTGGTGGGCAATAAGCAGTGAATTAGGTAAGTTACCTTCAAAAGAATTTTTAAATAATTTTCTTACCTGGTATAAAGAAAATTACCCTTTTCCTATTTTTTACGGGGGTTCTTATAACTCTAAAATTAAGGAAATCTATAAAAATCTTAATTTTGATGGTTTTGTTTTAGGAAGGGCAAGTACTAATTTTAAAGAACTCAAAAATTTACTCGGCTAAATAAGGTTTTAAAAGTTCATAAAATTCTTCTTCGTTTATTATTTTTATATTTTTATATTTTTTTGCTTTTTCAAGTTTAGAACCAGGATTTTGGCCGACAACTAGATAAGTTACTCTTGAAGAAATACTATCTGTAGTTTCTCCTCCTAAAGTTTCAACCTTTCTCTTAGCCTCTTCTCTGCTCCAACGAGAAAGTTCTCCTGTAAAAGCAAAAACTTGACCCTTAAATGGTTGTGGACCGGTTTTTTCTTCTTCCTCAATAATTTCTATTCCTACTTCGGTTAATTTTCTTAAAAATTCTTGATGATTAGGATCTTTAAACCAAAGATCAATTGCTTTAGCTACTTTTTCACCAAAACCAGGAATAATTTGATAATGGAAATATTTTAAATTTTGTGAAACTAAAATAAGATCCTCGGGTTTTTTAATCTCTCTTTTTTTTCTAAAAAATTCTGATAAAAGTTTAGCGTTTTCTTCTCCTATGTGAGGAATGCTTAAAGAATAAATAAATCTTGGTAAGGTAATTTTTTTTCTTGATTCAATGTTCTTTAAAAGATTTTTTTCAGAAAGAACATCAAAACCAGGAAGTTTTCTTAAATCACCTATTTTAAGTTTAAAAAGATCAGCTGGATCATTAACTAAACCAACATCTAAAAGTTTTTCAACTATTTTTTCTCCTAAACCTAAAATATCAAAACCTGCCTTACTAGCAAAATGAATAATTCTTTCTTTTTGAGTAGCATAGCACTTCTTATTAGGACATTTCCAATAAGCACCTTCTTTAATTAACTGAGAATTGCATCTTGGACAAGTTTTTGGAAAAATGATTTCTTTTTCTTTGCCAGTTCTAAGTTCTTTAATCACTCTTTCAATTTGAGGAATAACATCTCCAGCTCTGACAACAACTACGGTATCACCAATTTTAACGTCAAGTCTTTTAATTTCATCTTCATTATGAAGTGAAGCCCGAGAAATAGTCACACCGCCAACCTCAACTGATTTTAAAATGGCTACCGGAGTAATAATTCCTGTCCTACCAACTTGAAAAATCACATCTTCTAAAATAGTTGTCCCCTCTTTAGGGGAAAATTTAAAAGCAATAGCTCCTCGGGGTGCTTTACCAACAACACCTAATTCTTGAAAAATTTTATTACTATTTATTTGAACAACAATACCGTCAATTTCAAAACTTAATTTATCTCTATTTTTTTCCCAATAATTTCTAAATTCTAAAACTTCTTCTAAAGAAGAGCAAAGTTTAGTATTTGGGTTTGTTTTAAGGCCTAAGCATCTTAAAATTTTATGTTCTTCTTCGTGAGTTTCCTGACCTAAATTGGTAACTAAATCATAAGCAAAAGAATCAAGTTTTCTTTTAGCAGTTATTTTAGGATCAAGCTGTCTTAAAGAACCTGAGGCAGCGTTTCGGGGGTTGGCAAAAAGTGGTTCTCCAGCCTTTTCTCTTTCCTTATTTAATTCTTCGAAGTCTTTTTTATGCATAAAAACTTCACCTCTTATTTCTATTTCTTCTGGATAGCCCTTTTCAAAATATTTAATAACTTTTTCTAAACCTTCTTTTCTTAAATTTTCTTTTATTTCTTCTAAAGGAAGCAAAGAAAGAGGTATAGCTTCAATAGTTTTTATATTTTGAGTAACATCTTCACCTAAATAGCCATCTCCTCTTGTAGCTCCGAGTTCTAAAATACCATTTCTATAAACAAGTTTAATAGCTAAACCATCAATTTTAAGTTCGCAAAAATAATCTAATTTGACATTTGGAGAAAGAAGTTTTAAATTTCTTTCGTTCCAATTTTTTAAATCTTCAAAAGAGAAAGCATCATTAAAAGAAAGCATAGGAACTTTATGTCTTACTTTTTTAAATTCTTTAAGAGGTTCTCCTCCTATTCTTTGAGTAGGAGAATCTGGAGTAATGAATTCTGGAAATTTTTGCTCTAATTCAAAAAGCTCTTTTTTTAAAGCATCTAAAACTTCAGGAGGATAAAGATCTTGATTTAAAACATGATAAGCATATCTTGCTTTATTAATTATTTCTTTTAATTTTTCAATTCTTTCTTTAGCTTCTTCTCTGGTCATTTTAATTAAAATTCTATGGCAGGAAGTCAAAATCTAAAACTCTTTTTAATCCTTTATAGTTTCCTTCAGAAATAAGTTTAGAATAAAAGCTATATTCACCTATTCTTGCTCCAGGGCGAAAAACATCTGAATAATAAATTTCGGTACTTGTAGGTTTGTTATTAGGTGCAATTTCAATTTTCCTACAACTAGAATAAATCCATCCTGTATCTGGATCAATTCCAATCTTTTTCCCAAACTCTTGGCATTTAGATAAATTTTCGTTGTTTTCAATATAATTAAAATTTTCAACACTAAAGTTTCTTGTCACATATAAATTTCCTATTTCTAAATTAGATTCTGCTTCTGAAAGGGCTGTAAAAGAATAAATAATTTTTCTTACTCTAACTAGCTGATAATTTACAGGAATTAGAAGAACTAAAACAGTAGATAAAGAAACAAACATTACAAAAAGGGTTAAAATAAGAATTTGTGATTTTTTTTTCATCTTTGGCATAAATTACTTGTATAAGTACTGTTCAAAGGGGCGATAGCTTGTTCAAAGATTAAACTTGTAGTAACACCTCTTTTAGATCTTATTTCCAAGTCATAAAAAATTATAATTACCTTAGGAGCATATTGAAAATAAGCATAAGTTTCATTTACCCCAGGTGTGTCGGTAGCGAAAATAACTCTGTTTACTTTTACAAGATCAGGGTCAAAAACTGGTTCGGGGATTAAATTTTCTTCTTGATAATTTAAAACTCTACTTGAAAAGTTAAAGCTTATAGTGGTTGTTGTACAATCTTTTTTTTGAAACCTTAAACCTTGCCCATTATTTAAAACCTCAAAACTCCAACCATATTTTAAAATTCTCCAAAGTTTTTCTGTTCCTAATCTTACGTTTTCTAAAGATTGGTAATAGTCATTGATTATTATCGAGGTATTGATAACATTTAAATAAATTTGAGAAACAATTAAAATAGCAAAGGAAAGTAAAAGTAAAACTATAGCAACCTCTAAAAGAGTATAAGAATTTTTATTATTTAAAAAGCTGGATGCCATCTTGTTATGTAAATATTTTTTATTTCTGAAGAAATTCTTCTAAATCTGTCATAAGCACTGATAGAAAAAATGTAATAGTCATTAGAAGAAGTTGAACTTATTGTATATGTAGCATAGTTTAATTTTTGCCCATTAATTAATTTGAATTCACAGAATGAAGCAGAATTAACCTCTATTTTCCTTGTTGAAGTATTAAAGTTAATACAAAAATTATTTGGGAAATTTGGCCAAATTGCTGGCTCAATAGTTTCTACCCCAAAAGGTCTTTCTAAAGCTTTATTTCTATAGGCAATAAGAAGCTGGTATTTAGATTGAAGGAGGCTATTTAAAACAAAAAATTCCTTAACAAAAATGAGAGATTTCAAGTAATCTGAGGTGATTCTTAAAAAAACAATTAAGGCAACAGAAATAATTAAAAAAACTATCATTATTTCGCCAAAACTTGTTCCTTTATTTTTCATCTTTCAATACTTACTTGTCCTAATTTATTAATTTTAATTTTATATCTTTCAGAACCCTTTTTAAAACAAAGGTAAATATAAGAAGTATTTATTTTATCCCACCCGCTTTCGTTTCCTTGATAGATAAAGAAAATATCTGAATAGGAGTAAATATATAAGAAAACAATTGGTGGACTATAAGAGGGTATGCATTCTGAAGAAGTAGAAAAAATAATTTCTGATCCATATTCTAAGTTTTCATTCAGTGAAAATTCTTTTAAGGGGGTTGAGGTTAAAATCGTTTGATCTTTCAAGATATATTTTTTATTCACTAAATTTGTATTAATGAAATCGTTTATCGTTGTTGATGCAGAAATGTCTTCACAAAGTTTTGTAGAAGTTGAAAAAGCTAAAACTTCGTATCTTGTTGATGATGGAAAATAAATGCCGTAACCGCAAAAATAGTTACCAGGGGGTTTTTCGATTATTTTTTGACCCATATCTGAAATAATATTCAAAGCATTAGTAAAATTTTTAGCCTTATCTCTTAAATAGAAAAATGTTTTATTAAAACTAAAAAAACTTAAAAAACTTACAGTAACAATACCTAAAATTAAAAGAACAATAGATACTTCAAGTAAAGTAAATCCTTTCATTTATTTTATTCTCTACCTTTAGTTCTACAATCACTTCCAATATAAGCTTTACATTTATCTGATTCAACTATTTTGCAAGAAGCTTTAAGATTTTTAAAGTCTGGTTCGCTGCTGCATTCCCAGCAAAATCCTCGACCACAAACATAACGAAAAACAGTTATTTGTTGACTTATGCAAGTATCTCCATCTCCTCTATAGGCTTCATCACCTTCTTTTCTTGAATGTCCTTGCTCATCAAAGTTATGACAAAGTTCAAAAGTAGAAGTACCAGCTGTAAGAGGAGTATAGTAATAACTGCCACTTTGGGGTCTATTTCCGCTAGAAATAATATCACCATTTACTTTAAGTTCATACCTACCTTTATCATTACCCCACTCACCATTAGGTGTTAGTGAATAGTTTATATTAAATCCATAACCGACGATGTAATCTCTTTTTTGTGTTGTAATATCAGAAGGATGAGTAATATTTGGTTTATCTAAAGTTAAAGACATATTGATTGTTGTGGGTTTAACGTAAAATTCAATTCTTCCCCAAGGAACGTTTAATGGCTGTGAGCCTTTTACAAAATCAGGATTTGAAGAGTTACTTTCGTCAAATATTGTATAAGATCCTTCATCAGCTTCTTTGAAACTACAGATCCATCCACTTTCTCTTTCTGACCATCTACATTCTTCACAATCAACATAATTTATATCCATTGAATCAGATCTTTTAATTGTGTCTGGTTGATTATAAATAGAACCAGAAGTTTTATCTGATTTTAAATAAAAGTAACCATGTCTTAATGGAGAAATATAACTGTCCCATTGAGGCGTTAGGCTTCTTGCCCATTTACCTATCTCATAAAGGGTTACATAACCCTGTGAAATATTAGTTTCAGGATTTACAGAAAAGCCATTATCAAGATTTAAAGATGTATCAAAAAATTTTCTAAGCTGTTCAATTGAAACACTTATAGTAACAGGACGTCCTATTCTGCAGTTAGGAGGATTAGTTATTGTTTCTGTATAAGTTGAGGTTGACCAAGTCTTGCACTCACATTTTGGCTTTGAACCAGAACACGTGCCACACTCTTCACTGTTTAAAACATCAGAATAAGTACATGTCCATCTGCAACCTGCAGAAGGATTATCACTACTTATATAAACACACCAACCCTCTTGATACTCTACACAATTTTTATATTTACAAGTTGCATATGCGTCAACTCCTGCATTTTGAAGACTTACATCTAAGTAAAGGTTATCACCTTTTTTTACTTCTGGATCTGAAGAAGGAGAATTAAGTCTTGAAACTTGTTGTGGGGGAGAAAATTGAGAGGTGTTATTAGGATAAGAAATTTTATTTTCTATATATGGGGAGCAAATTCCTCCATATCTTGGTGGTGTAGGTGGAGGGGGTGGAGGAGGTGTACCTCCTCCTAAAGTAGCTGAACAAGTTGTAGAAGCAACAATTTGGTTATTTACCTCTAAAGTAGCATTTGCCGTGATATTTCCGCTTCTTGTAGTTGTATAAGAGCAAGTATTGGTATTAGGACAAGTTTTACTAGGTCCATTATTAATTGAAATCTTTATTGTTCCTATTTGAGTAGAATTTGCGGTAAAAGTAACCTGATTTCCAGAAACTTGTGAAACGCAAGTAATT
>Ga0209821_100034_pt1 | contig 29867 bp, 31 predicted proteins | sample SSWtaG_3_FD_184118 | JGI IMG/M metagenome (GOLD analysis project Ga0209821, IMG submission 184118) | Hot spring microbial communities from Sandy's Spring West, USA to study Microbial Dark Matter (Phase II) - SSWTFFsm_matched (SPAdes)... | ecosystem: Environmental > Aquatic > Thermal springs > Hot... | reverse complement strand
AAAGGCTTTTTTTCGTTTATCATATTTTTTTCGGGGTGGCGGGATTCGAACCCGCAACCTCTGGCACCCCATGCCAGCGCGCTAACCGTTGCGCCACACCCCGCTTTTTGTGGGCGGGAGAGGAATCGAACCTCTGACCTTCTCGTTGTAAGCGAGACGCTCTGCCACTGAGCTACCCGCCCCTTAAAAGAGCGGCGGACGGGATTTGAACCCGCGACCTCCGGCATGGCAAGCCGGCGTTCTACCGCTGAACTACCGCCGCTTATAATTTAAATTTTACAATAAAATTTAATTTAAAGATGATAATTTATATTCTTTTAGCTCTTTTTCTTTATAACTCCTATCTTTATCTTGATCTTGTTTTACCACCAAAAATTAATATTATTTTTCCTCCTGAAAATTACAAAACCTTTTCACCAAGCATAAAAATTAAAGGATTTATTGATCCACGAGCCGATGTTTATATAAACGGCGTTTTTATACCCAAAAAAAGTAAAAATTATTTTGAGAAAGATTTTTATTTGAAAGAAGGAATAAATAAGTTTATAATAAAAGGAGTAAAATTTTGGGGTCAAGAAAGAGAAACAGAGATAAAAGTTTTTTATATAAAAAAATGAAAAAATCAAAAGAAGAAAAAAGTGAAATAAAAAAACTTTTAGAAGAATTAAAAAGAGAATTTGGCGAAGGAAGTGTTATGACCTTAGAAGAAACACCTAAGGTTGATGTTGATGTTATTTCTACGGGTTCTCCCTCTCTTGATTTAGCCTTAGGAATAGGAGGACTTCCAAGAGGAAGAATTATAGAAATTTATGGACCTGAATCTTCTGGAAAAACAACTATAGCTCTTTCAGTAGCTGCTCAAGCACAAAAAGAAGGAGGAAATGTTGCTTTTATTGATACTGAACATGCTTTAGATCCAGAATATGCAAAAAGAATAGGGGTTAATGTAGAAAAATTGGTTTTATCACAACCTGATAGTGGAGAAGATGCTCTTAATATTGTTGAAAAATTAGTTAAATCAGAGCTTTTTGATGTAATTATCGTTGATTCTGTTGCTGCTTTAGTACCAAAAGCAGAACTTGAAGGTGAAATAGGTGATCAATATATTGGTCTTCAAGCAAGACTTATGTCCCAAGCTTTAAGAAAATTAACAGGAATTGTTTCTAAAACAAGAACTGTTTTAATTTTTATTAATCAAACCAGAGCCATGATTGGAGGTATGATTCCAGGTCAAGAAACTACAACCGGAGGTAAAGCTTTAAAGTTTTATGCTTCGGTAAGAATCGAACTTAAAAAAGTTGGCCAAATAGAAAAAGGTGATGAAGTAATAGGAGTTAAAATAAAAGCCAGAATAGTTAAAAATAAAGTAGCTCCACCATTCAAATCAGCAGAAATAGAAATTTATTATAATGAAGGAATTTCTTACGAAGCAGATCTTATAAATTTAGGTTTTAAATATGGAGTTATCACTAAAGAAGGAAACTCCTTTTATTTTGAAAGAGAAAAATTAGGAGGAAGTTATCAATCCGCACGGGAATATTTGAAAGAAAATAAAGATAAAGCTAAAGAGATTTGGCAAAAAATTTTAAGTAAGGTTAAAAGTGAAGAATGATAGTTAAAGTAAAGGGTGCTACTTTATCTGGCATTTTTCCAGAAATTATTGATATTGAAATAGGTTTTTCTTCCGGACTTTCAAGTTTTCAAATTGTTGGACTTCCTGATTCTGCTATTAACGAAGCTAAAGAAAGAATTAATATCGCTCTTAAAAAAATAGGTGCTAAGCCTCCTAGTAAATTTTTTAAAAAAATCGTCGTCAATTTAGCTCCAGCAGATATTAAAAAAGAGGGCACGCTTCTTGATTTACCTATTGCTTTAGCCTTTCTTTTTCTCACTGGACAAATAAAAAATTTACCTCAAGATGCAATTTTTGTTGGAGAATTAGGACTTGATGGAAGTTTAAGAAAGGTAAGGGGTATTTTACCTATCGCTTTGTTTTCAATAAAAAAAGGCTTTAAAAAACTTATTATTCCCTATGATAATAAAAATGAAGCTAACTTTTTTAAAGAAATTAAAGTTTATGCTTTTAAAAATTTAGAAGAAGTTATAGCTTATTTAGAAAATGAAAAAGATTTTAACCCCTTGCCTTATGAAGAAATAAATTTAAAAGAAGACTATAATTTTCCCTTACCAATTATAAGCGATTACCTACTTAGAGGAATAGTTATTGCTTCCCTAGGAAGGCATAATCTTTTACTCTACGGACCACCGGGAACAGGAAAAAGTTTAATTGCTAAATCTCTAGTTTACTTTTTACCGTCTCTTAATTATGAAGAAAGCTTAGAAATTTCCAGTATTTATAGCTCATTAGGACTTTTAGAAGATTCTCTTATGAAAATTCCTCCTTTTAGAGCACCCCATCATACAAGTTCTGTTTCTTCAATTTTAGGTGGAGGAAAAGATGCTAAACCAGGAGAAGTTACTTTAGCCCATCGAGGGGTTTTATTTTTTGATGAACTTCCAGAATTTAGAAGAGATGTTTTAGAAGGAATAAGAGAACCCTTGGAAACAGGAGAAATAACTGTAGCTCGTGCAAAAAGAAGCGTTAAATATCCAGCAAAATTTTTATTCGTCGGCGCTTATAATCCTTGTCCATGCGGATTTTACGGCGATGAAAAAGTAGAATGTAAGTGTACTCTTTCTGAAATTAGAAGATATCAAAAGAAAATTTCAGGTCCTCTTCTTGACAGAATAGATATTAATTTAAATGTACCGCGTTTAGAAAGCGAAGAAGTTTTTCAGGAAAAGAATTTTGATTTTAAAAAAATAAAAGAAAAAATTTTAGAAGTAAAAGAAAGAATTGAATTTAGATATAGAAATGAAAATTTTAAATATAATAGCGAAATTCCTCACCATAAAATAAAAGAATATATTCCTTTAGGATTTAAAGAAGAAGAATTTTTAAAAAAGATTATTGAAAGATATAACCTATCTTTAAGAGGAATACATAAAATTTTAAAACTTTCAAGAACAATTGCGGATTGGGAAGGTAAAGAAAAAATTGATATTGATTCTTTAAGTGAAGCAGTTCAATACCGAGTAAGAGAAAGTGAATAAAAGGTAATTAAAAAATTTTCTATCCTTCTTTTATTTTCATGTCGCGGAATATTCACTTTAGGTAGGGAATATTTAGCACAAAGGTTTTTTAAAATCTCATGAGGTTTTAGTTTTTTAAAATCTTTAACTCTTTTTTTGAATTCTCGAGTAATAAGCTTTGCTTACTCTTCAGAAATTATATATCCCTCAATTTCTTTTAAATAATAATAAATTGAATGCCAACCAGAAAGCGGTCCTAAAAGAAGCTGTGTTTTATTAACACCAAATTTTTCTAATTCTTGTTCTTCGTAAGAAATTTTTCTTTTAAAATTGCACAATGATGAACTCCTGCTATATGTGTTCGATTAGTTAAAGAAACCGGTTTAGTAAATGGAACTTGAATTTTTAAAAAACTAGCCACTAAAACATTTAAAGGATAGCAAAAATTTATTTTGTAACCTTTAATTAAATCTTTATTAAAATGATAAAGATTAAAAACTAAACCCGTAAGAAAAGCAATTCCAGATCTTTCTCCTAAACCTAAAATAGAAGCGTCAGCAAACTAACAACCGCTTTTAATCGCTTCTAAGGTGTTAATCAAAGCAAAACCTCGATCATTGTGAAAGTGACATTCAAAATTTACTTTAGGATATCTCTTTCTTAATTTTTTTAATCTTTCTCTTACTATTTCTGGTACAGCCATTCCTGTAGTATCAGGCAAACCAAGGGTGTCAACATATTTATAAACTTTATCATAAACAGATAAATATTTTCTACGGGCGTTCGAAAAGCATCTTCAGCACTAAACCTTAAATAAATTTTGGGATATTTTTTTCTAATATCTGAAACTAATTTTTCAGCTTGAAGAATAAGCTCTTTTATATTTTTCCCATAAACTTTTTGAGCATGATCTGAAAAACCCATATAAAGATTTAAACCATTAAAGCCAAATGAAAGAGAAAGTTTAATATCTTCTTCGCGACAGCGACAATGAGAAAGAAACACAATCTTCTTCTTTGAAATGGAGCTTAGATACTTTTTAATTTTTATGAAATCATTAGGTTCTTTTTGGCTTACAATAAGAGAGAAAAATTCTATCATTTCTATACCAAGTTTCAATAGTCCTCTTAAAATTTGTTTCTTTTCTTCAAGAGTAAAGAAATATTTAAAGCTATCAAAAAGAAGAGGAGATTGTTGTCCTTCTCTTAAAGTGGTATCAATAATTCCTTTAAAATTTAACATTTTAAATTGAAAACCACTATTTTAATCTTATATTTTAACTAATTTAATTTAAAATTTATTTTATGATTAAACTTTATAAGTCCGAACTTTTAAGATTTAATAAAGATAAAATAATAGATAAAAAGGTTTTGTTAAGAGTTGATTTTAATGTAGATTTTTATCAAGGAAAAATTTTAGACAAAACAAGAATATTATCAGTTAAAGAAACTTTGAAATTTTTAAAACCAGCAAAAAGAGTTATTTTAATAAGTCACCTCGGAGAAAACGGCTCATTTAAAAAAATTCTACCTTCTATTGAAAAAATTCTAAAAATAAAAATAGGTTTTCTTAAAAATTTAAATTATGAACCAAAAGAAAAAATTAGTCTTTTAGAAAATATTAGGCTTTTTAAAGGAGAAAAAGAAGGTGATTTAAATTTTGCTAAAAAGTTATCAGAGCTTGGTGAAGTTTTTGTAAATGAAGCCTTTTCTGTCTCTCATAGAAAGCATACTTCAGTTTATCTTTTGCCGAAAATTTTACCAACTTATTACGGAATTAACTTTCAAAAGGAAATAGAACTCTTAAACAAAACCATCAAAAGATTAAAAAAATCTGGAGTATTAATATTAGGTGGTGCTAAAATTTCAACTAAACTCCCTTTAATTGAAAAATTTTTAAAAAAGAATGTTTTAATAATTTTAGGCGGAGGACTGGCTAACACTTATCTTAAAGCAAAAGGTTTTGAAATAGGAAATTCACTTTTTGAAGAAGAGATTTTAGATAGAGTAAAAAGAATATATTCTCCTAATATTTTAACCCCTTTCGATTTTTATGTTTTAAATAAAAATAAAGTTATTCATAGATTTTTAGGAGAAATTAAAAAGGAAGATAGAATTTATGATATAGGTGAAGAAAGTTTAAAAATATTTTTTGATGAAATAAAAAGGGCAAAAACTATAATTTGGAATGGACCCTTGGGTTTTGTTGAAGATAAAAGATTTGAAAGCGGAACTTTTAAGTTAATTAAATTTTTAATAAGTTTTAAAGAAAAGTTTATTTTAGTTGGTGGAGGGGATACTCTTGCTTTTTTAGAAAAAAAGAAGCTTTTGAAAAAATTTAAAAATATAAGTACTGGTGGAGGAGCTATGTTAGAATATTTAGCAAAAGAAACCCTACCTATTTTTGAAAATGAATGAAATAATTGTTTTTACAGATGGGGGTGCTAAAGGAAATCCTGGTAAAGCTGCAGCAGCTTTTGTTATTTATATAAACGGTAAAATTAAAGAGTATGCTAAGGAGATTGGTGAAAAAACAAATAATGAAGCAGAATATTTAGCCGTTATTTTTGCTTTGGTAAAATTAAAACAGCTTTTAGGAAAAGAAAGAAGTAAGAAGACAAAAGTAATTATTAATTTAGATAGTGAAGTTGTAGGTAAACAACTTAGAGGAGAATATAAAATTTTGGAAGAAAATTTACAAAAACTTTTTATGAAATTTTGGAATCTTAAATTTGATTTTGGAGAAATAGAAATTAGATTAATACCAAGAGAAAAAAATAAAAGAGCGGACAGTTTAGTTAAAAAAATAATTTTTGGTGAAAATAAAAAACTTTTTTAGCTGGGGGGCCTGGATTCGAACCAGGACCAAGGGATCCAAAGTCCCTTGTGCTACCATTACACCACCCCCCAATTTTTATTTAAAGTCTTAATTAAATTATAACATAACGGATTTACTTAAGAGTAGTAAACTCAATAACAGCTATTTCTAAAGGCAAAAGAGGATGAGGCGGTTCTTTTCTTAAAAGTGAATCAGCTTCAAATAAAATTTTAAGAAGTTTTTTAAAGTTTTCTAAATCTGTTTTTTGAGAGATGCTTTCCATTAATTCGACAATTTCTTTTGGTTTTTCGCTTATTAAATGTTTAGCAAAATCTTTATGGACTTTTATAAAAATTATTTCTTTAACTAATTTAATAAGAGATCTTAAAAAAGAGCTAAGTTCATAACCATTTTTATAAATCTCATGTAAAAAACTTAAAGCATTTTCTGTTTTTTTTTCAACAAGATAATTTAAAAAATCTAAAAGCTTTTTTGTGCTAATTTGTCCTAAAAATTCTGCGACATAATCTTGGGTAACGCTACCCTTAGAATCTAAACTAATAGCAATTTTTTCTAAAAGAGTTTCCGCATCCCTTAAAGAGCCCTCTGATTCTTCAGCAATTAAGTAAAGAGCAGACTCTTCATAGTTAATTTTTTCATTTTCTAGAATTTTTTTAAGTTTTTCTACAATTTGAGGTAAGGAGATTCTTTTAAAATCAAGTCTTTGAAGTCTAGATAAAATTGTTGGCGGAATTTTATTTGGTTCAGTAGTAGCTAAAATAAAAACAACATGTTTTGGTGGCTCTTCTAAGGTTTTTAAAAGAGCATTAAAAGCTTCTTCAGTAAGCATATGGGCTTCATCAATTATAAAAACTTTATATTTTCCTTGAAGAGGTTTGAAACCTATATGTTCTTGAAGATTTCTCACATCATCTATCTTTCGATGAGAAGCAGCATCGATTTCAATTAAGTCTAAAAATTTCCCCTCATTCCAAAGTTTACAAATTTTACAGTTTTCACAAGCTTCACCATCTTGAGGGTTTAAACAATTTATAGCTTTTGCAAAAATTCTTGCTAAAGTTGTTTTTCCTGTTCCTCTTTCTCCAGCAAAAAGATAGCCATGTAAAATTTCTCCTTTTTTCACCATATTTTTTAATATTCTAACAATAATTTCTTGCCCAATAACTTCCTTAAAGTTTTTGGGTCTATATTTTCTGTAGTACATTAGACTCCTTCCTCTTTAATTTTTGTGATTAAGGGATGATTTTTAAGTTTTTCTAAAGCCCTAATTTCTATCTGTCTTACTCTTTCTCTAGTAATTCCAAACATTTTTCCTATCTCTTCAAGTGTATGTTCAACTCCATCTTCTAAACCATACCTTAAACTAATAATTTTTCTTTCTTTAGGATTTAGATCTTGTATAGCTCTTTTAAGTTGTTCCCTTAAAACTACAAGTCCAGCTGTTTTTTCTGGTGAAATAGTAGTCACATCAGGAAGAAGCTCTTTTAAAAGAGCATCACCTTCTTCACCAACAGGTGTTTCTAAAGAAATAGTATCATGAAGATATTTAAGAAGTTTTTGAACCCTACTTGTAGGAAGGCCAATTTCTGAAGCTAATTCTTCAGGAGTAGGTTCACGATTTAAAATTGAGCTTAATCTTTTTTTTACTTTGTTTAGTTTATAAAAAGTTTCGATAATATGAACAGGAAGCCTTATAGTTCGAGCTTGATCGGAAAGAGCTCGAGTGATAGCTTGACGAATCCAATGAGTTGCATAAGTAGAAAACTTTAAACCTCTTCGCCAATCAAATTTATCTACCGCTTTAGCTAAACCAATATTACCTTCTTGAATAAGATCTAAAAAAGTAAGACCCCTGCTTTTTCCTAAATATTTCTTAGCAATACTAACTACAAGTCTCAAATTTGATTTAATAAGCCTTTCTCTTGCTTCCTTATCACCTTGAGCAGCTTTTTTAGCCAACTCTCTTTCTTCTTCCGGGGTTAAAAGAGGGTATTTAGAAATATCTATTAAATATTTTTGTGTAGCATCCATAAGTTCTTTATCTTGAGAAAGATATTTTTTTATTTCTTCTTCAGTAAGCTCCCATTTATCAATAGAACTTTGAATTTCTATGCCAGCAGTCTCTAATCTTTCTTGAATATATTCTAAAAGATCTAAATTATCTTCTAAAGTTGGAAATAAATCTAAAATTTCATCTTCTAACACAAATCCCTTTTCCTTACCTTTTTTTATCAAATAATTTATTTTATTTTCAATTCTTCTATCAATTTTTAATTTTTTTTTCTTAGGCATTTTTTTCTAGATTTTTAAGTTCTTTTAAACAAAAATTTATCTCTTCAATAATTTTATCATAAAGCTCACTTTGGCTAAATTTAAGCTCCTCCTTTAATTTTTCAATTTTATTTTTGTAGAAAACCTTTTTTAGTTCCTTAAGAGTTTTTTTAAATTCTTTTTCTGGATGGATATTTGTTTCTTCAAAAAATCTTTTTTTAATTTCTAAATTATCAATTTCCTCATCATTTAGCCTTCCCTCTTTCATTCTTAAATAAAAACCTTTTATTTCTTCGTCTAAAAAAGAAAAAAATTCTTCCTCTTCAAAGTTTAAAGAAAAAGCATAAAGAAGAGAAACTATTTTTAAAGAAAGATTTTTTTCAAAAGGTAAGATAGGTTTTGAAATTTCTTCTTCGGGAGTAAGAAAGAATATTTCTTGAATTTTTTGAAGCTCTTCAGAAAGAAAACTTTTGGGTATTTCTAAATATTGAGAAAGAAGAGTTAAATATTTATCTTTTTCTGCTAAATCTAAAAATTTTATTTGTGGTAAAAAGATTTCTAAGAAATTCTTTTTATTTTCTTTTCCGTAAATTTCCTTTAATTTTTCAAATAGAAAATCAAGATAATAAACTTCTTTAATTTCATTTAAACTTCTTTTGTTTTTAAAAAAATCTCCTAAGTCTTTTTCAGGATAAATAAGTTTAAAAACCTTAAAATCTAATTTTTGTGCTAAAAGATTAGCTCGAAGTTCTGCCCGAAAACCAGCAGAATCGTTATCAAAAGCTAAAACAAGATTGGAAGCATATTTTCTAATTTTTCTTAAATGAGCCTCAGTTAAGGATGAACCAGAAACTGAAAGAGTATTTTTAAGACCATTTTGAAAAGATAAAAGAAAATCCATTTGTCCTTCCAAGACTATTGCTTTTTTTTCTCTTTCGATATATTCTTTGGCATAAAAAAGGCCGTATAAAAATTCAGATTTTTTAAAAACTTCTGTTTCTGGGGTATTTAAATATTTAGGTGCTCTTTCTTTTTCTGGATAAATTCTCCCCGTAAAACCTATAAGCTCCCCTCTTTCATTTCTTAAGGGAAAAATAATTCTACTTTGAAAGCGATCAAAATTGTTTTCATCCAAAAGACCAGCTTTTTTAATTTCTTCTAAGCTATATCCTTGAGCATAAAGAAAATCTCTCATTAAAGTTCCACCAGGAGAATAACCAATTTCAAAAAACTTTATTGAGTCCTCATTTAAACCCCTTTTTAAAAGATATTCTTTAGCAAAAGAAAATTCTTGAAGTTTTGTGCGAAAAAATTTTAAAGCAGCATAATTTACTTCTAAAATTTTTTTAGAAATTTCTGTTTTATGATAAGTTTCGATTTCTAAACCGTATTCTTCTTTAATCTTTTCTAAAACTTCTTTAAAAGAAAGATTTTCGATTTTCATTAAAAAATTAATAACATTCCCTCCTTCACCACAACCAAAACATTTAAAAATTTGTCTTTCAGGAGAAACAAAAAAAGAAGGTTTGGTTTCATGATGAAAAGGGCATAAACCTGAATAATATTTTCCTACTCTCTTAAGTTTGACATATTTTTGAACAACCTCAACGATGTCAAGGCGATTTTTAATTTCTTCAATGTTCATTTTGTTACTCTTTCTACGTATTCTCCTGTTTCGGTGTTAACTTTGATAATATCTCCTTCTTTTACAAAGAAAGGAGCTTTAATTTCATAACCTGTTTCAATTTTTACCGGTTTATAACTTCCTTGGACTGTTCCTCCTTTGAAATTAGGTGGTGCGGAAACAACTTTATACTCAACAATTTTAGGAAGTTCTATCCATAAAAGATTATCTTCATCATCAAAAAAACCCGTTACTTCAAGTCCAGGCTTAAGAAATTTTTCTAAATAAGAAAAAAGATTTTTGGGTAGAGTATAATTTTTTTCTTCTTTTTTAAAATAAAAATAACTTTTATCTTGATGAGAAAAAATAATTTTTTCTTTTTCAACTTCTAAATAATCAACATTTTCGTCAGGTTTAAATGTTTTTTCAACTCTTTGATTAGTTTGAACATTTTTTAAAACTAATGTTAGATTAGCCGAGCCTCTTCCCACGTGAGTATGTTTAATATCAATAACTTCATAAGTTTTGTCTTCTAATTTTATAAAATCTCCTTTATCTAAATCACTGACCCTCATTTTTTTCTAATTTTTCTAAGATTGAATCTAAATCGACCTCTTTATTTTTCTTTTCTTTTTTTATCTTCACAATTAAATCTTTTTTATCTAACTTTTTTAAACTAATGCCCTTAACGAAACTTCTTTTTTGACAATCAGAACAAATCTCTAAACCAGTTTCCGATTTAAACTGAATACCACAAAGTCGGCAAAAAACAATATCTTTTTGTTTTTGAGAAAGATAAATTTTTTTAATTCTAGCTTCAACAATCTCACGTGTTAAAGTATATTTTAAATGGTTATAACTTAAAATTTCATCAACATAATTTACTTCAGGTTCTTTTTCTAAGGGAAGGGTTTTGCAAAGAAAAGGTTTTTCTGGTTTACCTTGATAAATTATTTTAGCAAAGGCATGAAAATTGGGAAGGTTGACAAAATTTTCAGGATAAATACTTCTTTCAAATTCCTCAAAAAATATATTAGCATCATTATAACCTATTCTAAAAACAATAAAAGAACCTATATTTCCAAAAATAGCTTTTTTAATACTCTCATCAACTTGATCGAGATACTGATTAGCTAAAACAAGACTTAAACCAAACTTTCTTGACTCTGAAAGAATATTAACAAAACTTTCTGTAGCAAAATCTTGAAATTCATCAATATAAAGGTAAAAATCTTGTCTTTTTTCTTCAGGAACACTTACTCTTTCCATGGCTTTAAGAAAAATGTTGCTTATAAAAAGTCCTCCTAAAAGCTGAGCACTGGTTTCTCCAACCATTCCTATAGAAAGATTAACTAAAAGAATTTTCCTTTCATCCATAATTTCTCTTAAATTAATAGTGCTTTTTGATTGTCCGATAATATTTCTAATAAGAGGATTAGAAATAAATTGACCAACTTTGTTTTGAATAGGAGCAATAGCTTCGGTTCTAAATTGAAGATGATATTTTTCAAATTCATTTTCCCAAAAAGCTTTTACCACAGGATCTTTTAGATTTTTCACAATATTTTTTCTAAAAATGTCCTCTGAAAGGATTCTGTTAATATCAAGTAAAGTAGCTCCAGGATATTCTAATAAGGTTAAAACAGCATTTTGCAAAATATATTCCATTCTAGCTGACCAAGCATCTTTCCAAATTTTTTTAAAAACAGATAAAATCGTAGAAACAACAAGATGTCTTTTATAATAATCAACCTCTTCTAAAGGATTAAAACCGAAAGGGTGATCTAAATCTCCAGGATTTAAAAAAATAACATCTTCAAGACGATACTTAGGTATATATCTTAAAATTTTAAAAACAGCATCACCATGAGGATCAAAAAATGCTAAACCTTCACCATTTTCAATATCTCTTTTCATCATATTTAAAAGTAAAGTTGTTTTTCCAGTTCCTGTTTTACCAATAACATACATATGTCTTTTTCTATCTTCTTTATAAATACCAAAATATTCTTCTCTTTCTTTATAAATAACTTTACCTAAAAGAAGAAAGTTATTTTCCATAGTTTAATTTTAAGATAAAGAAAAAGGTGGAGGTTCACCTTTTTCAAAACCAGGATGGCCAGGCTTAAAGGGATGATGAAAAATAACAGAAAGTTCTTCAGAATTTAAAACATAACTTAAGGCAGTAGAAACTTCATTTTTAAAAATACCCTTAGATTTAATAAAGATATCCCCATGTGATTTTAGATAAGAAAAACTACCGAGAGTAAGAATAAAATTTTTTAGATTATAAAACCTTTCGCTTTTTCTAAGTTTGAAAAGAGGTGAAAGAAAGAAGTTATTAATTCTTTCAACAGCAAAGTTTTTAAAAGCCGAAAGTATTAAACTTGGTATGTAAGCACTTGTTTTTTCAAAAGTATCACTTTTCGCTAAATAAATAGCTTTAATACTTACCAAAAATCCAGGCTTTTCGATTTTATATAAGATTCTTTCAATAATATCTTTATTTTCAAAAGGAACTTTACCAACGTTAAACTCGAAAGGAGGTGGAGGAGGAGGGGAAAGGGGTGTCCAAGTTACATCTTTAAAAAGTGCTACCATTAAATTTCTAAAAAACTCATGAATGTAGTAAGATAAAGGGAGGCGAGAAGGCGGTGATGGTTTGCCTATAAGAGAATCTATAACACTTTTATAACTATTAACCCAATTTCTACCTAAAGCTGGATCATTGGTTAAAATAGGAAGAGCATAGATTACAAAAAAAAGCCATTCTTTGTTAGAAATAGATTCTTTTATTTCCCAAAAATGAGAAGCAGGATCAACCCTTTCTTCTTCGGGTAAATTTTCTATTTCTTTATGTGTTTTCAGAAGAATTACATTGAAGGGGCTATTTATTTCTACATTAAAAAAAAGACCATTATATAAGGGATGGGGTAAATTAAAATTAAATTTTGATAAAGGATTTTGAGTTTCTATGAATTTAACTTCAGGATATTTACTGTAAAAAGAATTTTTAAGAAGCCTTTCCTTATTTTCATCAACACCAACTACGAATTTTAAATTTTTATCATGGAAAAAGATTATAAAAATATAAGAAAGAGGAAAATAACCGGTAAAAAATTGTTTAGCAGATGAAAAACCTTCAGCAGCACTATGAAGAGAAATAAAAACTTCATCCATGAGTTGAATTTTTTTTAGAGTACTGGGAGGAAAAACAATTTCAAAAAATTTATATTTTATCTTATTTTTCGCAAAAGTTTTTAAATTGTTAGAAAAATATTTTTCTAAGAAAAGATAAGTTAAAAGAAAAGGCAAAATTATCCACCAAAAACTTAGAAAAAAATCCAAAAAAGAATAAAAATACTCAAGCATTTTTGAGTACAATAATTTTACCGTTTTTTATTTCAATAATTTTTTCTTTTTGAAGTCTATAAAGATAAATACTTAAAGTAGTTGGTTTTAAAATTCTTTGATTTTTTATGAATTCATAGAGCTCAGAAAGCTCTACTTCTTTTTTCGAAAGAATAAAGCTTTTTATAATATCGAAACTTGTTCCTTCAAGAAAACCCCATTTTTTTAGAGCATAAATACCTCTACCTACCAAAACAAAATCAGGATGTTTAATAAGTTCATTTTTAATTGATTCTACAGAATAATCTTTTTTCCAGTTTATATGAAGAAATTCCTCCTCGATTGTAGATATTTCTTTGAGTTTTTCATAAATCTCTGAAAAGTGCATCGGTTTTTTTTCTGTTTCTAAAATGGCTATTAATTTGTTTTTTAAAGATTGAGGAACAATAAGAGAATTAGAAACAAATCCCCATTTCCCAAAAGGATCTTTATAGAGAAATTTAAGAATTCTTAAAATTTCATAAATATCTTCTCTTTTAATTTCTTCAAAATGAGCTTTTAATTCTTTGTTAATAATGTCAAAAATTTCTTTTTCTTCAAAAACTTTATCATAATTTTCCAAAAAATAAATATTGATTTTTTTAAGAATATGATTAATAAAAAGAGCTATATCCCTTTCCTTAGAATAAAAACTTCTTAACTCATTGTCTTCTGGATGGTAATAGATTTTTTGGTGATAAGTTAAAATAAACTTTAAATAATTTATCTCATCTTCGAAAACTATTTTTTCTTGAATCAAAACTTTATAAAACCTATTTTCTTCTCTAAAACCTAAGGGTTCCAAAAAAGCCTTTGAATTTTCAACAAAATCGCTTATTTTTTTATTTTCATTAATAATTTTTATAAGTTTATTTAAAGCCCTATTTTGAATTTGTCTTACTCTTTCTCTGGTAATTCCAAAATCCTTAGCTATACTTTCAAGGGTTTCTCTTTCCCTATTTTCAAGTCCAAATCTCCTTTTAATAACCTCTTTTTCTCTTTCGTTTAAATTCTTTAGCAAATCTTCAACAATAGTTTTCATTTCTATTTAATTTTACAATAATTAATCAAAAAAGAAAAGGCGGGATTGACCCCGCCCTTTCTTTTGAGTTTATAATTTTGTTTAATTTTGAATTTTATTCTTGAACTCTAGCTTCTGGTGCTTGTTCTGGAGCTTGTTCTGGTGCTGGAGCTGGAGCTGGTGGTACAGGTAAACTACCTCTTCTTCCAAAGAACCAATAGGTGACTCCTCCTAAAACAACTAAAACAGCAACGACGACAGCTAAAAGAACCTTTTTATTTTGCAAAGAGGGCATTTTATAAATTCAAATTAATTTCGACCATTTTATTCCAATAATTTTATAACAAATTTTTTAAAAAATTTAAATAAATTCTTAATTTATCACTCTTGACTTTATGGTGATAAAAAATATATAATATAAAATTGAATTAAAAGGTCGAATTAAAAAATAAAAAAGAAAAATGACTAAACTAATAAAATGGGATCCATTTGAAGAAATCGAGAGATTCTTTAAAGAAGAATTTTTACCCTTACCTGTTTTTAGATTTTCTTCTTTTCCAACAGATATTTATGAAAAAGACAATGAAATTGTAGTGATGATGGAAGTTCCAGGTTTTAAAAAAGAGGATTTGAAAATAAAAGTAGAAGAAGGATATTTAGTTGTTGAAGGTGAGGCTAAGGAAAAAAGGGGAGAAAAAGAAGAAGGAAGGTATTGGCGAAGAGAGATTAGAAGAGAATCATTCAGAAGAGTCATCCCTTTGCCACTTGAAGTTGAATTTGAAAAAGCTAAAGCTAGATTAGAAAATGGAGTTTTAGAAATAGTTTTACCTAAAAAACCAGAAGCTTCAAAAGATAAGGGTAAAGAAATTTCTATTGAATAAAAATGCTTAATGAAAAAGAAAGACATATTTTTTATCTTTTGGTGAGATATCATCTCTTAAAAAACTCTCCTATAGGTTCGAAATATTTAGCTAAAAAGCTTAATTATAAATTTTCAGCTCCTCTTTTGAGGCTTTATTTTAGAAGATTGACTAAAAAAGGACTTCTTTTTTCAAAAACTAGAGGAAGGTATCCTTCTGATGAAGGATGGAGATATTATCTTACACAATATGAAATAAAGCCCGAAATAAAAATAAACGAAGAAAATTTAAAAGTTGTCATAAAAAAATATTTAAAATTAGCTAAAAATTCATTAATTATTATCGATAAATTCAAGGGTGTAAAAATAAAAGGATTACATTTTTTATCACAAGTTCTTGAAAAAGAAACCCTTTTTGATGCTTTAATGCTTATTGAAAATATTGAAAGAGAAATTTATAGACTTGAAAATGAAATTGGTGTTAAAATAGGTAAAGATATAGAAAATTCAAGAACTAAAGATTTATCTTTGGGTTATGCCAAAAGCAAAAATAAATTCTATCTTTTTCTTGGCCCCAAAAGAAATTTTTATCATACTTTATGGTCGGTTTTAAATAAAATAAAAGAAAAAATAAATGAATGAAGTTCAAGAAAAGTTGCCTCCTGTAGAAGAAACCATACAAGAGCTTATGAAAAAAATAGAAGAATTGGAAAGAGAAAAAGAAGAGTATTTAGCGAGTCTTAAAAGAGCAAAAAATGATGTTTTAAGGCTTCAAACAGAATATGAAGAAAAAGCTAAAATGGCTGAAGAGATGGCTAATGCTAATTTAATTTATTCTCTTTTAAGTGTTTTGGATTCTTTTGAACTTGCTTTTAGTAAGTATAAAGAAGAAGAAATAGAAAAAGGTTTTTTTCTAATTTATTCGCAACTCAAAGATATCTTACAAAAATTTGGTTTAGAAGAAATTAATCCCCTAAATATTAAATTTGATCCTAATTTTCACGAAGCTGTTAAAACTGAAATTTGCCAGAAAGAAAATTGTTCTCATGAAGATGAAGGCTTAATTGTTGAAGTTTATAGCAAGGGTTATTTTCTTAAAGGTCGGCTTTTAAGACCTGCTAGAGTTAAAGTTATTACTCATTAAAATGAAAAGAATTATTGGTATTGATTTAGGGACAACCAACTCAGTGGCAGCTATTGTTGAAGCTGGTGTTCCTAGGGTTTTAGAAAACAGAGAAGGTTCAAGACTTACTCCTTCAGTAGTAGCTATTTCTAAGTCCGGAGAAAGATTGGTTGGTATTTTAGCTAAAAGACAAGCTATTACTAATCCTAAAAATACTATTTTTTCTGTCAAAAGACTTATAGGAAGAAGATATACGGATCCAGAAGTTCAAAAAGCAAAAAATATTTTGCCTTATGAAATAAGAGAAAGTAGTAATGGTGGTGTTGAAGTTAAAATGGGTGATAGATGGTATAAGCCAGAAGAGATTTCTGCGATGGTTTTACAAAAAATAAAACTTGATGTTGAAGAAAAATTAGGAGAAAAAATTGATGAAGCAGTTATTACTTGTCCTGCTTATTTTGATGATTCTCAAAGAGCCGCTACTAAAGCTGCTGGAGAAATTGCTGGTTTTAATGTTAGAAGACTTTTGCCTGAGCCAACAGCAGCTGCTTTAGCCTATGGCTTAGATAAAAAAACAAATGCTAAAATTTTAGTTTATGATTTTGGAGGAGGAACATTTGACGTTTCTATTTTAGAAGTTGGTGATAATATTATTGAAACTAAAGGGATAGGTGGAGATACTTTTTTAGGAGGAGATGATTTTGATAACAGAATTATTGATTTTCTTATTGAATGGTTTAAAAAAGAAGAAGGCGTAGATTTAAGAGAAGATGTTTTGGCCCTTCAAAGGCTTAAAGAAGCAGCTGAAAAAGCAAAACAAGAACTCTCTTCTCTTTATGAAACAGAAATTAATTTACCTTTTATTACCTCTACTCCTTCAGGACCAAAACATCTTTATTATAAACTGACAAGAAAACAGCTTGAAGATTTAACTCGTGATTTGGTTGAGCTTTCTATAGAAAAAGTTAAAGAAGCTTTAGATAAAGCTGGAGTAAAAAAGGAAGAAATTGACGAAATTATTTTAGTAGGAGGACAAACAAGAATGCCTCTTATTCAACAAAAAGTCAAAGAATTTTTTGGCAAAGAACCAAGAAAAGACATTAATCCAGATGAAGTTGTTGCTATTGGTGCCGCTATTCAAGCAGGTATTTTACAAGGAGAAATAAGAGAAATCTTACTTATCGATGTTGTTCCTTTGACTTTAGCTATTGAAACTTTAGGAGGTATAGCTCATCCTATGATTCCTAAAAATACTCCTATTCCGGTAACTAAAAAAGAAATTTTTACTACCGCTACTGATAATCAAACTCAAGTAGAAATTCATGTTGTTCAAGGTGAAAGACCTATGGCTCAAGACAATAAAACCTTGGCCAGATTTATTTTAGATGGCATTCCTCCAGCACCAAGAGGCGTACCTCAAATTGAAGTTACTTTTGATGTTGATATTAACGGTATTTTAACAGTAACTGCTGTTGATAAAGCTACTGGAAAATCTCAATCAGTAAAAATTACTAACTCCGTTAATCTTTCTAAAGAAGAAATTGAAAGACTTAAAAAAGAAGCCGAAGAATATGCGGCTCAAGATATGATGAAAAGAAAATTGGCAGAAATAAAAAATCAAGCTAATAATTTAGTTTATCAAGCAGAAAAAATACTTAAAGAATATCAAGATAAGATAGATCCAAATCTTAAAACAAAAATTGAAGAAAAAATAAACAAGCTTAACAGTTTAATCGAAACCTCTAATTCAATTGAAGAATTAGAAAGAGAAATAAAAGAATTAAATGAACTTCTTTCAGAAATTGGTCGAGGATTTTACGGACAGCAAACGGAACCTAATATATGAAAGATTATTATGGAATATTAGGAATTCCAGAAGACGCTTCTGAAGAAGAAATTAAAAAAGCTTTTAGAGAATTAGCTAAAAAATATCATCCTGATGTTCCTGGTGGTGATGCTGAAAAATTTAAAGAAATTTTAGAAGCCTATAGAGTTCTTTCGGATCCAAAATTAAGAAAAGAATATGATATTCAGAGAAAATGGAAAACAAAAGCAGGTTTTGATTTTGCTCCGGGAGGATTTACTTTTTCTTATGATCTTTTTTCTGATCTTGAAGATTATTTAAGAAAGGTTTTTTTTGAGGAGGACTTTGAAGATTTATTTGGTTCCTGGTTTAAAAAGAAAGAAAAAAAGGATCTTAATATTTATTTAAATTTAGAAATTGACTTAGAAGATTACTATAAAGGAACGCAAAAGAGAGTTTTTTATAATAAAGAAAAAATTTGTCTCGCCTGTGAAGGTACTGGTTCTGAAACAAAAAAGAAAATTATTTGCCCTGAATGTAAAGGGAAAGGAAAAATTTCTATAACTTCTTCTATTTTAAGGAGTTTCTTTTTTGAAGAAAGAAAAACTTGTCCGCGATGTTTAGGCGAAGGTTATGTGCCAGAAAAAATTTGCTCTCTGTGTAAAGGAAAAGGTTTTGAGGTCGTGAAAAGTGATTTAGATGTAAAAATTCCTCCACGTTCTTCTTCTAAGCTTATTTTTAAAGGTTTAGGTCATGAAAGAAAAAATGAAAAGGGTGATTTAATAATTAATTTGGAAGTAAAGACAAAAAGAAAAGATTTAGAAATAGTTAATAGTCGAGACGTTCTTTTAAAATATAAGATAAATGTTCTCGATGCTCTTTTAAATGATGAAATAGAAATTAATTATTTTGATGCTAAAATAAAAATTAAACTTTCTCAAGAAGAGGAAGAAGTTATTAAAATTTCCAGAATGGGAATTTTTGGAGGCGATCTTTATATTAAAATATCTTATATTTTCCCTAAACTTAAAAAAGAACACAAAGAATTAATTAAAAAAATAAAGGACGAAATTAAAAGAAAAGACTATTATGCCAGTTACTAAATCAGCTAAAAGGGCTTTGAAAAAATCTTTAAGAAATTGGCGAATTAATGAAGAGAGAAGAAGAAAGATTAAACAGAAAGTTAAAGAGTTTATGAAGTATATTAAAGAAGGAAATAAAGAAAAAGCTAAAGAAGCCTTATCTTTAGTTTATAAAGAAATAGATAAAGGAGCAAAAAGATTTATTCATAAAAATAAAGCAGCCAGGCTCAAATCAAAATATGCTCAAATTTTTAATCGGACTTTTGAAGTAAAAGAAAGTTTAAAGTAATTTCCTCTGGAACTTCTTTATATTGAAGATAAAATTTTTTTATTTTTTTATCAGTAAGAGCTAAAGCTTTAATAAGATTTTTGATTGTTTTATAATCTAATTTTTCAGAAAAAGATTTAAGTTTTTGAAGATAAAAAGGATTTCCTTCTGTTTTAGTTTTTTCTTTATTCATTTTCATAAAATATATTTTCAAAAGAGCACCAAAAAGAAGGTTAGATATTATTTTTTCCACATTCTCTTTTCTTCTTTTATAATCTTCGCTTTGTAAAGAATAAATATATTTTTTAAATCTTCTTAAAAAAAGAGGAAAATTCAAGCTTAAAAAGGCTTCTTGGATTTGAAATTCGTTTGTAGTCAATTGAAAAAAACTTTTGAACTCCTCGAGGCTTATTTCTTTTTCACCCTTATAATATTTTATTTTTTTTATATCTTGAAGAAATAAAGAAAAATTATTTTTGTAATTTTCATAAAGAGTTTCTATAAAATTTGGTTCAGGTTTAATTTTTAACTTTTTAAGTTCTTCTTCAATTATTTTTTTAAACTGGTTCGTCCATCTTAAAAGAAGATTTATCTCTTCAAATTTAACCCCCTTTTTATTTAAAAGAGTTTTAAATTCTTGAAATTTTTTTTCATCATTAAATATTAAAAAAAACTTTACTCCTTTAGAAATTTTTATAAGATGAATAATTTTTTCTTTTTCTTCCTCCTTTAAAGCTTCTAAATTTTTAAGAACAATATCTTCTTGCAAAGAAAAAAGTCTATGATTTAGATTTTTAAGTATTTCTTGAATAATTTCTAAATTTTTTCCACTGTTTTTATTATTTTCTTTGAAAGAATAAAAATTTATATTTTTGCTTATCTCTTTAATTTTTTCTTCAATATGAAAAAGTTCATTCCCTATAACTAAATAAACCAGAGACATTTTTATTTTTTTACTTTACTGCTTCTTTTAGATCTTTTGCAGGAGTAAATCTTGGAACTCTGGAAGCGGGTACTTGAACTTTTTCTCCTGTTTTAGGATTGATAGCAGTTCTTGCTTTTCTTTCTCTCACTTTAAATGTCCCTAGACCAGCCAATTTTACTTGCTGCCCGCTTTTAAGTGCATTAGTTATTGTTTCTACTAAAAAATTAAGAACTTCTAAAGCGTCTTTTTTTGTCATGTTAAACCTTTCGACCATTTTTTGAGCCAAGTGCTCCCTTTTTAAAACGTTAGAATTTCGAGCCATTTTTATTAATTAAAAACCCTTAATGACGACCACCTTATAAGTTAATTTTACCTAAAAAAAGAAAAAATAAAAAACTATCTAGCATATTCTACAGCAATATTTTCCCTGATAACTACTACCCTTACTTCTCCTGGGTAATTAAGCTCTTTTTCTATTCTTAAGGCAATTTCTTTAGCTAATTTATATATTTCTAAGTCAGAAACCTTATCGGAAACCACAAAAATTCTTAATTCTCTACCACCTTGAATAGCAAAGGCCCTTTCTACACCTTCAAAAGAATAAGCTATTCTTTCAAGATCTTGAAGCCTTTGAAGATAAATCTCCATTGTTTCTCTTCTTGCTCCTGGTCTACTTCCGGAAATAATATCGGCAGCATAAACAATATAAGCTTCAGGAATGGCGAAGGGATAAGTTTCATGATGGGACCTCATAGCTAAAATAACTTTTTCTTCAATTCCATATTTTTCTAAAATCTTTATTCCTATATCCAAATGATTTCCTCCAATTTCATGAGTAACCGCTTTACCTATATCATGCAAAAAACCAGCTTTTTTAGAGACACTAGCATCAAGTCCTAATTCTTCGGCTATCATTCGAGCAAAAGTAGCTACCTCAATAGAATGTTGCAAAACGTTTTGTCCATAACTGTATCTGAATTTAAGTTTTCCCATCAAAATGAGAATATCTTGAGGCAAATCAAAAATGCCAAGCTCAAAACTGGCTAATTTTCCTGCTGAAAGAATTTCTTCGTCTATTTCCTTTCTAGCCTCTGCTATTTTTTCTTCAATAGTAGCTGGGTTTATCCTTCCATCTTTTATGAGTTTTTCTAAGGCTAAACGAGCTACTTCTCTTCTTACGGGATCAAAAGAAGAAAGAGTAACAATGTCTGGCGTTTCATCAATAATTATTTCTACACCAGTTAAATTTTCAAAATGTTTAATATTTCTCCCTTCTTTACCTATAATTCTACCCTTCATTTCTTCATTAGGAAGACGAAGAGTAGTGGTGGTAACTTCACTTACAACGCTTTTGGCATAACGAGGCAAAGCTTCAACAATAATTTTTTTTGCTTCTTCTTCAAGAGCTTCTTTTAAATTATTTCTTGTTTTAGTAATCATTCTAAAAATATCTTCTTCATATTCTTTTTCTATTTTTTGAAAAATCAAGTTAAGTGCTTCCTCTTTTTTAAGTCCGGAAATTTTTTCCAAGGAAGAAATAAGTTCAGCTTCTTTTAAAACTAAGGATTTTTCTTTATTTTCAACTTCTTTTAATTTTTCATTTAAAAACCTTTCTTTTTCTATAAGACTTATTTCTTTTTCATCCAAAAGTTTTTCTTTTTGAAGAAGCCTATCCTCTTTTTGTTCCAATTCAATTAAAAGCCTTTCTCTTTCTTTTTTAGCTTTTTCAATAATTTCTAAAGAAGTTTTTTGGGCTGATTCTAAAATTTCCTCTTTTTTCTTTTTAAGACTTTCTATTTCTTCTTCAATTTCTTTCTCTACTCTGAATTTAAATCTTAAAGAAAGGAAATGCCTTAAAATAAAACCCAAAAGAATACCTATGATAATTCCACTAACTAAAACTTCTAAGCTCATTTTAATAATTTAGCTGAGACGACCTAAAAAAGAGTTAAAATAAAAATAATAGTATGTAAAAGAAAAATCTTTTCTAATTTTACCTTAAAAATAATGAAAAAAATAAATCTTTGTCTCATGATTTTAGATGGTTTAGGAAGAGGAGAAAACAATCTTTCTAACCCTTTTAGATTTGCTAAAAAAAACATTTTTGAAGATCTAAAAAAAAGATATCCTTATACTCTTCTTCAAGCAAGCGGTTTTTCTGTTGGTTTATCACCAAATGATCCTGGAAATTGCGAACAAGGTCATCTTACCTTAGGAACTGGAAGAATTAATTATACGCCTAAAATAAGGGTTGATTTAGCTATTGAAAAAGGAGAGCTTAAAGAAAATCCGATTATTAGACAGATCGTTAATTTTTATTTTGAAAATGATTCAAATATTCACTTTCTTTTGACTTTAAGCGAAAAACCTTTCGAAGCAGATATTAATCATCTTTATTTTCTTTTAGATATCTTGAAGTTTTATCAAATAAATAAAAAAATTTATCTTCATTTTTTTTTAGAAAGTACTTTTTCTACACCTAAATCAAGTTTGAGGCTTTTAAAAGAAGTTTTGAAAGAATTAGAAACAAAAAAATTAAATGCAAAAATAGTTACTTTAATAGGAAGCTTCTACGCTTTAGATACCTCTAAAAATTATATTTTAAGAACTCAAAGAGCTTTTTTGGCTTTAGTAAATGGTATTGGAAGAAAATATAAAGATTTAGAAACTTTTATTAAAGAAAAAGAAAATGATGAAAACTTTAAAGAAGAAATGTTAGAACCTACTTTAATTACTGAAAATGCTTACATAAAAGATGGTGATATAGTTATTTTTTTAAATTATGAACCCCAAAGAGTTAAACAACTAGCTTTGGCCTTTTTTGATCCTGAATTTAAAGAATTTGAAAGGCCACTTAAAAAAAATCTATTTTTAATCTCTCTTGTCGATTATTTTGATAATTTACATCATACAGTTATTTTTCCTAAAGAGAAAATTGAAATTAATCTTTCTCGAGCTATTTCCGAAGCTAAATTGAGGCAATTTAAAATTACTGACGAAACAAGAAAAAAACATTTGACTTATTATTTTAACGGACTTATTGAGGAAGAGCACATTAATGAAGTTATTAAAATTTTGCCCGGGATTGATTCAGAAGAAAATGCCTACAAGGTTACAGAAGAAATTTTTAATTATCTTAAACTTATTGTTAAAGAAAAAAATTTTCATTTTGTTACGGTCAATTTTTCTATTTTTGATTTTTTTGGTCATTTAGGAGATTTTAATAAAGGAGTTAAAGTTATAGAATTTATGAGTGAAAAAATAGAAGAATTTTTAGAAATTATAAAAAAAGAAGATTGGTATCTCATTATTACTTCTGATCATGGAAACATCGAAAAAATGCTTGATGTTCAAAGAGGAATTAAAGATACCTTCCATAATGCTAATCCTGTACCTTTTTATTTAATTCATCAAAGCTTAGAAAAAGAAAGAATACCTTCAGAAGAGGTCTTGGGAAGCCTTATTGATGTGATGCCAACTATTTTAGATCTTTACGGTATTTTAGAAAATTATAAAAATTTTATTGAAGGAAAATCGCTTTTAAATCTTATTTAAATGATAAAAATAAATATTAAAGAAATACCAGAAAAACCAGGTGTTTATATTTTTAAAGATAAAGAGGGAAAAGCTATTTATATTGGTAAGGCTAAAAATTTAAGAAAAAGAATTTCTTCTTATTTTAAAAGTTCTAGTTTAAAAGTTAAAGAACTTTTAAATTTAGCAGAAAATTTGGAAATTTTACCTTTAAATAGCGAAGCGGAAGCAATTTTAAAAGAAAGCGATCTTATTAAAAAACTCAATCCTTATTTTAATCAGCTTCTTCGTGATGACACCAATTATTTTTATGTTGTTTTTACTAAAGAAAAATTTCCACGAGTTTATGTCACTCACAGACCAGACAATTTTAAAACTTATAAAGTTTTTGGTCCTTTTACTGAAGGAAAAGCTATTAAAAATCTTCTTCAAAAAATAAGAAAAAAAATACCTTTTTGCAGTTGTAAAGAAAATCATTTAAGAGAATGTTTAAATTTTTCCTTAGGACTTTGTTTTGGTTTTTGTTGTCTAAAAGGTAAAGAAGTTTCTCAGAAAGAAATAAAATCCTATTTTGAAAATTTAAAACTTATAGAAAGAATACTTTCAGGAAATTTAAAAGATTTAAAAAAAGAAATTTTGGAAGAAATGGAAAAAAGTTTAAAAGAAGATAATTTAATATCAGCTAAAAAACTTTTTGAAATTTATTCATCTATTAAAAAAATAGAAGAAGAAATAGAAATTATTGGACAAGACTCGCTTTATTTGGAAAATAAAAGAAGAAAAGCACTTTTAGAACTTAAAGAAAAATTAAATCTTAAAGAAATTCCTAAAATCATCGAAGCTTATGATATTTCTCATCTTTATGGAAATTTTAAGGTGGGGATGATGATCTCATTTTATGAAGGTTTTTTAAAAATTCAAAAAATAAGAAAATTTAGAATTAAAACAGTTGTTAAACCAGATGATCCAAGGATGATTTACGAAATTATAAAAAGAAGACTCAAGCACAAAGAATGGGGACTTCCTCATCTGATTTTGATTGATGGGGGTAAAATTCAGTTAAAATTTGCTTTAATGAGCATTAAAGAAGCAGGTTTAGAAGAAAAAATTAAAGTTATTTCTTTTGCTAAACCTAAAGAAGAAATTTATTTTGATCTTCAAAAAAAACCTATAAGTTTAAAAGATTTTTCTTCAGAAACAGCTAATTTTTTAAGACTTTTAGACTTGAAAGTTCATCAATTTGTGTTAAAATATCATAAAAAGCTAAGAGAAAATGAAAAATTTAATTGAAATTTTACAAATCTTTTTAGGAATTGTGATTATTGCTTTAATTTTGCTTCAGCAAAGAGGAATGAGTGGAGGAGTTCTTTTTGGTTTTCAATCTGAATTTTTTTTCCAAAAAAGAGGAGTAGAAAAATATATTTTTTATCTAACTTGGTTTTTTATAGTTTTATTTATTCTTTTATCTCTTCTGCGAATAAAATTTAATGTTGTCTAAAAAATTTTTCCGAGAGTTTTATTTAAAAACCTTAAAAGGCTTTAAAGAAAACAAGTTACCCCTTTTTCCTTTTTATATTTTTTTATTTTTCTTTCTTTTTTTCTTCTTTTCAATTTTTCTTATTTTACCTTTTACTCCTTTTGAAAAAAAGCCCGCCTTTTATAGAGAAGGGCTTTGGGAGGACGTTAAAATTTTAACTCCTTATTTTACTACTAACGACTCAGAAAGAAGTCTTTCTAATTTAATTTTTCCATCCCTTTTTGAATTCTATAACGGCAAACTTATTTCTAAATATTTAAAAAACTATCTTCTTAATCCAGAAAAAAATGAACTTCAGATAGAACTTGAAGATAATATTTTTTTTGCTAATGGGGAAAAAATTACCACTGAAGACATTAGATTTAGTTTAGAATTTGCTAAAAAATATTCCCCTTCAGAATTAAATAGATTTTTTAATAATTTAGAATTTAAAATCATAAACGAAAAACAAGGCATTTTTTATTTAACTAAGACCGATAATTATTTTCTTTATCGGTTAACTTATTTTAAGATTCTTCCTTCTAAAGTTTTTTCCTATTATTCGCCTGATTTTATAAATTTAGAAATTTCAAAATTTGGGCCAGGAGCTTTTGTTTTTAAGGAAATAAAAGATGAAGGAAGAAAGATTTTAATTTTAGAAAGAAATAAATACTTTAAAGAAAAAGTTTATCTTAAAGAAATTGAGTTTCATATTTTCAAAGATCAAAGAGAAGCTTTAGATGCTCTTTTCAAAAAAGAAATAGATGGTTTAGCAGGAATTAATTATTTTCATCTTCCTTCTGGTTTTAAAAAAAGAGTTAATATTTATGAAATCTTAATGCCAAGAGTCGTAGGTATTTTTTTAAATAAAGAAAAAGTAAAAGATGAAAACGTTTTTTTATTCTTAAACTCTAAGATTAATAGAAAAGATGTTGTTAAAAAAATTTTTGAAAATAAGGCAGAAGAAAGTTTGGGTATTTTTTCTCCTTCGCTAAGAAAAATTTTGGGCTTAGGAGAATTTAAAGAAGAAATTAAAAAAGAAATAGAAAAAAAAGAAATAAATTTAGATCTTATTTTACCCAACTCTTTTTTTTATCCTGATATCGCTCGGTATCTTAAAGAAAATTTTGGAATTAACTTTAAAATTGTTTCTCCAGATGAACTTAATCAACTTATAAGAAAAAAAGATTATGACGGTCTTTTATATGGTATAAATTATGGTTATCCCCCTAACCTATCTTATTTCTTTTCTGTTGGGGGTATTAATTTAAATAATTTTGAAAATAAAATTTTAGAAAAAGAATTTTTTGATTTAAGAAATAATCCCCAAAAAGATATCTTTAAATCTCAAGAAGAAATAGAAAAATTAATTTTAGATCAAAAAGCTAATATTTTTTTAGTCAATCCTTATTTTATTTATATTATTGATAAAAAATTTAAAGGTTTTGATATAAATTTTATTATAGATCCAACAGAAAGATTTATTAAAATAAATCAACTCCGTTAAAAATGAAACCATTTTTAAAAGAAGAAATTATTGATATCATTCTTATTTCACCAGATAGAGTTATTTATTATGATTTTGATGAAAAAGAAAATAGCTTTATTTTAAAAAATTTAGAAGTTTTAAAAACACCTATTTATGAAAATGGTTTATTTTTTAAAAACAATCTTGAAAAAGCTTTAGATGAAATTATAAAAAAATATAAAATAAAAGAATTAGGTGTTTCTCTTCATTTCCCTAATATTTTCTTTCAAAAAATAACCATTTCAAGAACCCCCGATCCTTTAAATGCTATTAAAAATTATCTTCAAAATTATCTTCCCCTTAATTTAGAAAAATATAAAATTATTTATAAAGAAGATGTTTATAAGCTTTCAGGAAATTTCGCTAATTATAACGTTTTTCTTTTTCCTAAAGAGCTCGAAGAGGAACTTTTAGATTTCTTCTTTAAAGAAGATGTTACTCTTTATTTTGTTTCTCCATCATTTGAGGCTATTTTAAGCAATCTTATTTACGAAGCTTTAATTTCTTTTACTGAAAATTATTTAATCTTTTTTATTGATGAAAAAATAGCTCAAGTTTTTTATTTAGAAAATTTAAAGCCAGAAAAAATTTTCTTTGAAGAAGTAGGCCCAGAAACAAATTTTGATCTTTTTATCGAAAGATTTATAAATTATTTTACTTCTCAAGAAAAAAAATTTGAAACATTAATTTTTGCTTTTCCAGAAATTCAAATTAAAAATTATAATTTCATAAAAATTAATCCTTATGAGTTTATTGGTAAGGGAAATATTGTGCTTCTTAAAAAAATTTTTCAAGATCAACCCTTTTTAGATTTTCTTAGTTTGAAACCCCAAACAGTTTATTTTTTTAACAAAATAAAAAAAAGTTTTAATTTAAGCACTTTTTTTATTTTGATTGTGACCTTAATTTCTCTCTTTTCTCTTATCTATTTTTATTTTGATTTTTCTAATAAGGAGCAAACCCTTAAAGAAGAAATTCAAAAAATATCTAAAATAGAAAATTTTTCTGAAATTAAAAATTCTTTAGATTATCTAAATCAGTTAAAAGAAAGAATAGAAACAAAAGAAAAAGAAAAAAAATTAGAAGTTTTAATTTCTCTTATCAATAAAGATTATGAACTTGAAAGTTATGATTTTCAAAGAAGAGAAATAGTTTTTAAAGTAAGTAAAGAAAAAATAGAAGATTTTAGAAAAGAAGTCCAAGATTTAAATGTTAAAGAGGAAGAACATCAAGATTATTATCGAATTACATTAACTTTTTAGATTTTATGGTAAAATAAAAAATTATGAAAAGCTGTGAAATTTGCGGAAAAGGAAGAAAAAAAGCTGTAAAAAGAAAGAAACTTAGAGGTCAATATAATCCAGTGAAGACTTATTTTCAAAAACCAAATATTCAAATTCTTAATATTAATGGTAAGAAATTAAAAGTTTGTAAAGAGTGTAGAAAACTTATTCTAATGGGGAAAATAAAAGTTTAATGGAGATTTTAATAATTTTTCTAATTTTTTATTCTATTGTTCTTCATGAAATAGCCCACGGCTATGTTGCTTATAAATTAGGAGATCCTACAGCCAAGTATGAGGGGAGATTATCTTTAAACCCCTTAGTTCATATTGATCCCTTAGGGACAGTTTTACTTCCTTTATTTACTTTTCTTTCTTTTGGTTTTGTTTTTGGTTATGCTAAACCTGTACCCTATAATCCAGAAAACTTGAAAGATAAAATAAAAGATCCAATTTTAATTGCTTTAGCAGGGCCGTTAACAAATATTTTTATTCTTTTATTTTTTCTTTTTCTCTATAAACAAAATTTAAACCCTTTAATCAATGAAATTTCTTTTTATCTTATAAAAACAAATCTTATTTTAGCTCTTTTTAATCTTTTACCTATACCTCCACTTGACGGTTCTAAGCTTTATCTTCTTTTCATTCCCTTAGAATCTTATATTCTACTTGAGGCCTACGGGTTTGCTTTTATAATTTTATTTTTGCTTTTCTTTCAAAATACCTTTTTCTACTTTATTAATAAGGTTTTTCTTTTTTTAATATCCTCTTGATATAATTTATAAAAATAAAAAGATTTTTGCCCATTTTTTTAACTTTTTTTATTTTCCTTTTAATTTTTTTAGTTTTTGTTTTTGAGCTTCCTTCAAAAATTTCCTTTAAAACGTCTCAAAAAAAAGTAGAAACTCAAAAGGATAAAATTCAAAGAAAAGAAATTGAAAACGTTAGTTATTCTTTTGGAGATTACCTTTTAGAAAAAGAAAAATTAAATGAAGAAAAAATTTACGCTAAAAAAAATGAAATTTTAACTTTAAATTTTAAGGCTCTTGATAAAGACTATGAAATCTTTATAAATGGCTATAATCTTTTTCATAAAATTTCAAAAGGAGAGTCAAAAACCTTCCAGTTTCAAGCCTTAAATTCAGGAACTTTTGATATTATTTGTGAGAATTGCAAAAATAAAAAAATAGGTAGTATAATAATAGAAAATGATAAATAAAAACCCTTCCTTTATTCTCTTCTTCTTTCCTTTATAATCAACTTCTTTCTTTACTTTACTCTTTTTGAATATAAATCAGCTATAGAACAAGGAGCTTATTGCCAACCTTTTCCTTATCTTATTTTTAGCGGCACTTGGCCTGGTGCAGGATATTTAGTAATGACCTCTTCTACTCCAAATGTTTTAGTAAGATATTCAGGAGGAGGTTTAGTAAGTGGATCAGGTTCTTTTGGTCAAATTGCTTTTTGGACAGGATCAAGTGTTTTAAGTGGTGATAATAATCTTTTCTGGGATAACACTAATAAAAGATTAGGTATAGGAACTACTAACCCACAAACAACCTTACATGTTGTTGGTGATGTAATAGCAACAAATTTTAGAGGGAATTTTGCTGGAACAATAAGCGCTGCCAATGTTTCTGCAGGACAGTTTGGAGCAAATACAGGAGGAGGAAATTATTACTTTATGGGCAACGTTGGCATCGGGACGA
>Ga0209821_100033_pt1 | contig 30285 bp, 27 predicted proteins | sample SSWtaG_3_FD_184118 | JGI IMG/M metagenome (GOLD analysis project Ga0209821, IMG submission 184118) | Hot spring microbial communities from Sandy's Spring West, USA to study Microbial Dark Matter (Phase II) - SSWTFFsm_matched (SPAdes)... | ecosystem: Environmental > Aquatic > Thermal springs > Hot... | reverse complement strand
CTAACTCCTTCAAAATCTGCGAGGTAATGCGTTGTTTCTCCATGCCCATCCCTCCACAATCTATTTTAGCACACTTTCGCAAAACTGCAAGGGGGTAGGCTAAATTTTCTATGACTTGTGCAGTTGGTAAAACAATACTAAAACTACGATACGGGGGGTTGTTGTGGATAATCCCCGTAGCCTGCCTTCTGACGGCACGGTTACGGGGTCGGCGGTGAGCCACCACGACAAGAATGCACTGGTAAATGCCTAGCCTACTTCATTGGCATGCTAAAATAAGAAAGGAGGTGCTTGCCGTGAGCGAGTTAGAAAGGCAATTAACGGAAATCCAAGAGGAAGAAGGGATAGAGCGGGGTAGCAAGTTCGCACGGCTACTCAGTGAACTATCTATCCGAAGAACTATAGACCTGTTAGAGAGTGGTGCAATTCACCCCCTCCTCATCTCCATAGACTGGGACGCAGTATTTGCCATTTCCCCCCAATTAGGGAAGCGGCTTTACAAGGCATGGATGAAGGCAACGAGAGAGTCCTTCCTGCCAGAGAGGCGGAGAAAAGTTTTTGCCGCAAATGTAGTGCGGGAACTTCTGTCCCTCCCTCGCAGAGCCAGCAGCATTGCTCATCAACATAACCTCCCCGACGCAGAAAAAGAAGCAAAAGTCTTGGAGCATGTTATCCACTTTGCGCAAGATTGGGTCAGGGCTAACCGCCCCATTCCCAAAACTACTTTACGAAATGCCTTAGAAAACCTACTGTCGGTCTTGTCTAAAAGTGACCTGACAGATTCATCTACCATTACCTCTCTCTTTTTAAAGGCTGTAGAGGAATGTGAGAGTGATGAAATTCTCCCCAGCGATGTATGGGAGAAGGCGTCGGCAGCGGTAGACATGCTTCTTAAGCACCCTATTCCCACCTTTGACTACTATGTCTCCCATTATGCCCTTGTCGTGTTATCCAACATCTTGTCGCAGGGTGCAAGACGGGGGGCGGAGAGGGAGGAAACTCCCCCACCTGAGGCGCAAGCAAAGACTTTGCTCACTAAGAGCATTCTGGAGAGTCTTCGGAAGAAATACCGCCTGCTGCGGAAAGCACAAAGGGGCAGCCAGTCACCAAGGGAAATTGTTACTTACTATCATGAAATACGACAAACCCCCCACTTACATACTCCCATCAGCGCTGCAGTGGCAATATTGAAAGCCTTAGTCGGACTTTGGTATACCACTGTCAAGGGGTTAACCCCGTGGGCAAAGCACATCCGCATCCCTGTCGTCTACCTTGTTGGGAGCCGTGGAGTGGGCAAAACCTCCATTGTGGAGGAGATTGCGAGGGAAGCAGGGCTTCCGTGGGTCACCTTAACCGCCTCCGCCTTGCGTAGCGATGATATTCAGATTCCTGTCACCATACACCATACCTGGGATTCTTTAGTGCTGACAGCAACTACTGCTGCAAAGAACCTTTCAAAGATTCTGCATGCCATCGCAGAAGTCTCTACTGAGGAAAATGAGCAAAGAGTAGCAAGGGAGATGAAAACTGCCCTAGACAAAATAGTCGAATATATGGAAAGACAGACTCATCCGACTGCGCAGGAAATGTTGAATGAGATTCTACAAGAACTCTCCTACTTTGCCGCCAGGGTGACGACGAATAAGACCCTTTTGGAAAAAGTGGTTCAGCACGAAGAAGCCCCAACTAAGGGAACAGATAGTCTGGTGGCATCTATGAATGCATACATCACGAGCCTTATTCACTACGCTAGAACTCAGACTACTGAATTGATGTTCCAACTAACTGGGCGCTTAGGTGAAATGGCAACCTTAGGGACTCCCTTCATCCTCTTCGTGGACGAGGTTGGCTACAACCCCACAGTGGTGCAAACCTTCCTTTCGGCAGTAACGCATGGCACTTTCTCCGACATTAAGTTGCCTCCCTTCTTCATGGTCATAGCGACGAATACTCCTGAAGAGGAAGCGGGTGTCCCCGTTCCTCCCTTCCTCGCTAGATGCACCATTCTTTATGTTGTCTCCCCCCCTGAGGAAGTGGGCAAGTATATGGACGAGAGAAACTTGGAGATTGTCAAAACTACTTTGCGGACAAATATACAGGACTTGAGGGATGCAATAGCAGGAAATGCGGTGTGGGGGCAAGGTATCGCAATAACCTTGAGCGACGACCAGAAAGAAGCCTTAATTTCAAGACTTGATGGGGCAGAAAGGACTCTTGAGCGAGAAGGGGGGATACAGCAAGCCCTAGAAGTTATTCAGGCAGTCATTAATGAACTACGAAGGATTGGTAGAGAGGCGTTAGGAAGGGAGGTAGATGATGCGCAACTGTTCAGTAACACTTTCCACCTCATATTCCACTCTTTGCTGAAACTGGAGGCGCAGGTAGGTAGCGCTCTGCAGAAGGCTATTAGAAGGGAGAGGGAAGAACTACCTTACCTTGACCTCCTCAAAAATTTAGAGCAGATAAGGCGGGCTCCCCAAGAAGGAGAGATTGTAGAAAAGAAACTTACCGTCTCGCAATTCTTCAACAGCCTAGCCCTTCCCTTAGTAGAACTGTGCGATGAGATTGCCGCCAGGTTGGAAAGGGAGAAACAGTCACCCTTTGTGGAGGAATGGAAGGCGTATCAGGAGAGAGGAGCACCACTTACACAATTAGGAATAGCCCCCGTCCCCCGCACCATCGCAGACTACCTAGTCTCTACCTTCATTGCCTTCCTTAAGTATGCCCTTTTCAATACGGTGCACGAAGTCGTCTTAAAGAAAACTGGAGTAGGCGTTGAACAGGAACCTGTGAAGGTTTCTCCGCAGGAAGTATATTCCGCTCTACACAGGTGGCTAAGTATCCTTAGAACCGCCGTAGTTGATGCTACGCAGGTTAGAAATCTTCCCCCCACAGGGCGAGGGCTTTTCTCTGCGTTAGTAGGTTTGATGGGAGCCTCCCCAGAGGCGAGGAGATTCTTACAAGAACTCATAGACGAAATTATAGCCCGATACTTGTCACCAAGGGAAGGGGACAGCAAAACGCAGGAATTCCTCAACTCCTTGCTCTCGCACGCCATCCAGTTGTATGCGTGGGGGACGGAACGGAATGTTAGCCTTCCTGAAGAAAGACAACCCTTGCAGTTGAAAGAGTTCATAGAAAGAAAGGTAGCCGAAGGGATAAGACAACTTATTAAAGACCCCCAGCGCATAGTAGCATACTTGCTGGAGAATTTTGGAGATAGTGCGAAGACCCAAAACTACTGGAATAGGCTTTCGGAGGCGTTAAATGCTATCGCAGAGGGGATAAAGAAAGCGACGGAGACAATGAAGGCACCAGAAGCAGGGGGAGAGAGGAAGACGAGGGGGACAACGGGGGGAACCTTGGCGGCTACAATCTCCCTCGCTGACTTGCCCGAAGTGCAGAAACAATTTGAGGAGAGGGAAAGGGCAAGAGACTATGTAGGGCTCTTAGTTTTAGGAAGTGCCGTTGTGGGGCACCTTGCTGCGCTGCAGGCGGGGGGAAGGCGGCTTCAAACTGCCCAAGTAACGGACGCCACATTTAGAGCGCTACAAGATAAGTGTGTAGAGATAGCCAATGAACTTCTTACATCCTTTGTGAATGCCGTCACAGCGAAGATTACAGAAAATCCTCGTGAAGAAGAGAGCGCCACTTTAGCATTTGCCTTCACCAACTTCCTCAACTTCTTGCAGGAGTTGCATAGAGGAATTGGCGGAATGAGCCCACTTGCGACGGAGATAGACCTCCAGCAAGTTACCAAACACTGGGCAACATATCTTTACTGTGTAGGTTTAGCCACATGGGTGGGAGAAGGGTTGCGAGTAGAAACCAAGGAAGAAGTATCCCCCGCCACCAACCTTAACAGTGCCAACAGGCTCATGCGCTGGCAAGGTCTGCTGTTGCTCACAAAGGTGCTTCAGACTTTCCCCGACTTTCAGGAAGCAGTGGAGAGGTATGGTAGCGGATTTGAAACTGAACCTCTGAAAGCCTTCATTCAGCAAAAACTTCCCTCTTTGCGAGAGAACCCCTACCTTGCAATTTCTGCATGCCTCCTCTACATCAACGAAAGGTCAAATTGGCGAGTGGGAGGGCAGAGCATTCCTACCCCCTCTGACATAAACCTCGACGCCGTCAAGGATAGGTATAACTTTAACCTCGCTACCCACCTTACTGTCCTTAACCCCAACCTTCACAAGGATGTCCTACCTCTCCTTATGCAAGCACGGGGGGAGAGAACAAAGCAATCACCTCAGCAAGAAGCAATAGCCAGGAACACCATCAAAGCATTGGTATTGTTAGGATATGCCATCTTGCCTCTCACTTTGACTACGGGAGCGGAAGAGCAAATTCTCTCGGCATGGGCGGAAGGAGCGCAAAAGTCTTTTGGTGAAGAGATGGACACCCTTCTTGGCTTGGGTGCAGGCACCGCTTTCCTGTCGCTGGAGGAATTGAGAAAGTTTGGAGGGAACCTGTCCGCAGCCCTGGAATTAGAGAACGCTCTTCCCCTCTTCGTTTATGCCGCTAGCGTGAACATCGTGGAAGGAAAGGTGTCGGAGGCGGAGGTAAGGGAGGCAGGGCTATCCAAGGACGCACTTGTGCGGGAGGTATATGAGGCGTTGCTTTCAGAGGTTTCCGCTATTGCTAAAGCCCCCACTGCCAAGCCGACAGATGCCGCCATCGCCGAAGTCTTCGGCGGCGACTGGGGTGCGGCGAGAGAGTGGGCGCTGGCGATAAGGGAGAGGCTGATGGGGAGCAGGCTTTGGGTCTTAGCGGAGGGGGTGTTGGAGGAGGTGCGCAGGAGATATAAGCCCATGGTGGAGAGGGAGGAATTGCCTGAACAACCTCCTCTACCTTTTGGGTTTGAGGAAGGGAAAGGACATGAGGAGGCACGAGAAGGAATAGAAAAGTTGCTCAAATCCTTGGTGTTGAGGTATCTGAGAAGGAGGGAGCATCTGAGGAATTAGCGCTTAGTGAGGTTAAGCCAGAATTCTTCCTCCCCGCTCAGCAGCCCGCTATCAAGAAGCATACGGATAATCTGCGGGGCAACTTCACTATCTGTGGTAGTATCTTTCAAAATGGAAAGGAAAAGCCAAAACTTGTGCATAGGGATTCTCTTTTCCACATGATATTTCCTCAGACGGCTTATAAACTGCGGGTCATTTAGGATTATTAAGTAGAGAAGACGCATATTCCATCCCTCGTCAAGTTAATTTTAGCGCACTTACAGGGTATTTGCTATACGGAATTTTAGCCTTTCCCCCACCCTCTGGTGCGCCACAGTCTTGATACGGTGCTAAAATCATAGAGAGGGGGTGACACAGTGATGAAGGTTAACTGGTATTGCCGAGCCTGCAAAAACACATATGAGGAGGTTCACTTGGAAGGGAGGAAAGTTAAATTTATTGATGCTATGGAGGAGGCTAGGAAGGATAGTTCTGGTAAGCCGTGGAGGGTAGTTCTGTTTTGCCCCACCTGCGACACAGTTGTGGGGGAGGTGCATTTTCCTTCCCTTACAGCATCCCCTCTGCTCGTAGATGGAAATGTGGTTATTTCCTTCTCCTTTACCCCCCTGACCGAGGAGGAGGCTACCGTTGTTCGTGAAATTCCTGTCCCCGTAGAGGAAGGTAAGGCAGAGGGATAAGGGGGATTAGGTCTATATGGGGAAAAGGGGTTACTCCATTAGGAAGTTGAAGAGGGCGCTGCATAATTTCCCCCCCACGCTGCGGGAGGAAACAGGGAAACCTAAGCGTGCACGAAGTAAGTGGATGGACGCCATCACCACCCTTAACGAAATCCTCTTAGACCCCTCCGCTGACCTTCGCAGTGGTGTCAAAGCCATAAATGAGATGCTGACCACCATAGAGAATGTGCTGTTGGAAGGATTCTTCAGGGAATACGAGAGTTGGCTAGAGTCTGCCCAGTCGCAAGAGACAGCCCCACCTATGCCCGACAGCGTGGTAGAAAAGGGAAGCCAGATACATCGGCTTATCCTCTCCAGAGGTAGATTCATCTTGGAAATCCTCAGCAAAGTGAAAGAGGGAGAGAAAGAGGAAGAGGAATATCAGCAAGCCACTTCTGTGTTGTTCAAGATGCCAGATTGGATGGAAGAAGAAGACGACGATGAAGATGACGACAAAGACATACTGGGTTCGCCCCACAAGGAGGGGTAAAGATGTCTCAGTATGCAAAGGGTGCCTACTATGAGAGGCAACTGAAACACAAACTGGAAAAAGAAGGGTGGTTCGTCGTTAGAGCAGCGGGTAGTAAAGGGCTAATAGACCTGTTGGCGGTAAGGAAAGGGGAAAGTATGGGAATCCAAGTGAAGAAAGGAAAAAGGTTGTCGTCGGCAGAGAGAAAGGCATTGGAAGAGTTAAGAAAGGCAAGTGGCATAAAGATTTTCGTGGTCTACTTTTGCGGTCGCCGAAAGGTAGAGTGGGAGGAGATTCTCCCTGAGATGGGAGGGGGTGGGGAGGGTGCTCCCCAAGACTCTCCCAGCGGGTAGGGGTATAAAACTTTTGGCGCAGGTAGTAGAGAAAGTGAACGCCATTCTACAAGAGAGTGGCGTTAATGGTGTGTGGGAACTCCTGCCCCTGCGGGGGGCTGCCCTCCAGCAAAGTAACTTCCTACCCTCTATACCAGGAAGCACACCAGTCCTGCCCCCAGTTGTTACTAACTTTGCTCTAAACTTTCGCTACCAGCAAAGTCTCCTTTACCAACTAAAGGTTTCAGACGCTGATATAGCCAACACCTTGCTCACCATCGCCGCTTGGTGGGGGAAGAAAAATGCTCCGCACGCATTACTATCCTACTTACTCTGCACCACTGTAAACCTCATTGTGTATTTCGCAGAAGGTGGCGCTGATGCACACAATATTCCTCTCTATCACTATAGTGGAGGGAACGGAGCGTCATTGTCCTTCACCTTCCGCCAGAAAGTGTATGTCATCTACACCTACCTAACCTTTGCAATTCCTCCCCAGTTTACTTACATCCTCTGCTCCATTAGAGATAGCAAGGATAGAAATGGCACATATAAAATTTCCCACACCCTCGTCCCGCAAGCGACCCCATTAGGTCTTCAAGAGACTATCAACTCCATCATAAAAGCCATAAAAGGTAAAAAGCAAAAAGCCACCCCTATACCCTCTAGCGCTTACCTGCATCCTAGAAAGGTGGAACAGATTGTCTTCCACCCTCTTAATGCGGTTTTTAGAGAGTGGGGCTTACCTCCCATAATGGTGGACTACGAAATGCCTCGCATTTACCCCCCCTCGTGGGTTAAGCGACTGCTGGGGGATGCTGCGTCCACTGAGATAGACACTCACCCTCCCCTGCGTCTCGGCTTCCCCGTGCGGTGGGGGAACTCCCCCACCTCCTTCTTTCTTCCCCTGCTGGGGAATAGGATTGGCGTCATCGTCTACGACCCTTCCCTCACAAAAGCGCACTTCTCTAGGCTCTTAGACATTTCCCACAACACTCTACCCCATCTGCACCTCTATATTATTGCCTTTATGTTCGCTCTCAATGTTGTAACCTACTTGTCGCAGATATCCTCTCCACCTTTGGAAGTTCTCGCCCCGCCCGCTGTCCCCACAAGCGCCACCCTGCCTACTTCGGAGGCGGCGTGGGGGGCAAAAATCCCTGCAGGAATTCTTGCCTCATCTAAAAAAGACTTAGGAGAACTATCTATTCTCCTTCCCGATGTGCATACAATTGCTATAGTCTTGTCTTCCTACGGGAAGGGGGATACTGCAGTTTTTTATCTCAAGACGCAGGAAGTGCTGCAAGGGATTTATATCTCCCCTGCCCAGACGGTGGAGAGGCTACTCAATTTACTTCTGTGTGCATAGGAGGCGGAAGTGGTATGCCCGTGCGGGACAAGCCGACGGATAAAAAACTGGTGCAAGCCCTTAGGGCTGTGGAGAGGGTTCTACGAGCGTTTTCCTACCCACAAGTTTACACCTTCGACCTAGTTGTGGAAGATGAGGTTCTTTTCGTGGAGGTTACTCCCACCTTGCTCTTTCCCTTTCCACGCAACTACTTCAACTTACCGTCGTCACATAGGTTAGCCTTGTGGATAGGCATCTTAAATAGGTTACTGGACGCTCCAGAGGGAGAGGAGGTAGTTCCGCAGCGTAGCGAAAGGGAGCGTGTGGGGAGGGTAATCTTGACCATTTACGAGGACAAGGTAGATGTATTCATACGAGTGAAGAAATCCGCACTGGCGCTCGTATAATGTGAGGGGGAAGGAGTGCTAAAATAAGAATACGGGAGTGATGGAGTATGCAAGAGAAAGAGAGATTCAAAGAGAACCTCAAATTCGTCTTAAAGTGGGAGGGGGGTTATACTCACCATCCCAACGACCCTGGAGGCCCCACCAACATGGGGATTACCCAGAGCGTCTACGATGCGTATAGGAAGGAAAAGAAATTACCCCCCCGCCATGTGAAGGACATAACGAGAGAAGAGGTGGAGGAGATTTACTTTACACGGTATTATGTGCCATCTAAAGCCCCCCTGCTGCCTCCGCCTTTAGACCTTGTAGTCTTTGACACCGCCGTCAACATGGGCGTGAAAACCTCCGCCATTCTGCTACAGAAAGCGCTGAAGGAATTGGGCGTTTACCCTTACGCCGTAGACGGGACAATAGGAAACTTAACTTTAGAAGCAGTGAACAAGGCGGTTAGCGAGAAGGGGATGGCAACTGTCGTAAAGAAATACATAGAACTGAGGAACCTGCGCTACCACGAAATTGCCAACAAGAATCCTAAGTTGAAGGTCTTTCTGCGAGGGTGGTTAAATAGAACCTCTGACCTTCTTGCGCACTGTGTGGGTAAGAGTGGTAGTGGCAAGAGGTCTCATAATTCCCGATAAACTCTGCAGGCATATTCAGCGAGGGCGTTAATGAGGGTTTGAGGAATATCCCCCCCGCCTCCCTCCAGTTTCACCAAGACTGCACTTTTGAAAGGTTCAGGTAACTTTCGAACAAAGTCCCTAAACTCTATTGACGCCATGTCAAAATCTACGATGTATTCTGGAGGCAGTTCTTCTAACCTGAACTCCCCGCTCTCCGTGGCCGTATCGTTCTCCGCCATCTCGATACAGATGGGGACAAACTTATTTTTATCGTCCTTCAGTTTCCGCCAGCAAGTCCTGGGTATGTGGGTTACTAGCACGAAATTGGGAAGCACATCCTTTATGTGGGTGCGTGCCACCTTCATGATGTAACTCTCCAGTTGGGTGGGGTTCACCTCCTCCTTTAACACCACGCTGCTCCTGAGGCGCAGGAGTCCCTTTATCGTGCCTATGATTACCTCCATCTTCAAATCCTCGTGCACCTCACGAAGGTCAGTATAACTATAGACAATTACCTTCATGTAACGGGAAAGAACTTTGGACATGGCGGAGGAGAACATCTGTAGGACAAGGAAAAGGTGCTGACCAAACTGCTCGTAGATGCGCTTCTCCTGCGGGGTGCGGAAGTATTTATCTATCTTCTCACCGCTCAGAAGCAACTTCTCCAGTAGGCAATACTTCGTTACATTCCGCTTAAGCCTTGCATTTGACAAGGTGGGGTTCTTCAAGATTATGGAGACTAGGCGGTCACGAAGTCTTACAAAATTTCGCAGCACTTGTAAGTCCTCTTCAGTCAGTGTTAGTTTCTCCCTACCCCGCTTCATCGCTATCGGCATTGAAGTTGGGAGCGGGAAGGGGGGAAGCAAGGTATTTCTTGAAGCCCCCATCTTCCATCACCTTCTCTATTAGCACATCTGTAGAAGATAGGCACTTTACTAGCACATGGGTGTATACTCTACTAGCCAATATTAGTCTGTTTAGCAACTTCCTCACAATGGGGAGATATTCATCCCCCACTACCTCGCTCCACAGTTGGAGTATCCCCATCCTTACCTGCTGAAGAACATTGAAGTAGTCGTCTGCGACAGCGGGTAGGATATTCTCCAGCAGACGCACGACCTGCGTCGTATCTTGCGGCAAAACATCTATGTTCGCATGGGGGAATAAGCACACGGATAAGGAAATCCCTCTCTCCTTAAGGTAGTTTAGAAGTTCCACAATTCCTACGCCTTTCAAGTAGAGCCCCACAATTGCATCGTCTATATTCTTTCCTACCTGCCTGACCTCGGCGTCACCCACCACCTGCGACCGACGCCTCTTAGTTGTTGCTCTCGCTCTCTTTTTCATCATCCGATTCCCCCTGCTCAGTTAGTTTTACTACATAGTAATGAATCCTTCGTTGCAACACCTGAGAAAATGTGCTGCGAAGAATTTGCAACGCTGCTATTGTCCGCCTCAGATAAACATCCTGGTTACAAATTGTCATCCAGAACCCCTCTCGCACTTGCTTCAACCCCAAAAGGACAGCCTCCTTGGCAATGTGGTAGGCGAGAAAGTCTACGACATCGCTGATAGTGGCGTTAAGGTGTGCTTCTGCAGCCCGCCACACTCTTTTGTGTCTGTCACGGGAGGAGGCTATGCTCCGCTTTAGCCCCTTGATGTTGGCGACGATGGCAGCGGGGGGGAACCCCAGCAAAATCTCGGAGACGGTGAAAAAGCCCCGTCCCTCTTTTTTCACTATCCATTTCTCAATACCCTTGTCGCTATCCTCATCAATGACATACGCAAGGGAGTTGAGATAGGCGTGGAAGGCATCTCGCAGGGTAGTGAAGCACCACCACCCCACTCCTACCCACACCCTTGAGTCTCTACCTCTTACTCCTTTTGGTGCCAAGGTGTCTTTACGCAGTTTCTCCATACTTATAACCTCCTTTCTACTTCTTTAATGTCGTCAGCGAAAGTCTCCAGAACATGTTCCACCGTCACGCCTTGTAGAGGGATTTGGTGGACAGTAGAGCGGATTTCCTTTCGGACGGTGAATACTTCTCGCCAGTCTTTGTCGTCTGCAATACCCCCCGCTGGTGGGGGGCTAACCTCTACTATCCACTCTTGGGCTGCAGAGGTAGTGAACATTCGCAAGTTTACATTTATTACCAATGTAGAGATTATAGCGGGGTAGAGGTAGATGATTTCTTTTTCCCCCCCGCCTTCCAGAGCAATTGCTGAGACGACTGAGACGCAGAAGGGGAAATTGTAAGGATGCTCCAGTTGCTTCTTGTAGGATTTCAGTATTTCTACCTCTTGCGTGGGGGAGGGGAGAGGCGATGCGGAGATAATGTGTCGGTAAAGGGGGGATGATGTTAGCAGAGCATCTGAGACAACCATTTCCATGTAGTAGGGGAGCACCCTCCGCCACACCTCTCTGCGGAGTTCCTCCACGCCCTTCTCTTGGGCGATTCTCACGACCTCAAAAGGCAAGGTGAAAGTCGTGATATTGCCCACAGCGGGCTGGTAGGTAAAGGTTACTCCCCTACCAGGCTCTACGAAAAGGTAGGTAAAGTTGCTATTCTTCTTCCCAAGGAAGTTGAAGAGCAAATGCTCCCCCTCGTGCAGAATGATATCCAGAAACTTCAGGAAGGTGATAGTGTCCATCCCCAGTTTTTCCCGCAACTCTAGTGCTGCAAGCAGATTGGGCAGAGGGAGAGTGTGCCCCATCAGGACATGCATTTCTTTGCCTCCAAACTTACCTCCTTCCATAAGCCACGACACGAAGGCATCCTTCCCAATTCCGATTTCGTGGAGGCGGTCAGCGAGGGTGTAGGCAATGCTGAAACTTCCTCGCCCTATCTCCTTCAGTGAGAGGAGGACAAGCCTCTTTGCTTGGGCAAAGTCTTTCTCTTGCACCTGAATTCACCCTCCTTCTCCGAAGAGCGTCTTCCACTTGTAATTATGCGCAACTTAACCCCCCGTGTAAAGAACTCTTGCACTACAGCCCTCCATAACGCATAATTACAAGTGGGTAAGTAAAGACTCCTGAGGAGAAAGGGGGAAATTGCAAATGAAGGAAAATGGCGTCCGCCACCTTGTGGCACTGTTGTGCGAGACCGCCATCCCGCTGGCGGTGTTCTCGTGCGGGGTCGCCTACCACACGCCTACCTACCTCTTCGTGGCGCTGCTAATTTTCCCCTTGTTCTCTCTCTTTGACTATCTTGACTACCAATATCACGCACGGCGTTCGAGCGCTCCACCCTTGCCCTTCCCTCCCCTTTACCCTTTTGCCCACATTGCAGGGGTTACAATGACCCTTCTCGCATTTTCCCCCCTGACGCTGCTGCAGAAGATTCTCGTGGTGGTCTCTTTAAGCGTGGGCACGGTAGGTGTAGCATTGGCAGGGCTTTACGCTATTAAGGTAGTTAACTGGGCGAGGAGAGACGAAGTTTCTCCCCCCACCGCCACCACCCCTACCTTTGTGGGGTTGTGGGAGTTACTGGTGTCGCTGGGGCTTGTGTGGATAAGCGCCATCTCGCTCTTTGTAGAGGAAGAGGCGGTGGGAGTTGCCGCCCTAATTCTTGCAGTAGTGACTTTACCGCACCTATCTGCCCCCAGCAAGGCAGATGAGGCTAAGGAATGTGGGGGTGAAAACGATGCTGAAGGCATTTGAGTTACCGTCCAGCGTTTCGCATTTTCGCATAGTGTGGCAGGTGACTGCGGAGGGGGTGGAGAGTTCTAACCCCACCCGCATCCCCTCTGCCTTGCGCAACAGGTGGTGCGTCATCGCCGCTAAGGAGGGGAGAGGCACACTTACCTTGTGGGGGGGCATAAGTCTCCCTGAGGCTCCAGATACGGTAATCTGGGATACCATTACTTTCGTGACTATCAGCAGCCCTGCCACATTTAAAGTGAACCTTTCTGACGAGTTTCCCTACCACTTCTACAGGGTTCAGTTTGAAAAAGAGACCAACTACACTGGGGCAATTGACATTTGGGTCTTGGTGGAAGGGAATCTTTAGAACATGCCCCACGGGAAGGCTTCTGCGGCGGAGATGCTCTTTTTGCTTTCTTCTGCCCCCCGCACCTGCACGGTGTAGGGTGGGGTGAGGGCTTGCATCATAACCCAGATGAGCGTCCGCAGGAGCCTAAGGTGGGCGGTGGGGTGGTCGCCACCTTCGCTGCCTCCCTCTCTGAGGAGGGCAGCAAGTTCCTCCCCGACAGGGGGAAGAAGGGTAATTTCATCTACACTTTTGCTTATCACCACCTTAGGTTGCTTTCTTTCCATCAAGTTAAGGAAGATGTCTTCTTGCTCGCTGGGGGTTAGGGAGAGAGTTACCTCCCACGAAACTTTTGCATTCTTTTTAGGGTCTTGTGGCAGGGTAATGTTTATTTCTGCAAGCCCCCTCGCATCCCCCGCCGCCTGCGGCAGGAAGGAAAGGGAGGCTTCTTCTTCATTTTCTTCTACTTGACTCAGCAGGAAATTTCCGTCGAAGGAACTAAGGATGGAGATGCTTATTACCTTAGGTGTAGTGCGAACATTAACTTTTAGTGGTGAGAAGCGTAGGGAAGTGTTGGTGATGGTGAGGGAGCATGGGGCGTTGGTTTCCCCCCCTTGCAGGGGGAAGGTTGCGGAAGGTAGCCACGCAACTGCAAAGACTTTCGCCAAAGAGACAGCAATGGCTCCCCACCTCTCCCTAGGCACTATAGGAAAAACTGTTTCCTCTTGCGAGGTGAGTGAAACAGTAACTCCCACCTTCTCGGCGAACCACAGAGGGTAATCTATGTAGGCAAAGGTAGTGAGAGCATGAGGGATAGATTCTGGCGCATCTTTAGCGAAAAGAGAGGTGGGGAAGAGAAGGTGCGGGGGCGGAGTTTCCCCCACCTGCACCCACATCTCCTTTTTGTGAATGCACTTGGAAGGAAGCACATGAAGCGTAGACACATCCTCAGGACTAAGTTCAACTGTCGCAATTACCTTTCTCTTACCCTCCTGCCGCTGCACAAAGAGAGTAAAGTGAAGGTAGAAAACCCCGCCCCCATCGCAAGGTGCACCATCAGAGACATAGTTGTGCACCACTTTATACGCTAGCCTGTAGAAGGAAAGTGTCTCCTCCCCCTTCCCAATCTCTACTTCACAACGCCGAACAGGCGTGGAGGAAACTAACCTGAAAACGGAGACATAATCCTCCCCCAGGATTAGTTCACCTGCATCTTCCTCTCTATCTGCTGCGTCAGTTGCTAAGGCTAACATTTGCCCTTCAATCCATCCTTTGCAGATGGCAAAGAGGGCGAAATCATCCTCTCGCTCTACGAGGAGGGTTCGCAGCACCCTCGCCACGCCCAGCGCCGACGGCGAGAACCCGTAGAGGTCTACCTCCCGCAGCGGGCGGGGGGCTACCACCGCAACCGCCCACTCCCCACCCCCCTCCCACACATCTGGCAAACTAATCTTTATGTCCGCCACCTTAATGTAGTCTATCTCGCAGCGTAACCCACAAACTACGGACTTCTCTACTGTCGCATCTGTGAGGGGAGCACCAAAAACTACTCTCACACTTCCCCCCACCTCGGCGGTGATGGAGTAGCGGGGGGTCTTGGTGCGCAGGCTAAACTCCCGTAAGCACACCCCTGTCACTTCCCACCCAGCATCCCACAGCGCTCTGCCCACCTCCTCCCTTTCTCCTTTCACCAACTCTACGGGATGAATTTCCTTCCCCCATTTGAAATCTACGCCTTTCCCTTCTAACTCAGGAATTCTGGCGGTGAGGTAGTTAGATAACCAGTGGCGCAAAGTATCCCACAAGCCTCCTACCTTCCAAGAATGCTGCAAGTTGTGAGTCTTTTTATTCTCCAACATTTTAAATCTCCCCCCTTTCTTTAAGGTTGGCTATCCTTTGTCGCAACCCTTCCAAAGTTTCATCTTCAAATAAGGCAAGGGTTAAGTCTTTCAGCACTTGGGTGCCTATGTCGGTAAGCCGTCTCATTGCGTTCTCATCTGTGGGGGCAACGCTATATGCGTCCAGCGCCTCTCCCAATTCGTCTAATAGAGGATGGTGGGACGCAGACTCCCACCTAAGAGTTTTTGTCTCACCTTTTTTAAAGGAAGTGACGCCATGTCTAGTAATGGACACTTCTATACTGCGGTATCCTGATACCCATACTTTTTTCTTTCCCCCAGGCTTTGGGCGGGTGGTGGGAGAGTAGATTCCGTAATTGCCATTAAATTCTACACGCAGAAAGGTAATTGTCTTTGTTGCAGGAGGGTAGATGGCGGCTTCTATTACCCCCCACGCCCTGCCCCCCACCGTCAGGATGTCATTCTGCGCTGACACTCTCACAAGGTCGCTCAAATCCTTCCACTCAGTGCGTGTAATCGTAGTCGTCGGTGGCAGGGGGAGCGACATAAGAAAGCGGTAAACTTGATAGGAGCACATTGTAGCGAAGGAAAAGAGGAAATTCCACCACACCCCTGGCACTTTCCCAAATTGCCTTGCCAGTTCTGCCGAAGCGGCAGGTAATGCGTGCTTCCTTATGAAGTCTTCAATCTTTTCCCGCACCAAAGAGGGACTAAGACCCTCCAGCAGGGCATCTGGCGGCGGGAGAGGACTTCTCATGCTCAAAGTAATTGTGCGCTCAAATATCTTTCCCACATCACCATAACCGTGTAACGCTATTTTTAGCGTCACAGACAGTTGCTCTCCCCCAGTCTCCCACTGCACCTGCACAGCAGCCGCCCCCTCTATGGAAAGGGGGATGTTCGTCATCTGGACATGCCTGTGGTAACTCCCCTCCCCTGGCGGGGTCACATAGAAATAGAAACTACGCACAACCGTGTCTGTATCTTTCTCTCTCATGAAAACATTGGATTTAGGAGACAGCGTCAGAACCTGAAACTCTAGTCCCAAATGGGGGACTGAGACGGTAAGCCCGTGGAGCATATCTCTAACAGCATCTAAGACTTCCGTCATCCACACGAGCAGAGGGATGGGCTGGTCTATAGAGGTAAAGTAAAGGTCAAGAAGGTCTAGTATATCTATGTTGTCCCCGCTTAAGACTCGGCGGGCGACCTCCAGCGAAAATGCGGGGGGAGTGTCTATCGGGCGCTCCTCCTGCGCCCTCACTATCTCCACTTCCCCCCTTCCCTTCTTAGGAAAGTAAGAAAGCACAGTATTCTCCAAACCTCTTACCCCCACATACACATGCTCAGGGTAAGCATAAGGAATGGCTTTGAATTTCCCAGAAAGGTCAAAGAATACCTCAGTGTAGAAGTCTATAAGAAGCGTCACCGCTCGGTGTCTTCCCTCCACTTCCTTAGATAATTGCACCCAGTAGCCCTTAAACACTACCTCTAGCATCTTTTTTGGGCCTGTCTCCAACAACCTTCTTGTGGCGTCACTTATACCTTGCCTGCCTGCCGCAATTTCATACTCCCCCGACCACCGAACCTCATCTATTTTGCACCCTAACTCTCTCGCAACAGGGATAAGAAGCCTCGTAACCAACGGCACGAGGAGATGTCCCGCCTTCTGTATTTCTGGCGCTTTAATATCTCGCACTGCGCCCATGCTCTTGCAACACACCTCCTTAGGACTTAGGTTGTTGTTAGCCTACTTCCGTCGTGGCGGCTCACCGCCCGTAGGCTCGCTGGCGGAAAGATACGCCCCCAGTTCCTTTTGTAAGCGTGAGCGAATTTCTAACAGTATATCTTGCGTAACAAGGAGGGCTGCAACCTGCCGCACCCAATCTACTACGGGTTTGGGCCACCCACCCACAGCGAAGACCTTCTCCACCTTGTATGGAAGGGTAAAACTACCTTCCTTGTCACCAATTTTCCAACGGACAGTATAGCGGGCTATCGCAGTAACCTGCACTTCTTCTGGAGGAGAATTTTTGGGTGGAGGGGGTGTTTTCTCTAAGGGACGCAAGACGCACGCTCCTTTCACATTCAGCGTTATAGAGATATCCTGTGGTGGGCTTAGTGTGGGATAGGGGCTAAAACTTAAATTCACCTCCCCCTCTATGTAGACTGGAGTCCAGTCCCACCAGAGGCGCCTATCATCCCCAGTTACATTAATCTTCCCCACGCTCAGCGAAGGCTGCAGCGGGAATCGGGGAAGGATGGGGGTTCTGTAAAGGTATTCTGAAAGGGCGGTGAGCAATGTGTAGGTAAAAGGAAAACCTAATTCCTCCACTTTGCGGGATACTTCTGTTGGCGGAAGGATTGGCTTAACCACACTGTCTTCCCCGATAAAATGCGACCCTAACGCATTTTCCATTTCTCTCACTATGCTACGGAGTTCTAAAAATTTCTCATCAAGGTGGGTGAGAGGTAGTTGGGCACTCTGCCCCCCAGCGTGGTAGACTACTCTTTTGTTAAACAACTCCAGCGTAGGTGCTGTTCTTATCTTCCCCTCGGCGAGCGAGAAGAATAAGTCGTATTTCAGCGTGAAGTCAGTCTCCATCTCTCGTATTGTCGTATCGCCGAGCCTCCCCCAAGGAGGGACGAGCCTACCTTTCAGTGTTACTCTAACGACCAACTCCTGCGGGCTAATCCACCTAACTACGAAGACAGGGGGTAAAATTTTCTCAACTTCAATTGCGAAAGTCAGCCCCAGATGTTCTAACTCTACTACTTGTTTCTCTAGCAGTGACTTAACTTCTTTGGCAAACTCGTGGAACCACAACAGTAAGTCCTCTACCTCTTCTTGGAAGCAATAACCTAACAGAATGAGGAAACCAGATGCATTAGCGCCGAAAACACTGTTCACTCTCTCCTCAGGGAGGAGTTGCGGCGGGGTCAGGCTGAGGGGTAAAGGTGAGATATCGGCACTCTCGGCAACATCTACACGAACCGCTTTCGCCAAATCCCCTTCCTTTACGAGAGCCAGCCTTCTTATTTGGAGAGGCCACACCTCTGTTACTTCGTCTTCATCATCTGCAACAGTAATACCTGCAAAAACTTCTACATACGCATCTACACGCCCTTTGTAGCCCTTCTCCTCCTTTCCTAAAAGAGGCACTTTGAAGATGGTAGTGACTTTCAATTGCTTGCCAAACCTATCAGCCCGTGGGAGGATGTAGACACCTTCCTGCACTTCTAAAAGGGAAGCACCACCGCTCCAGTAAACATTTCCTACGGAGAAAAAGCCCCCCATCTGCGAGAGGGTCGCAAAAAACGCCCGCACTACCCCCCTTATGTAAGGTAACGCCTCCTTGACATACTTTATGTAGTCGACCATTCTGTGCACCCCCAAGATAGATTAGCCCCACGCCCTAAGGTTCCCAAGAAGCATCTGGAGGCAAGGAGGATGTAAAATACAGCCGACATGGCACAGGTGGCACATGCGCCACTGGCAAAGCAAGGGACTTTAGAGCATAGGGGTCTTGCGGCAGTGTAAGATGGCTACTACTTGCGTTACCGACATGGAAGGCAGTATCCTGCAGCGCCGCAAGGTCTAACCTTACCACCTGCCAGCCTGCAAGTTCTGCCTCATAGTGAAGATACTGCCCCACATCTAGGTAGCCTTGCTTTCTTACCGCTGCGTAGAGGTCTTGAGTTTCGTATTCAGGTTTATAGAAGGGTTTATATCTTTCGCTCATTTGCTGGGGGGAGGCCCAGCGTGGATGGAACTTAAACTGGCGGGCTATCTCCAGCCTGTAGGCGGCGAGGATGGGCACTATGTAGGGGTAGATGATGGTGTTCCACCACTCCCATCCCGCCACCCCCACCTTTTCTTGGCGGATATGGTGTAGGAGGAGTTCTATAGGTTGTAGGGAGGTTAGGAAGCAGTCGTTGTCTATGGTAATGATGTAGGGGGTGGTGATGAAGTGGGTGGCGAAGTCCAACGCCTCGCCGTGGGAGAGTGTAGTTTGGGGGATAGATGCGGGTTTAAGGGGGAGTGTGTCTTTTATTACCCCCCAGCGGGGGGCGGCAAGGTAGTCAACAAGAACCTGCCCACGAGAAAAATAGGTAGTATTGTCCACTAAGATGACAGGAAAATCTGGAGGAAAGAGGGAAAGATGGTGCCTTACCCATCTGAGGTTCATTAAGGTGTTATTGCTGAGAACGCAAACTATAGTGAAGTCTTGCACTATTGCTCCCCTCCCAGTCCCAAGAGAGTGGAGATGAGTTTCCAACCTTCTTTTACCTCCTGAATGGCATCTTGTAGGGTAAAGGAAGGAAGGGAAGGTTGCTCCTTTAATGCCTCCCTAATGGCATCTATATTAGTGTGTTCAACTTTCCTTATGTAGGGGGAGGCGTCGAGGTAGGGTGGAGTGGAGAGGTTGGTGACGAGGGTGGTGCCCCCCGCCCGTGCCAAGTGGTATTCAAAGAGCCCTGAAGAAAGAATGGACGCAGGATGCAAGGAAACATTTATCCAGAAGGGGTAGGTTGCGACATAGGATGAAAGCCCTACAGGAGAGACGGTGGGGGGACATGGCCCTCCATCGTCGTAGTGTAAAATGTATGGAGCGAAGCCTACACCCTCCAGTTGGTCGCACAAGTTGACAAAGTATTCCCAATGGGTGTGAGGGTCATATAGGTGCGCTCTAGTTACTAAAACTTTGTTGCCCCACTTCTTGCGTGACAAGATTCCGCAGAGAAGGTCTGGTGGGAAAGTTATGAAAGGTGCTTTAGGAGTATCTGAGAGGTTGAAAATGTGGCAATTGTCCCCCCCGCCCGACGCCACGCCCACAAGGGTGCTCTCCCACATTCCCAACCCCTTCTCGCTTTCCCCCAACAGGATTGCCCCCCGCTGAGGGGGGTAAAGGTTCTCAACCTTGCGACGCAACATCTCTCCTGGCTCAATTGCTGTCAACAGAAATACTGCCCAGTCGTAGATAAGGTCAACCCCATCTTCCTTGCTATCTACCAACTTAATGGGGTAAAGGGGTGATGGGTTAAACCTTACCTTCTGCCACGCCCGCTCGTATAAAAGGAAGATTTCTGCCCCCATCCTTCCCAACAAGGACAACCAGCAGAACGGTGTCGTGTGGTCAGGGCAAGGATGTCCAATATATGCCACTATTCTCATCCTTACAACCTCCTTATCCTAAGAGAGGCAACTGACTTAAGTGTGGCCATATACTGCACGCAGATTTATACGCCTTCTCTAAAACCTTAAAGCAGAAGCCTTCAACGGTAATTGCCTGCACCTGCGCCACCCAGTCTGTCAGCAGCCTATTCTTGTCGTCTATGCTATAGAATTTCCCAAATTGCACAAAGGCTTCTATGCACTGGGAAAGAGAACTGCCTACTCCACTAGTAGTGTAGCAGAAAGGTTGCAGATAAGATAGCCCCCACGCATTGGTGAAGATGTGCACCATGCTCAGCAATAACCGCAGTATTTCATCCTTAACCGTATAGGGGGGATAATGTGGGTCAATAGGAAGGATGATAGCCTTATATTTTCCTCCCTCGTCGTAGGAGACCTGCGGAATTTTTAAGTAAGATAGAGTCTCACGAAACTCTTCCAAATGCCGTGGCGAAATAAGCCGTGGGTCTAAGATTGCTCCCAGAGTGTCTCTTGCCTCCCAGCGCACGAAGGCTAGGGTTTCCAGCATTTCCCTGAAGGGGCGAAGGGAAGGAGGCTGGGTAAATATCTCTATGCAGTTAAATTGCCCCACCGCTGGGCGGGAAAGTGGGAGCAGCAATAAGGAAGGGACAACATAAATTGCATGTGCGGGGGTAGGCACCTTATCTTCATCCTCAACATCAACTAAGATGATGAAAAGTGTGTCCCAAGAGTGCATTTCCTCTTCCCACTGGCTGGCGGAAACTACCGCCAACCTTACCATGTGAATGTCATCTATCTCAACTTCCTCTGGGGCTTCGGCGAAAAACATAGCCCTGCTCCGCAAAAAAGAATCCCACGCAGGGTCTGCCACTCTTCCTACTATGGGAGGCACTATGCGTGGGGGGGAAAAAGAGACATCGGAGGTATCTCCCACCCACTCTGTGACGGTGGTGACAGGGAATCCCACTACCCAGAGCAGGTGTAAGAGAGTTGCTGCAACAGGGTTTGTTACACTCCCCACTACCACCGTAGGGCGCTTTTCTACAAGAATGGTCTGTAGCCACTCGAAAGGCGCAGCCCCAAAATCTTCCGCACGCACCAGCAAGGGCATGGCTTTTCCCTCCTAGCGTTTTTGTAATTGGGCTACCAACGCTGAAAAAACCTGAGGCTGAATATTAGGCCCCATGAACCCACAGAGAGCGGCAGAGGATATTACCTCTTCCAGTGGGACAAACCCTGTTAACCCCACGCTGCAAATGACTGACGGAGGGAAACTCCCTATCTTTATATGTTCAGTCTCTACTATTTGCGAGTTAAAGATAGCGTCACGCAAAGCCTCGTAACTTGCATACCTATCAAATACCTCTGAGAAAGAAAGAACAAGACTATCCCACATGGGGAGAAGAGCACTTCTACATGCTAGAGGGGAGTCTGGGATGTGGTGCGTGTAATAAGAAGAGAGAAAGCGCTTGCTGCTGCCTACCCCCAGATAGAAAATTCCCTCCCAGTTGAGGCGCCTAAGAGGAATTTGTCGCATTACCAAATTAACATCGGGGGGCAGGGAATTTAAGAAATTAACTACATCTTGCAACCCACTTCTCCGTGTAGGAAAGTAATCCCCATCCAAAAAGAGCCACCAGTCACATGGCGTGCTCCTCCAGACTTCTATGCCTTTCACAATCTTGTAATATAAGGCTAGTGCCCTACGCCACCCTAAATCTACTTTACCAAAGTGGGGAGCATGTGCCCGCACGAACACCACTTGGCAGTCTGGGGGAATCTCAACCCCCTCCCACAAGGCATCTACTAAACTAAAGAATGCGTGCCACAGTGAGTCGAAGGATACCCATACCCTAACCACCAATACCTTAGGGCGTCCGTTGCAGCCAAATACCTGGATGGAATCTCCCTTCCATGGCCACGCCATAGGGGTTCTCACCTCCCAAAATTGCCAGAAAGTCTTCTGCCCGCTGGGCGTAATCGTGCAACGGCAGGGGGGAATATCTTACAGGAACTACACCTTTCTCTAAACTTTCCAACATTTTCCAAATACCAGTCTCGTAGTCGTAGGCGCAAACTGTGTTAGGGTAGAAGGAACGGAACTTAGAGTGGTGGGGAATATTGAGGCTAAGGATGGGCACACCTGCAGCGTGGTAAAGATACCATTTTGTTGGGTCGCTGAAGTAAGAAAACCAGTTGCGCCCCGCCGCCACTATAGCGAAAAGGGAGGATGCAAGGAGATAGCGCACATAGTCGTGAGACTGTGGCCCCACGAAAAAGACATTTCCCCCAACGGCGTGAGAAAAAGAATAATGGTAACGCTGGCGGTCTAACTCCCCCACGAGAACGAAAACAAGGTTGCGGAACTTAGGCGCCACCCTGACCAGTTCCTCTATATTGCGATATCCCACCCAGTAACCTACCAAACTTACTATATACTTTCCTTCAGGTGTGCAATAAGTGTGGATGTCGGCTGCGGGGTTGGGCGGGGCGAGGGGAACATACCACTCCTGTCTTGCAGCGTTAGGTAACCAGTAAACCTTCTCCACCTTATAAAGCCTCTGGAGACGGACGCAGTTTTGGGGGGAATTAGCCAAATGCAGTTGCGCAATCTGCATCAAAACTCTCTCTCCATCTACACTAGCCTTAGAATAATTCCACGCTATCCAGCAGTCGGCAGACCAGTATATCGTGCGACTATACCTCCTCGCCACCACAGGGAGGGTTCCATTTAGAACATCAGGAGGCAACCAAGGCTCAGCAAAAATGCAAAGAAAATCGCCTCCACCATCCTCACCTAACTGCGAGATGTGTCGCAAGGTTATATTCTTCCCTGCAGTTAGGGAATTAAACAGCGCCATCTCCTCCGTAGACCACACTCTACAATCATATATAACCACCTCATGCCCCATCTCTCCTAACTTTACGGGCAACTGAAGATAAATGTAATTTCCTTTATGACCCAATAAAGCCCAACCCTCGACGAAAGTGAATTTCATACTACCTCCCCCCTCAGGCTGCGGAGGTAAAATATAACTTCCCTAACTCTCTGCGTCTCCACCTCCACCGAAGGAACTCCTCTTGGGATATACTTATTTGGCGATGCAAGGGCTTGCTTTAATGCGACCCCCGCTTTCACCTTCCAGAAACTATCTTTGGTAGAGAAATCCAGCAGGGGGATATAGCCCGCCCAAGGTAGGCTCCTTGTGGAGCAATTTGCGAGGACGGGCTTCCCCTTTCGCAGGACGGCGGGAATTCTTGCACTTACCTCCATAGGAAGGGCGTAGTTGTCATCGTCAAGGATTATGTATCCTGATGCAGAGTCTATGAGTAACTCAAGAGTTTCATCGTCTAAAGGTGGAGTTAGCCATATTTTTAGTCTTGCGGGCAGGGAGAGGAGGGTGTGGATGTCGGTATCCCACCCCCCGCACCACCCCCAGTTGGAGAGGAAGGAGGCGGCTTCTATTGCGTCATCGGAGACGAAGGTGTTGAAGGTCATTTGGAAGATGATGGGCAGTTTAGCGATGGTAGGGTAGATTTCCTTAAAGATTTTCATTTGCGGGAAATTTCCCCCCCAGATGAGCCAGAACTCTTGGGCGGGGGTGGGGGTAGGCTGTGGCGGAGCGCCGATAGGCAGGGGGAGATGGGGGCATCCCAGTTCCTGCGCATAGCGGGGGTGGGTTGCGGCGAGGTGGACGCCCCACCTGCGCATAAGGGCGAGGAGGTGAGGAGGGGTTTGGCAATGTAGCCACAAAAGGATAGGATTGTTGGGATAGGTGCGGAAGCATGTGGCGACAAGGTTAAGGATTTGGTTACACCATCTATCCCCGTAGGAGTCGAAAAGTCCTTGCCTATATGGTATGATTATAGGAATGCGTGGGTCTATGGGAACACTACCTACATGGTGGAAGGGGATGGTGGTTCCTTGGAGGCGGTGAGCCCACTGCTTAGCGGTGTAGGTTAGTCCTAGCCCCCACGCCTGCGGGTAGGTTACCCATATGGAACTGGTCTCGTGCCCCACAAAGATAGAGGTTTTGCGGGCGGACACGAACTTATCTATGGCGAGGAGGAGAGCATCTCTGCACTCTTCTACGGAGGGCGCTACGGGCGGGGTAGAAATTTGGCGTGTGCAAGATGGGTAGGTTTGCAAGAAGTTGGCTACCTCGTCTAAGCGAGGGAACCTACAGACCTCGCCCGTAGGTAGTCTGCTGAGGGATGTTTCTATGAGAGTTACGCCATCCCAGCCTTTCCATTCTAGAAAGACAGTATTTTGTGGAACTATGACTGGGGTTCCGACATAAAGGGCTTCTCTGGCGGGGAGGCAATAACCTTCCCCCCCGCTCAGGACGATGAAGTAGGTGAGGGAGGCATAGAAGGCGAACAGTTCCTCATCGGTTAGGTCATAAAGAAGGGTGATATTAGGTAGGTTTTCAGTTTTGACATGTGGAAAGGCATTGGGCAAGGAGGCTGGTGGGAAGGGGAGGATTAGGTAGAAATGGAAATCGGGTAGGAGGGATGCTAGAAGGAAATATGCTTCTATATTTTTGCGGGGGTGGAGGGAGGCTATGACCCCCCCTGCCCTGCGGCTGGCGGGAGGGCGGGTGCGATGTTGTAGAGGTCTAAGGGGAATACCTACCTCCACTGTTTCTCCTGCTGCCACCCCCTGAAAAAGTCTGCTTATGAATTTAGATGCTGCGTGCAAGATGTCAACTTTTCCCATGCTCCCTAACACATACTGAGGGACAATTTCCAAGTCCCAGAAGGGAGTTTGGACTACGATAGCCTTTGTCTCCTTTGTGGCGTTGGCGAGGGCTTCCATCTCCGCTAACTCTTTCTCGTTGGGCGGGTGAGGGAAGATGCGGGGAATGAAAAGGACGCAGTCTTTATCTAACAACGAAAACTCACGAGTAGATAAAAGTTCTTCGCCCTCTGGGAAGACTAGTTTCAAAGCCTCCCCCACCCAGCCTATTCCTGTTCGTCCACCATAAGACTTGTAGGGGCAATAGATGTAAATCCTGCGAGGCATGGGGCTATTTCTCACCCCCCTCGGCGTATTGGGCGTTGAAGGCAGCGACGAAAGAAAGGAACTTTCGCAGGAGAGGGGGGACTAGGTCTACCCTAAACCCCAACTTTTTCGCAACCTTAAGGTAGGTTTTGGTGATTTCTGACAAGAAATGTGCACTCTCTCCTGTATTGTCAAAAATGTCTAGTCTGGAAGGGAGGTAATATTGGATGTTGGGTTCTTCGCCCCCCCGTCCGCTGCGCAAAACCATTCGCATCACAACCCTCCCCTTCTTATCCTTCAATTCCACTTCTGCTGGCAGCCTTCCCTTTCCCCCAGCGGCGGGGGGAGGCACTCCCACAAACTTGCACAATAACAACATTACCTCATTTATGTCATCTACCCCAGCATAGTAAGCCAGTAACTCCAGCACCTTCTTAACCCGTAGCCTTTTCCCTGAACCTTTTCCCTGCACGGGATAAGTAGGAATCAACATCTTAACCTCCTCCTAACCCGAAGAGAAACTTTAACCTTTTGATGGCAGCGGGCAAAGTGTGGTAAACATTACCCTGCGTCAGCGCCCATAGCCACGGATGAAAGAGGGTAAGCATATCCTCGCAAACTACTACAACTGGCTTACCTTGCAAAACCCCCAACAACGCCTCCATCGCAACCCCTATGGATGGAGTCTTGAAAACGCACAAAATACCGTCCGCCTCTTTTATCCTCTTCAAGTCCAGCGAGACGAGGCGACTGCAACCTCGCACCATACCTTCGCTTCTAACAGCATCGAGAAGAAAGTCGTAGTCTTTCACCCCATCCTCCATCTCCACGGGCGAAATTGGGACGAACCCCTCCTCCCGCAGGATTTCCGCCACCTGCTCAAAATGCTGAGCAAAGTCTTTGTGCCTCGCCATTATGTTGGAGGAAATGTAGATGGCCGGGCGGCGAGGGGGAGCCAAAAGGTCGCCTACCCAACCTGCTACATCCGCAATAGGTAGCACCACCTTCTCCAAAATCTGAACTACATCTCCAGCAAGAAGCAACTGACGCAAAGTGCCGCTAGAGATGCTGTAGTCGGGCGAAACTGCATCCACCTCTACCTCCGAGCGGTGAAAGTCTAATTGTGAGTCCGCCGCTGGAGTGGGCGGGGTGTCCGACTCCACCTTCACAATTACCCCACCCCAGCGCCTTATCGCCCTCTCCTCGTGAACCATTCGCACATCCCCAATGATGATGTTCCGCTCAGGGATGAAACTTGCGACCGCACGGAGTAAGTTAACCCATACTAACTCACCATCGGAGTGGTGGTCGTATAACCCCACACCCAGCCCTTGCAGCACCTGCCGCCCCTCGTCGGAAACATAGGGGACAAAGGCTGCGGCTTCGTGTAAGTCTAAGAACGAAATTCCCTTGATAGGGGATGCAAAATGGAGAACTCTACACGACGCAAAGTGCAAGGACAATATCCGTGCGAGGGTGTCCTTCCCACTCCTACGCCTCCCACATATGCCTAGAAATTTCTTCTGCTGCATTTATCTCCCCTCCTTCCTTAGCGTAGCACCTTAGGGCTTGCTGCACCGAACTAATTAATTGCGCAGTAGTCTCTTTTACGCAATGAGAAGGTAGATAAGCCACATCTGCAGGTTCGCTCTCCACGAACATTATCTGACCGATGCCCCCGTAGGGGTAGACCTTCACTTCCTTAATGGGGTTTAGGTTCGCAAGGGCGAAATATATCACCCCTTCATATCCCGCATCTACAACCGTCATGCAGTATACTATGCCCTGCCTCGTGTAGGTAGACTTCCCAGTCAGAAGACCAACAATGTTGTTGGGCAATTTAAAAGACTCAATGCTACGGCAGTGTAGCATTGTGAAAGGAGGGAGGACTAAGTAATCCCCTTCGTCTAGTTCCAACAGTGCAGGTTCGGTTATCCCCCCTGCCCACTTCTGCCCTCCTTGTGGGAGAACGAAGGGGGTATAGAGAACCTGCGGATGCAGGCGGAAGGTATATCCGTGAGGCTCCAGCCCCCATGACGGGAGTTCACCTTGGCACACTTTCTCCCCAACAAAGGGGGAGATGAAATCAGGATGCTTTTGCACCAACTCCTTGATGCGACGGTCATTTAGCAACATGCTGCACTCCCCCCTTCTCTATCGCAAGCCACGCATCGTAGATACAAGCCTTGTCCACTGCTCCATTATCCTTCTGCCAGTGATGGGAAGCCACAAAACCTTCAAAGGTTCTGGAGTCATCTGCATGTAAAACTTGTCCACCCAGGCATCAATCTGCGCCATGTAGGGGTTGGGGTTTAGGAGAGAGTGTTCGTAGAAGAGCCAGTTATACCACATCATTTCTCGCTGGATGTAAGGGTTAAGGTGTGGGGGAACATAAGACACTGTGGTATCCTGCCCTCCGAACATGGTGTTAATGAGATTGGCGGATAGAACCTCCAACATAGTGGGGAAGGGCGTGGTTACCCATATAGGTCTACCGCCTATGTCCCAGGTTTGGTAGTAATTTCTGGCGTAGTAAGGCCCTCCTACTCGCCACACAGCCTGCGTGCCCGCCGTCTCGTAGTAAACGGTAGGGTCTCCTAACCACTGGCGCAGTGCCATAGTATTGAGCCCCGCCACCCCCTCCACGCAGCGGCGGTCAGGACTCAACACTAAGGCGAGGGGGTTTGCGGGATAAATTTGTGCCCACACACTAAAGGGAGAGGGTAGTTGCGTGTAGCCTCCGCTGGTAGGTGAGGAAGATGATGAAGGGGGGTTCCCCCCTGCGGGCGGGGAAGGGGGTGAAGGCGGAACCCCTTGCCTAGACTGCACAGGGGACGCAGAATACTTTTGCTCCAGCACAAGCCTCACAATAGACTTCATCGCATCAACAAAAGGCTTGCTCGCTAACTCCCTCCACCACTCGTAAAATATAGTAATGTCCCCATCCCTAAAACCTATAGTCACATCTATTCCCCCAGTCCCGCTGAGCGCCTCTATTAACTCTGCGAGCACAACCTTCTGGTGGGGGTGCCTATGCAAGTTGTGCCAATACAAGAAGATGCCTACTTCAAAAGGTAACTGGGAGAGTATCTTCCACTGGAGAGGATGGACGGACATGGGGGTAGAAATTTTCTTCCCTCCAACATCTACCTCCAAAGGGGTCTCTTCCTTCCCCAGAAGGTGCTGCAAGTGTAAGAGCACTAAGTAAGCCCCCACATCCGCCAGAAGTCGCTTAAGGGTGAGGCGGGAGACGGTGGCTACACTTACGAGCGTCCACACTTCTGGTGAATGACCCGCCTCCCGCAGAGGGAGGGTGGCATACACGATAGCGGGCACCTCCACCGACAGGGGGGACGAAAGAGCACCATTAGGAACCTCCCTCGCCACAAATCCTGTGAGATGGGTAATGCTCCTTATGTCCCATGCAACATCGGTGAGGCGTGGGGCACCTTCCTGAGCGGCGGTATCTTTTGTGAGGGTAACACGCAAGTCCCCCGTAAACCACATCCACGACTCCTTGCCAATAGCGTAGAGCACACGGGTGGCGTAAATTACCTTTCCCCCTGGTTGCTCCATTTGGAGCACATAGGGAGGGATGTTGAACTGTGCAGCCTGCCTACGCAAAAACTCAAATTTCCTCCACGCTTCAGATGTCTGGGGGGCAATCTCCCCCACCACGCAGAGGATGGTCAGTGCCAACGCTGCCAACTTGCTTCGCAACATTAGGATGCGCCTCCTTTCTTTGATTTTCTACACCACAAATTATTATGCTCCCCAACCCTATTTGTGTAAAGGGGATGCCCCCTTCTCCCTACACAAAGACCTTCCCGATGGCTATAATATCTGTGGGACTTGCGCAGTCGGTAAAACAAGACTAAAGCAAGGTTGTGGGGTTGGCGGGGAGCCCTCACGGTAGGAAGTTACACAAGTAAGTGCCTATATCTTTAGAGGAGGGGGGAAAATGACACTTAAGGAACTTGAAGAGCAGTTGAGCAGGCTATCCCCCGACACCCTGCGGAGGCAGAAGGAGTGGGCACTGAGCAAAATAGGTAAGTATGTGGAGGAATTCGTGAGAGATTTTTTGTCCACTGAAACTGGGGTTAGGATAGAAGCGATAACCCCCTCCACTCCCTACTTCCACACGGAAGAAGTGCAAAGTTTCTTTAGACCAGAGAAAACACGGCAGCGGCTTCTTCAACTCCGTGACCGTATTCCACCAGAGTTTCATAACTATGTAGATTATTACGATATGGAGAGAATTCACTATAGAGTAACTTTTTGGACGAAAGTTGTAGTAAGGTTGCCCATCCCAGGGAATGGTTCTTCTGAAAGCACTGAGGAAGTTACCTGTTATGTTGCGGTGGAAGGAAAAGCCCTATTACGCATTGATATCCTCGCCCCCCAGTTTGTGGAACTAATTAAAGTAACCGCAGAGCAGTTGCAGACTGAGAGCGAGTGGCACCACCTAACCCTCGTTATAACACCAGAAGAACCCATCCACACTATAATGGAGAAACCTGAACGGGGGGGACAAGTTGTCATTGGGGACACCCCAACCTTTCCTTACAAGCAGGCGTTGGCTGCGCAGAATAGGACGGAAGGGATACATGTTGCTGCTCAGTTTGCCGCAATACCCCATCTTGCCGCCGCCTTGCGGGTGTGGTGTATAGAGTTCTATCGCTACATAGTAGAGGGCATCGGAAAACTGTGGGATAAAAGCCTTGACAGGGACTTCGTTCTCGCAAAACCCTCTTTCTATACCCATCCCTTCCGATTAGCATTCGCTACAGAGGGAGTCATCCGCCTGCCCACTCGCCTGTGGTTCTCCTTCTACCTACCCTTTCATTATCGCACCTTCAGATATCCTGCCTCCCCTCTCTCCTTCTGGCTAATTTGGGAGGTAGAGTTCTCTGTTAATTTCTCGCAACAGCGACAGAACTATACACTGAATGCCGAAATAGCGGCGTCCGTGCACAATGGGATAACTACCAACATAGAAAGGGTAAGCGCTTCGGGACAGCCTGCCCCTACCTTGCCAGAGGTTGTAGTTAATTTCCTGCAGGAAAACCCACCGAAAAAACTAATCCCCCCAACACGGCTACGGCACATCGTTTCGGAAATCGTCCGAATAGGGAGGGAGCACCTTGAAAAAGTTATAGAAAAGAAAGCAGAAGAAAACAGGCTGACGGAGGAACACCTTGGAAGCACAGAAAAGCCAGAGATATGGAAAGTGGGGATACATCTTGTGCGCCCCACGCTGGACATCGCCCTATCTCTGGCAGAGGCGCTGAAGGTGTTTGGCATAAAGGAGCACACGGTAGGTAACTACGCCGACCTTGACTGGAAGGTAAATACTAATACCCCCACCATTACTCCCCAGCACGAGTATATGCATCTTTCAGCAGAAGTGGAAGTAGA
>Ga0209821_100032_pt1 | contig 31349 bp, 34 predicted proteins | sample SSWtaG_3_FD_184118 | JGI IMG/M metagenome (GOLD analysis project Ga0209821, IMG submission 184118) | Hot spring microbial communities from Sandy's Spring West, USA to study Microbial Dark Matter (Phase II) - SSWTFFsm_matched (SPAdes)... | ecosystem: Environmental > Aquatic > Thermal springs > Hot... | reverse complement strand
CATTTTTCTGTGAAAATCTTTGTATGCTATCTCCATTGTTTATCTCGTTTTCTTCTTGGTTGGAGCTTTTGGCTTTTCCCTTTGGGACTGTGGCTCTGTTTCTATTATCAAATCCAAGTCCTTTGCCCTTACGCTTACCATCTCAACTTTGCCCTGTTTGATGGTAAAGCCTTTTATGTTAGATTTGCTTAAAAGCTCTCCGACTTTGTCATCCACCAAAGCACCTGCAAAGAAGCCAAGTCCCAAAGTGGAAGGATGAACCAGCAGATTTACCCTCTCAAACTCAGAAGCCAGCGTATGCAAATCCTGGTTTAGTGCCTTTTGGACTTCTTCATAAGGCATATCTCCAAAGTAAGCAAGATAGATCCATTCTGCTCCCAAGTTCCTTATCTTTAGAGGAAGATCAAAATCTCCGCCTTTAAGGTAGTATGCCTCTACACCCAAGGTTTTTAAACTTGCCACCAAAGAGGCTGCAGTCAAAGCACAAAGGTCAGAAGTGTTCATATAGATCACTGCTATCTTGTTGTATCCTCTTTCTTTTATTTGCTTTGCTATCTGAACCGATACGTTTATGCGCGCGTTTGCCCTCTCGGGCACAAGGAATGGGTTTTCTTGAGACTTAACTACTGGTGAAGCCGCAAAAAGCACCATCGCCAAAAGAAACTTTTTCATAGTACGCCTCCTGTAATTCATTATATCTTAGTCTCAGCTATCCCAATTAGAAGAACCACTATCCCAAGAGCTCCAATCGTTATAACTGCTCGAACTGTCGTCGTGGCAAATGTGATAGTAAATATTCCCCGGGAGATGGCAGTAAGATGGATCGGTGTAAATGTCGGAATAACTGTTTTTGTCGTCAAAATGGCTTAGACCAAAGTCAGTCCCTGAACTACTACTAAAAGAGTCGTCCATAAACGCCGTGTTCTCGTCATCTTCGGAAAAACTGGACTGGTCTTCTTGTTTTTTTGAAGTAAAGGGATTTGTTGGTGGTTGAATAGAAGACATCTCTTCGTTTATCCTCCATCCAAGAAGTATCAAGCTAAAGACGAGTAGGATTATCCACTCCATCACTTAAACCACCCATAGCCCTTAAGCTTTTTACTTCCAACTCCAAAGTTTTTAAGGCCTATCTCAAGCAGTCTCTTTGCGGTTTCCAAAAGTATGCTTTCCTTCTCTTCCCTTAGGGGTTCAAGGGGTGCAATTCCCAAGCTAAATTCAAACTCTATGCCTTCCTTTAGAGCTAAAAAGTGTATGGGAGTAGGGTTCAACCAATCTGCGGGTGCTTTGTTTTGTTGGTAATACTCTCCATAGTGCGGGTTCATAATATCTATCTCAAAGTCATTTGAAGGGTTAAAGCTAACAGGGTATGCGTCAAAAAATATTATCTGTCCCCTTCTCTTTTTGGAGCCAGAGATTTTTAAGAATGTTTCCACAGGGTTTTCTATTTCGTAATCGTCAAAGAGTATTTTAATTTTTTGTGGCACCGCATCTATATTTTTCTCTTCGGACAGCTCCTCCTCCAGCTCGGAGAGTTTAACTTTTTCTTTTAGAGATTCCGCTATTGAAAGCATAAATACAAACCTTGCAAGACCCTTTAGTGTCTCCCCGGGAATGTAGGGAATGCCGTATATGTGGTGAAACAAAAAACCGTTTTCAACAAAAGATGGATAGCCAGCCCCAATGACCAACCTGTAGGCAGTTCTCAACCTAAAACTTCTTCGGTTTATACCCTCCGGCTTTGGCTGCTCTAATACTCCTTTTCCTCTGAGACTCTCCAAAAAACGCTTTATGTATTTCTTTCTTATCTCTTGATCCTTAGGGATCTGTTCTACATATTTGAAAAGTAAAAGTTTGTTGAAAAGCAGTGCGGGATTGTCGGTCTGACTTAATAGCTGTTTAATTTCCTTTACCTTCATCCCTTATCTCCCCTTCTGCAATTCGTTTTAACCAATTGGAAAAGTATAACACCCTTTTGGTTATTAACCTGTATTCCTGAACTTCGCAATCAGAAAGGAACTCTATTAGGTCCTTTTGATCCTTTTTTATCCCTTCTTTCCTTAGAAAGCTTTCTATGTGTTCCAAAAGGGTCCTCCAAGCTTGCTCTTTTTTAGCTTTGGCAAAGGCAACCGTGACTAAAAGACCATTGTGAGTTATCATAGAAGGCAATTTTCTTGCATAAGATAAGTATTTTGACGCAAAATCTTTGTCTTTTACTTGCACCACACACTCATAAGCCAACCTTGCAACCTCTTGAACCTTACTTTTCATATTTGCACCTCCAACCTTTGAACCTTAACAAAGCCTTTACCCGTAGTTATGTCTCCACCAAGGTGAAAGGTAGAAGGTGGAGAGTATTCTATATCTTCTAAGAAGGTCAAGCCAAACACAAAAACAGATTCAGCGGGAACGTATTCTTCTGTCCATAGGGCTCCCTCTTCGACGGTGCCCGTATCCAGATCTATCTTTATGTGCGTTTGAACTTCTGTGTAGTTGCTTACAAAGTCCCTAAAGTCCGTATCGCTTACGCATACAAACCTTTTTATGTTTTCTTCTCCCAAAACACCCTTTAAAAGTTCAACAAACCCTTTTAGCTCTTGTGAATCTTCCGCTTCAAAAATAAACTCCTCAAGCAACAGCTTACCATTTATTAAATTTTTGTGCTCCTTTGTATCCAAAACCTTTACCTTGCCCTCCTGCACTTCTTTTATTCTTTGGTCAAGTCCCACAAACTCAAAGAACCTGTTTATGGCATATGGGCATGTAGTTAGTGAAAATATTCCCTTTGCAGATTTTACAGGGAAAAGTAAGATAAAGCCGTCAGAAAACAAAACTTTGCCCGCTCCCACTTCTTTTCCCTCTTCCGCTCCCTCTCCCGCAATGCCAAAGATCTTTGCAAGTCTTAGCATACTCTTGTCTTTTAGCTCACCTTTGGTTAGTCTTTCCTCTACCTGCGAGGGCTTTTCCCCAATCGTCATTGCAATTTGGTTTATTTCCAAGTTTCTCAGCGCTCCCTTCAAGCTCGTTCCAGGAATATAGGGAAAGTTGGTATGCACTTCGCGCACCACCGGCAGATCAACATACCCCAATCCTTGACCTGCACCTATGTGCAGTGGTGTGATGGTTTTAAGAAGGTAGATCTCTTTACGCATTTCCGCCCCCCTTAGTTAAGTTTTCAAAGATTTCAAAACCCAATTCAAAGATTTCCTTGAACTTATCCTCCGAAAGGACAGCACTGAGCACCTCAGCTTCCTGAGGTGGAGTCCCGTGAACGCAAGCATTCCTAAGATTTTTAAACTTGATCCACCTTTCATCACCGCTTCTATCCAGAAGAGCTTTTACCTCTTCTCTGTTTTTGTAGAATTGATCATCTCCCAAGCCAAAGATCCTTATACCTTTTACCAGTATAGCTTCGTAAAGCAAGGTTATTGCCTTCAAATACTGACCCCTTTCGTAGAAGAACTTAGCTCTGTTTCTCATCCTGCTTTCCAGGCGGTCATCCAGCAAGCCAAAGATATATTTTTCCACAACCCGTTGATGCAAGGGCTCTAAGTATTGCTTTTGCGTTTTGAGATTTGCAAGATTTCTAAGTGCCTTTGTGGCAGGCCTGTTTATTTCTACCTCAAAGTAAGTTCCGCGTGCATAGCTTTCGTCTACCCCAGCCAGTTGGAAGTAGCTTCTAAAGTCCCCTGCGTTTTCAAAAAGGCTTAGGGCTTCGTTTAGCTTTACCAGCTCTTCCAAATGGCTCAGGCGCTTCACCGGCCTTGAGCCATCCTCTAACGCATGCTCCAAAAAGCCATAGTATATCTCCAACTCAAAGCTCTTCAGCTTTTTAATCACCATAAGGTCAAGGAGCACCACGTATGGCACAAACCTGTAAGCGTGTGTAATATCAAGGATGATCTTTTTGTAGTCTCCCAAGCTCAGAACTTTTTGCATAACGCTTTTGGATATACTTTCAAGCTCCGGTGGGTTTTCAAGAAGTATGTAGTGAATTTCTACATCTACACTTTCTTTTATCTTGCTTATCCACTCAGACAGCACCTCGTCGCTGACTTTTTGTGCTTTTTCCAGTTCTATTATCCTGTCAAAAAGTTCTTCTATCTCTTGATCTTGTGATTGCTTCACATTGATAAGTTCAGACCAGCCAGAGCCAGTGGTTCCCACAAAGAGAAGCTCTAAGTCCTCTCCCTTTTGGCGCAGGTGTTCAAAAAGGGCTATACCAAAAAGGTAGCTTTCTCTTACTTCCTCTTCGGAAAACCTGTACTTGATATTTTCGTAGGATCTTTTCCCCCTAGAGCCCCCTATAAAGCTTACTAAAAGACTCTTTTCCATCTATGCCACCTCCAAAAGGATTCCACTGTTCCAACCTCTTTTGAGTAGATCTTTAGACTCATTACCATACTTAATAACTTCCTTGTGGGAAGAAATCTGACATAGCCTTTTGCACATTCCACTTTCTAATGCCCTAAGCCAGAGCACTGTGCCTGGCCTAAGCATGTAAAGGAAAGGCTTTGCAAAGCCCGAAACCCATTCAGGCTCCAAAGAAGAAACCCACTCTACCTTAAACTTTATGTGTTCACTAAGCCATATCTCTCCTTTTAAATCCACGTAAAGGTGGGTTGTGGAGTAGAACTTGTAAAGCCCGCCTTTTTCAATGCTGACGGTGGAGTTTAGAAAGTCTAAAAATCTGTCCTCAACGGGCTTAACTTTAGCATACTTTCTCTCTCCCCCCACAGTAGCAAAAAACGACTTTTCCACGTCTTGATCTACCAAAAGCACTATGTGAGAGTCTTTAAATCTCAAATAAACCCTTGAGTAGAGATAGCCCTCTTGGGATACCCTTTTGTCGTAGTTTAGCTTTACCCCAACCCTCTCTTCCTCTTGGAATAGGATTTCCTTTTTTGTGGAAAAGCCCTTCCCTTTGGCATAACTTTCTGCAAAATTAGAAAAACTACAAAAACCCTTCGCCTGTTCAAGGCTTAAAAGCCCCTGCCCTTCAAAAGGTACCACAAAAGGTCTTTTCAATTCCTCGCTCCACTTTGGAACGTAGACCTTGCCTTCCTCTTTCTTTCTCATACTTAGGCAATCCGCAGGCATTGGGAGAAACAGTTCGCCTTTGTGTTTTATGAAAACTCCCATTACCCTTAGAGCGGCTCCGTCACCCAAAGAGAAAAACCTCATTATGGGTGGTGGAAAGCTAACCTGTTGATAATGGGACTCTCCCGCGGTAAAGTTTTTTAAACTTCCAAAGGTTAGCGCATCTTCAGGCGTTAGCTCCAACAACTTCATAACTTTTTTCCCTCCTTTCCTTTGCTAAAAATCGAGCGGTATAGAATAAGTTTGCAAAGTTCTCAAGGTCTGAGTAATCTAAGAACGATCTAAGTCTTTCCAAGTAGTCCTCAATAAAAGACTCTTTGTCCTTTTCTAAGTGTTCTTTTAGCTTTCTTTCATCCACCCTTCTTCTGAGCATTCCCTTAAGAAGGGCTAAAATTATTTGCACGTTCTCACTCTTATCTTTAAATTTGCTCACTATCTGCTTGAGGTCATACACAGTCCTGTCTCCTATGATGTCTTTCTCAAAGTATGAAATGGTGTCCTTGAGGAGCTTCAAAAACTCCCACTTGGCACGAAAGCTAACAGGTGCTCCTCCCCTTGGGATTACGGTAATGCAAAAAGCAGACTTTCCTTTTACACTCTTTGCCATTTTTTCTGCCTTTCTGACCTCGTCCAATAGATAAGCGAGATTTTCCTTTTGATGCCCTATTACTATTCCTGCGCTGACAGAGGCGTTTTCTCCCACACTTTGTTTGAAGAAAGGATTTAACTTTTCTGCAAAGTCCAAAAATTCCTTTAGGTCTGCTACCGCAAGAACGTCATCACCACCCGCATAGACAATCCTAAGACCAAATTTGCCTTCTTCCAAACTTCTTATATTCTTCGCATACTCGGAAAGTCTTTCGGAGAATTCCCTGTGAAACTCTTCCGTCAGCGGCTTTTTTCTTTTTTCACCCTTCAGTCCAAGCCACTCTCCTATGCTGTCTCCGTCGGAAAGAATAAGGGCAAAGTAGTTCTTTGACGGTTGGTGCAAAAGACCGTGGTTGTAAATGAACTGAAGATTTGAGATCAAATTTTCAATCACAAACTTCAACTCCTCATCTTCCCTCTTTATCCTTTCAAGCTCATCTATCTCAAAGAGCTCTGCGTTGTATTCCCAAAGACTCTTTTTACCCTCTTCCACTCCCATGTACTGCGCAAGGAGAGATTTTAACTCTTGTGTATGATACTCGTGTTTTTCCTCAAATTCTTTCAAAGCTTCTTTAAAACCTGCGTTGGCTATATCATGAAGAGAAGGAAAGCTTTTTCTTTTAAGGTAGAAAAAGGCAAATCTTTTTACAAGGCATACACCGCAGAGTTTTTCTCCTTCCTTAAGGTAGTGCCTTACGTTTCTTTGGAGGCCTTTCCTAAACCTTTCCCAATCAATTGCCAGATGAGCCCTTTCTCCACATAAGGTACAACCATCAGGATACTTGTTCTCGTATGTGTAATCATCCAAGAGAGGCTTGTATGGTTTTTTGGATTTTAGAGAGCCGAGTTTTCTCTCCGTCCAATCGTAAGCGACCGCATAATCATCGAAGTCTTCTTTTAGATTTTGTTTTAGTTCTTCTTTCCATCTTTTAGTTTCTTCTGTAGTGGAGCATTCACAGTAGGTTCTAAAGTAGTTCTCAAGGTGAAGCTTAGCTTGTTGCTCTATCTTATTTTTTTCTTCTGTAGCTCTGATTAGGACTTCTTGAAGGATTTTTTCGTAGATTTCCTTCCAAACCATATGGAATTTGCTTATCGCTTCTTCGCAAACACACTCATTTGCCAAGAATACAACTCTATTTGGATAGTTGGCTAAACCCTCTCCCCCTTTTACGGAAACTGGATAAATCACTTCAACTTTTAAATCTCTCGTCAAACTCTCAATGACCTTTTCGGTGATTGTAGAAAGTAGTAAGCTTGAGTGGTAGAGGTCAGAAAGCCTGCGAGAGCTTGATATAAAGCCTTGAACGGGTGAGAAGGTGAAAATGTGAAGGATCATTTTGAACCCTCCTCTAAATTTTCTTTTCTCTTAAGCATTCCTTCTAATATTTGTGGATCAGGATATTCTGACTCACCTTCGAATCTAAACTTTGCCCCCTTGGGCAGTATATCGCCTGATAACAGTATCAAAACCCACCGGTATTTTTCTTGATGTTTTATTACCTTTACTATAAGCGGACTGGCTCTCCTTCTTAAAGTTTTCCCTTCTAGAACACCTTCCACCTCTTTTTTCCCAAAGACAGGCAGACCGAAATTGGCAAGTTTTAATATCTTCTTCTTCTCCTCTTGGTTTTGAGCATTTATAGAGCGTCTATACTCTATATATTGGTTTTCTATCTCTTCTAATGCCTTGCGCCAGCTATCGTGAAGAGTCCTTCCTATTTTTATATTATCAATTTGGATATTTGAATACTTTTCACAGGGTCGTAGATGCCCCCCAACCAGAGTTTTAGCCTTTTGAAGATTCTCTTTATACCAATTAAAGAGATCTTCTGCAGGCGTAAAGGATATGGATAGCCCTTCTGGAGCCTTAACCACAGCCAAATTCCCCCCTCCTCTTCTGCTTTTTGAACCTACACCACCCAAAAAGATCAATGCCCAGAGAGCTGCAATATAATGGTCTAAATATTTCTCTTCACCAATAAGTGCTAAGTTAAATCCTGAACCTGCTCCGATGGATCGTCTCTTTGGTATTACATTTCCCCAAACTCTAATTGCTACCTTAGACGCACACTTACCGTTACCACCAAAAATCTCTGTTTCCTCTTTCTTTAGCTTGTCTATGTCGCACTCACCCTTTAATGCTCTCCACCAAAAGCGCAGAAGGCCCACAAAACTGGCAGGTCTTAGCTCGGGCTTTAGAGGATCTGCACCACCCAAAAAGGCTGGCGTTATAAACTCAAGCTCAAAGGTAAGCTTTTTCATACTTTCCCTCCCTTAGTGCTTTTAAGAAGGAAAAGGATACAACAGGTTCGTATGTCCCCCCGCTGTAGTTGTAAAGATAGCCCTCTCCGTAGTGTCCAAAGCTAAGCCCTACCATAAAGGCTATTGGTACAGGTGTGGAGATGAAAAAGTGGAAGTTCTCAAAAGTGTTCTCCTTTCTCAAGTTTTGTATTACGCTTGCACTTTCTTTTGCCACCTCTTTCATATCTTCCACTTGGATGTTGCCACCACCCTTTGCCCTGAGGATGAGGTATGAGGGATTTTCCAACTCTTTGGAGATGTAATTTTTCACATCGCCTTCCATCTCATGATGGGCAAAGGAGAGCATCACCACAAGATTTTCTCCCCCCTTTTCAAAGCGATATTCAATCTTTTCCAAGTTTTCTTTTCTTTCTTTTAGCTCTCTTACATTATCCACGAATATAGGATGGTAAGCGTTGTTTTGATAGTGATAAAAAACAAAAGGCTTTTGACTGCCAAAGAGCACGCCTAAGGCAAAGGCAAGGACAGAAGGACCATTTATGGCTATGTGCCATCTTTCCTTGCTGTGAAGTTTCCTTTCAGTTTCCTTAAACTTCTTCCAGAACTCTCTTAAGACGTGCTCCCACGCCTCTTGGTTAAGCTGCCCTGTTATTATAGGCTTTGTTTCCAAGCCTATTAACACCTCAAGCTTTTTAAGGTAATCTTCCGAAATACCTGTAGCCTTTAAGAAGCTTTTGAACTCCCCTTCCCACCTATCTTGGGTTTTTGTGATGTAAATGGGTATCTGATAGCTCTCCGCATCAAGCAGCTGTTTTATCTCATCAACGGTGTTGAAGTGGTAAGGTTCCACAAGCCTTAAGCCTAACTCCTTTGTCAACCTTTTCTTTTCTTCAATACCATTCACAGATTTTATGTTTCCCTTTTTGTCTATCGCTCCTGTAAAGAGGGCATCCTCTGGCAGGTTTTCCACATAAAGGTTCAAGACTGTAGCTAGTTGAAAGCTTGCCCCCGCAAATTCTCTGTCAAAAAATACCGCAAAGCCCCCTTTGAGAAATTCCCTTATTGGGTTGAGGTGTCTTTTTATTTCCTTCAGGTTAGTTATAACTTCCTTGAGATTTTTAATGACTAGTGCATTCACAAGTTCCCCTTTGCCCTCGCTGGAAACTACGGGAAATCTAAAGGTTCTGTACTCTGCCCTGAAAAATTCCTTTACGCTTTCTTTTGAAACTTTGAAGACCTCTCTAAAGGTTTCTACGGACGGGAATACGCTTTTCTCTTTTGAGTATGCAATCAACTCATATTGGTGAGAGTGTGGAAGCCCCCAAAATTGGTTGTATAGCTCATCCATCTTGTCATCAAGCTTTCCGCTTCTTAGAAGGGTTTGAAAGTGTGGTAATTCAATCTCCCAGAATTTCCACATTTAGGTGCTCCTCCAAGTATTCGTGGGATTTGAGCTCCGAGGGCAAATTCTCAATGATTAGCTTGCTGGCCCCCTCTCCCTCGTATAGCACACTGTCAAAGAGTTTTATTCTTACCTTCCTTCCTTCGTACTCTTCGGGTAGATATATAACTGCTTTACCTTCTTCAACTACGCCCAACCAATCTTTTCCTCTTAGAGCGTTTGTGCTTGCAGCCCGTTGGTATGCTTGTAGTGTACGGTAGTGTTTTTGATATAAAAAGGCAGGATAATAGACTATTATGGCTTTTTGCTCTTCTTCCTCTGCCTGTTGCTCTCTTTGTATATGAGTAGCTAAAATGCTCCCCAAAGTTAGCTCACCATAGCGCTTCCAGACCAATTTTACGAACTCCCAACTCGGTTTAATAGCAGTTCGCACAGGGGCACGCTCCACTGCCCTTAGGACCTTTTCCACTGTATCTTTTCTTACTATGTAAATTGGTAAGCTTTCCTCTTCCAGAACCTCTCTTCTTAGATAGACGTCAAAAGGTAAGGGAGCAAGTGTCTTTGGGCTATTATCAAGGCTGCTTCTTAAGCGAATTCTTAGCGAGGTAGTAGTTAAATCTGTCCAGATTGTGAGCGGAACTGCATGGACAAGTCCTTCCTCTTCCACATGATAAACCAGCACGTATTCCTCTGGAATCCAGAAAAGGACTCGCACCTGCCCCACTTCCACAGGCACCCTTTTTTCTTCTTTTACTTTGAACTTTCCATCTCCCAGACAGCTTTTATACATCCTCAAAGAGATTTTGAGCTCCTCAAGATCCACCATCATGACTATTCACCTCTTAGTTTAGTATATAACCAAGCTTTTTACATACTTCTGACAAAAACCTATCAATAAAGTATTTCATCGCCTCAGCAGAAGGCTCATAGGTTAGATAGTCTCTTAACTTTTTCTTCAACCTTTCCCAGCGTTTGTATAGGTTTGCCTCCGAAAGACCCTCCGGCTTTTTACAATCTTTTTGAAACTCTTTACAAAGATAATAGCAAAGGATGGGATAGTCCCTTTCTTCTAAGAATCTTAACATATTCTCATAGAATTCTTCAGCTTCAATTTTTTCTTCTACGTTTTCTTCATAGGCAAAGATATCAGTTTCTTCTACGCTTCTATTGTTCTCTTCCGTTTTAGGATTTCTTACTTTCTCATAGGGAACCTCTTGTGAACTTCTCAACTCTTGGTAGAATTCTATTAAACATGAATTGATTATGCTTAAAAAATACTTCCAATTTACAAAAGCCCTCTCCTCTAAAAACTTTTTTCTGGAAATAATTCTTATCCTTATTTCTGAAAGCAGATCCTTCACGTAATCGTCACCCCAGCGTCTCTTAAAGCTTTCTTCCTTTCCTCTCTGTCTTACAAACTTTCCAATGGTGTTTTTTAAAAATTCCCTTTCTTTAGGCGTTTCTTTCCCTTCCGAAAACTTGATCAACAGCTCTTTGTAATCCATATCTATATCACCTGCAGTTTGTCTATGTGTTCTAAATCTTTACAATAACCGCAAAAGGAATACCCTTTTATAAGGTCCTTTGGAAGTTGATACAGATAAAAGCCTTTATTTTTTCTGTCATAAAAGATGTAAGACATTTTTTGGAAGTTAAAATTGCATCCTTTTTTATCGCAAAGATTTAGATCCACTCTCTTAGTTTGATCCTTTTCTGACGCTGTCAAAGGACATACATAGAACCATTTTCCAAAGTAGTAACCTACGAAAGGTCTACTTTTCCTTTTATGAGAGCCAAAGTCTGTTTTCAAATACTCCTCAAGGATTCTCAGATGATTCTGATTGAAGATCCCCAAAAACCTTCTCCCCTCTGACTTCTTTTTCTCTAAAATCAAACTCCTTATCAGAGACCACAGCAAAACTCTCCCTCCATTGTGTTATTATAACACATATGAATAAACTATACGAAGGGAAGGCTAAGATAGTTTATGCTACAGAAGACGAGCAAAAACTGATTGTTTTTTTCAAAGATAGCACCACCGCTTTTGACGCAACAAAAAAAGCCCAAGTGGAAGGAAAGGGAGCTATAAACAATACCATATCCAGCATACTCTTTGAACTTCTTGAAAAGCACAACATAAAAACCCACTTCATAAAAAAGCTGTCCGATAGAGAAATGCTCGTTTGGAGAGCAAAGAGGTTTGACCTTGAGGTGGTGGTCAGGAACATAACCGCAGGAAGCATATGCAAAAGGCTTGGGCTTGCGGAAGGTATAGAGCTTAAAAAACCTTTGGTGGAGCTATTTTACAAAAACGACGGGCTTCATGATCCATTGATCTGTAAGTCCCATGCCTTGATGCTTTCTTTGGCTACAGAAGAACAAATAGAGGAGATGGAAAGGATAGCCCTTCAGGTAAATGAGGTATTAAAAGACTTTTTCCACTCCTGTGGTCTTATTCTCGTTGACTTCAAGCTGGAATTTGGTATACTGCCTGATGGAAGTATAGCTGTTATAGATGAAATATCACCCGACACTTGTAGGCTTTGGGATGCAAAAACTAAGGAGAAGTTAGACAAAGACAGGTTCAGGTTCGACTTGGGAGACCTGATGGAAGGATACAGGAAAATCTTGGAGAAAATTCAGCGATAAATTGCCAATCCAACCCTTCCCATCCTGCGCCACACCCTATCCAGCTCCTCAAAGGAATAAAACTTTTCAGCTTCGTATCCGGTGTGGACATAAAAGCCCCTGCCGTCAAACCCGATTATAACCAAATAGTGAGGTACGCTTGTAAATAACAGTCCAAAATCTACAAGCACGATCACTGGCACACCCTTGCTTATGTAGTCTTTAATAGTTTTTTGGTCCCCCTTAAAAAGTTCTGTTTTAAAGCCAAGTTTTTTTGCGTAGTTTTCAAGGTCCGTAATCAAAGCTCCCTTCAACTTGGGAATATAAACATCCTTTGCTATGGTGTCTTGGTATATGCTAAGACCGTAATAGCCAAGAACACTGCTTAGAGAAGCGGGACCGCAGAACTGATCCCGCTGTTTTACGAAGGGAACAGGAAGGATTACCTTATGATTATTTCCTTGTTGAGAAGCTTCAGCAGTATAACCAAAAGTATGGCTATTAGCAAAACCGCTATAACTAAACCCAGGTCCCCTCCCGCCAAAACCTTTTCGGAAACCTTTGCCAGCATGTGAATCTGATGATCGTCCATCTCCGACAGCTTTTTTTCTATCTCTTCTTTACTAAGACCATAAGCCTTTAGCTTTTCTTGAACTATCTTGCTCTCCAGGGCTCTTTGTATTTTTCTTATTTCCTCTTCTCTGTTTATGTTTTTAAGCTCCTCAGTGGCAGGCTTAGACTCTACCAGACCAGCCAAAGCAGGGCTTGAGTTTAAAAAGAAAAACCAACCAGCTACTGCAAATACTATAAGGGGGTCTCTTAACTTTTTCCACATACCACCACCTTCTTTATAGTAAAAGTATTCAGAAAGAATATTCTAACATCGGATTTACTGGGAGGGTGCCATACACAGCTCCCTCCACCACCACTTTTCTGCCGTCTATCTTTACCCTTCCTTCTGAAATCCACTTTACCGCCTGAGGAAGGATCTTATGCTCAAACTTAAGTATTTTCTCCGAAAGACTATCCTCCGTATCTTCCGGCGTTATTGGAACGCATGCCTGGATTATAACTGGCCCGTTGTCAAGCTCCTGAGAAACAAAATGAACCGTGCATCCGGTGATTTTAGCGCCGTAATCTAAAGCTTGCTTTTGGGCATTTAGTCCCTGAAAGGCTGGTATTAAAGAAGGATGAATGTTTATAACTCTCATAGGAAAGGCATCTAAAAACTCCTTAGAGAGAACCCTCATAAACCCTGCAAGGACAACCAACTCCACCTCTCTCTCTTTTAGTAGCCTTACCATCTCCCTCTCAAAATCTTTTTTGCTCGTAAAGTCTTGCCTTAGGACTATCTGGTAAGGAATACCGTGTCTTTTGCACCTTTCTATGGCGTAGGCGTTGGGATTGTCTGAGATAACGAGGGCTATGCTACCTTCTATCTTTCCCGCCTTGTAAGCGTCTATAAGTGCCTGAAGGTTGCTACCTCTGCCAGAAACCAAAACACCTATGTTCATAGCTTCTGTCTGAGGGCAGGGAAGAGTATAACTTCTCTTATAGAATCTACGTCTGCCAAAAGCATAACCAGTCTGTCTATTCCTATACCCTCCCCAGCTGTTGGTGGCATACCGTACTCCAAAGCCCTTATAAAGTCCTCGTCCATAGCCATCGCTTCCTCGTCTCCCATTTCCTTTTCCTTTAACTGCTCTAAAAACCTTTCCCTTTGTTCAAAGGGATCGTTTAACTCCGTATACGCGTTGGCTATCTCTTTGCCCGCCACGAAAAGCTCAAACCTCTCCACCAAATCTGGATCCTGTCTGTGCGTCCTTGCAAGAGGGGAGAGTATCTTAGGAAAGTCTACCACGAAGCACGGACCCCAAAGTTCATCCTCCACCAGCACGTCAAAAACTTTGTCTATAAGCTTGGCGTGAGTTAATATTTCAGCCTTTGGTATTCTAAGCTCCATAGCTAACTTTCTAAGCCCCTCCACATCCCTCAAGAAGAATTCCTTATCCTTACCAGTTTTTTCTTCTAAAAGTTGGAAATAGTGATAACGTTTGTAGGGTGGGGTAAAGTCCAATTCCCTACCTTGATACGTTATCTTAAGGCTTTCTACTAAGCTGTTCAGAAGATAAGAAAGAAGCTCCTCAGTAAAAGACATAAGATTGTTGTAGTCCCAATAGGCGCAGTAAAACTCAAGCATAGTAAATTCAGGGTTGTGGGTGGTGTCCACTCCTTCGTTGCGGAAGTTCTTGCCTATTTCATAAACCTTGTTAAATCCCCCTACAACGAGGCGTTTTAGGTAGAGCTCTGGAGCTATCCTAAGGTACAGGTTCTGCTCAAGGTAGTTGTGATAGGTAATAAACGGTTTTGCATTTGCTCCAGAGGCTATAGGCTGAAGTATGGGGGTTTCTACCTCAATAAAACCTTTGGAATCCAAAAATTTTCTAAGCTCAGATATTAGCTTGCTTCTTAAAGAAAATATCCTTCTGCTTTCCTCGTTGGCTATTAGGTCTAAGTATCTTTGCCTGTATCTTACTTCCACATCTTTTAGACCATGCCACTTTTCGGGTAGCGGATGCAAGCTTTTGGCAAGCAGTTTCCAATCTCTTACTTCTACCGTAAGCTCTCCGGCGTTTGTTCTAAAAAGATACCCTTTAACTCCTATTATGTCCCCTGGATCCACTATATCTTCAAACTCTTTGAAAGATTTTTCTCCCAACAGATCTTGTTTTACGTATATCTGAAGCTTTCCCGTAGCATCCTGAATGTGGGCGAAGGTAGCTTTTCCCATAGGACGCAAAGTTACCACTCTTCCAGCTACCGAAACCTCCTCACGCTCCGGCTCAAGGTCGTACTCCCTTTTTACATCCAAAACCCTTAAACAATCCCCTTCTAAAGGTTCAGCTTCATCTAAAAAGAGATTACCATCAATCCTGCGTAGGGTTCCCTCTAAAATTACCTCTTTACCCTGTTCAAGTTGATGACTGGTTCTAACCCACATTTCTACCTTAGCTTCCAAATCCTCCAGTCTTACAACAAAAAACTGATCCTGTTTTGATATTCTCTTTATCCTTCCCCTTATCCTAACTCTTTTGCCAGGTGGGGGATCTTTTTCGTATTTCTTCCTTATGTTCCCAAGGTTGTCGCTTATGTCGTATGAGTAAGGATAGGCGTAGTTCTGCTCTTTAATCCTGCTTAGCTTTTCAACTCTTGATTTTTCCATAGATGAAGTATTTTATCAAAGCTTTGTGCATAAAATGCTACTCTAAACTCTCAAAATGGAATAAGTGCAGACCCAAAAGAAAGGTTGGGATTATAATTTACAATTAAAACTAAACTCAAAAGGAGGTGAGACCATGATGCTACCAGAGCCCTTTAGGTTTATGAGAATAGGCTGGTGGATTGTCCACATAATCGGAATCACTTTAGTTTTCTTCTTGGGCAGATGGTCCGCTGGCTGAGCAGAAAACCACCAAAGCCTGTTCTGGGGGCCTCCCCCCAAGAAAACAAAAAAATAAACAATAAACAGCAAATATCAGTAGCTAAATGAAAATTAAGTTAGATTCAAATGAAACAGATGTTTTATAAATTTACATCTATGAGTAGAATACTTGTAGTAGAAGACGAACCTTTGGCAATGGACAGGATAACCAGGTTTCTCAGGGAGGCTGGTTATGAGTCTTTTGAAACTGCTCAGTCTGTACAAGAAGCTATTCAAAAGCTACACGCTTACAAACCAGACGTTTTGATACTTGATATAAGGCTACCAGATGGTTACGGTCTTCAGGTAGCAAAGGAGTCCATGTCTTTGGAAAAGCCCCCCGCAGTAATATTCACCACAGCTTACCAAGAGTACGCAGTGGAAGCCTTTAAGCTAAACGCAGTAGATTACCTCCTCAAACCTTTCACAAAGGAGGAATTCCTCCAAGCTATAGAGAAAGCTCTAAGTAGGAGAGAGCAAAACAAACAGGTTTTGGATAATTTCTTAAAAAAGATAAACTTCATCATTCCCGTAAAGATGGGCACTACTGTTGTGCTCCTTTCACCAGAAGACATATACTACATAAAAGCAGATTCTGGAGAATCGGAAATAAGAACCAAAGAGGGATTTTATCCCATTTCAAAAAAACTATACGAGCTGGAAGAAGCTCTAAAACATTACAATTTCTTCAGAGTGCACAGGTCCTATTTAGTTAATCTCAACAAGGTTACAAAACTAAAATCTGGGGAGCAAAGCAAATACAGAATTTTCTTTAAAGACATAGACGATACAATAGAAACTAGTAGAGAAGGAGCAAAGAACTTGAGAGAGTTCTTTGATATATAGTCAAAGATCGAAACCCATCTGTAAAAACAAAAATACAGAAGTTGCCATAAGCACAGATCTTTTTTCTTATGAAAGAAGTTATTCACGACGGTAAAGCAGGTGGTTTTTTGAACATATACGGTATCTTAGTCCTTGAGCTTGATCATAAACCAAGCAAAATCTTTGTAGAGACAGTCTTTGGCAAGCTGAACCTTTTCATTCTTGGTAAAGATTACCCAAGGCTTGTGGAAGAGGATGCGAGGATTCTCAACTACCAAAATGGTATAAAGTATCATCTTCCAAAGGGTGGTTTCCAGTTAGACAGCTACTTTATGTTTGGAAGGGTGGAAGCTGTTGCAATTCAGGGACTTGACTTGATAAACCTGTTTTGGCTTGAAGTGCTTTGACTTATCTCTACTCTGAATACAGAAAACCCTCCTTCTCTGTAATAATCAAGCCTCCCGCCTATTAAAGCTAACCTGTCTTTTACATTTTTAAGTCCCACACCTTCCTTTAGATTATTAAATCCTACGCCGTTGTCCATCACCTCAATGAAAAGCTTTCTATCCTTTCGCCTTACAACCACCTTTATAATTCCAGCTTGCCACTTCAATCCATGTTTTAGGGCGTTTTCCACGAGCATCTGCACACAAAACTTGGGCACCTTCACCTCTAAATCTACGTCTTCTTGCGTTTGTATTTCAAGACTTACTCTTTCTCTTACTCTAAGTTTAACTATACTCCAGTATTCCTTTAGGTTTTCCAGTTCTTCCCTGAGGGTGATAAGGAAGTCCGAGTAGAGGGTTTTCCTCAGGAACTTGGAAAAGTTAATCAATGCCTTTTCTGCCTCCTCTGGGTTTGTGGAAACCAGCTCCGCTATGGCGTTTAGGATGTTGAAAAGAAAGTGAGGGTTTATCTGAAGCTCTAAGTTTTTGAGCTCTTGGCTAACTAATCTAAGCTTTAGTCGTTCCCATTCTCTTTTAGAAATTACTATCAGATATATCAAAAAACCAACCGATGCGGTAAGTATTCCAAGAACGTTCAAAGAAACTATTAACTGAAACTGTTTAAGTTCAATGTCCAGAAGAGCCATGTACTTGCAAAGTACGTAGCCTATATAACCGCCGAAAAGTCCCGAAAGGTAGGCAAGCGCGAGGCTAAATGGTATTCTAAGGAGCTTAGGTATCCTTTTTATAAGGACCCTATTGTTTAACTCGGTGGTAATCAGGGATAGGATAAATATGAAAAAACCTATAATAGCTCCAGAAAGAGCATAAGTAGGCCAGCTATCTGAGATCAGAAAGCCGACAAAGGTGCCCATGCAGGCGCCCATCAGCAAGGCAAAAAGCATTATGTATATCCATTCCCTTAAGCGTAGCTCCAGCATTCTCTAAAGTCCTTTTCTATAGAGAGCAGAAGGTTTATTACTCCTACCGAAACTCCCAGCAGACCTTGACCGGGGAAGACCGTATCACCTACCAAGAATAAGCCGTCCACCGTTGTAAAGGGAAGTGGATAGCGAAAGGGAAAATACTTGCGAACCATGGGAACTCCTCCCACCAAACCTTTGTATCTTTTGGTGTATCTTTCAAAGGTCTTTGGCGTGCCCACAAAGGCATTCTGTATTGCACCTTTTAAAGCCGGAAGCTTTTTGTAAATTTTACATAGTATCTCCTCCTTGATGAGTTCCTTTCGCATGTAATAGTCTTCCTTCGTTATGTTTTCCCAGAGTTCAGGGCGCGCGTGTGTGGATACAGTCAAGCTCAGATACTCTTGGGAAGACATTGTACTATCTTCGGGCAGAGAAAGAGAAAGGAAAAGCTCCTTGGTCCCGCCCACGCTAAGGGGCTCTTCTTCCAAGATAAGTATGTGGCTGGGAAGGTCCTTAGCACGTTCTTTTTTTACCTTTGCATAAAGGGTTATTGCAGACCAGGCTTTGGAATAAACTCTCTTAGCCTTTCTCGAAAATTCTTTTACAGAATCTATCTCTACAAGGTCTTCTAAATTCCAGATGGTCGTGTTTAGTATTACCCTCTTTGCTCTGAACTGCCCTTTGGATGTTTCCAGCAGGAAGTATCCATCAGCCTTGATCACTTTAAAAACAGTGGTTTTTCTGTATATCGTTGGTATAACCTTTGCTATGCTTTCAATCAGGTTGGACATGCCACCAAAGGAGTAGTAGGTTTTGTTTATAGGATAGGAAAGGCCCAGAAGAGCAACTGCATAAGGCACTTCTTCCAAAAATCCCTGGGAGGTTATTAGAGATATATAGTCAAGCAACTGCAAATAATCTTGGTGTCCGTTTATATAACTTTTGAAAGTTTGACCACCTTTTGCATACCAGAGCAGTTGTTGTATAGCTTCAAAGGGATGTCTTAAGAAGAACCCTAATATGCTGGTGTATCCAGAAAAAGGCAAGAACTTCCAAAGAGTTTGCCAAAGTTTATGGGAAAAGTTTTTTAACTCAGATAGTAGCTTGTAGTTTGCCACTCCTTTAAAGCTACTATCCAACTCCTGCAAAAGCCTTTCAGAATCCCACCAAAGGTTGATCCTTTTGTCCATCACCAGCACTTGCATGGACATAGGGAGCTCCTTTATAGGTGGAGCGACCTCAAGAAAGCTTAGTATCCTTCCCAAAGGCATAGGTTCCTCTAAACCAGTTATAGTGGTGGCTCCCGCGTTGTAATAAAAACCATCCTTTCTGAAGGTGCCAGCACAACCACCTAAGTAAGAGAGGCTTTCAAAGAGGATCACGGATCTGCCAAGCTTGCTAAGCAAAGCAGAAGCCAGCACACCACCAATACCTCCTCCTACGACAGCATAATCAAACATCTCCATCAAAGAGTAAGATACAGAAAATCTAGGTCATACAAAATAAGTTTTTAGCTTTTACGCAAATCTATTTTTACAATTTATTGCCACGCCTGTGTTAAAATAAAGCATTTAAGCCTATTTTAGGAGGTGTGCATGAAAACCTTGGTAGAACTTGCCAATAAGGCAAGGGAGCTAAGTGGAGTGAGAATTTACAAAAAAAACGTGGAAGCTGTGCTATCTGCGGTCCTAAAGAGTGGGGACTTTTGGGAAATTGTGGATATGTCTGACTTACCAGTGCCTGCTGCTTCAGGTATTGTGAATGTGCTGGTGGAAGAAGGCATTTTGTTTGTAGACGACGAAGAGAACATAAGATTGACCCAAAAGGGTTTTGACCTTGTTAGAGAACTGGGAATAGAGCCCTTTACGGATTACACCTGTAAAGCCTGCGAAGGTAGGGGTATACCCTTTTATGCCGATATAGAGCTATACAGAGAGTTTTTACAGCTAACCAAAGACAGACCAAAGGCTATAAGGGATTATGACCAAGGATCTGTTACGCCAGAAACCACCATAGCAAGGGTGCTCTTTATTGACTCCCGTGGAGACCTGCGGAACAAAGACATAATAGTGCTTGGTGCGGAAGATGACCTAACTGGTTTGGCAATTGCACTGACAAGAAAGGCAAGGAGTGTGCTGATCATAGACATAGACAAAAGGCTTATTGACTTTGACAACAGGATATTCAAAGAGTTTGGCATAGACAATGCGGAGGCAAGGGTTTGGGATCTGAGAAATCCATTTCCAAAAGATATGCTGGGAAAGTTTGACGTTTTCGTGTCTGACCCACCGGAGACTTTGCCCGCCTTCAGAGCCTTCATAGGAAGGGGAATAGCAACCCTCAGAGAAGAGGGAGGAGTGGGCTACTTTGGTCTAACGCTCAGAGATTCTTCCGTTTTCCGCTGGAGAGATTTCCAGATATCCTTAACCTCAGAGTTTGGAGCGGCTATAACCGACATAGTGCAGGACTTCAATCACTACATAACTTGGGATTATCATAAGGAAACAAAGGCGGCAGAACTGGCACCTGTCAAGAGAGAACCTAAAACCATATGGTATAAGTCTTCTTGGTACAGAGTGGAAGTCCTCCCTGGTTTTAAAAGGTGGAACGAAGCAATATCCGACGATGTTTTCTACCTTGACGAAGAGGGGTCAACTACTTGAAGAAGAGTTAGAAAGGTTTTTGGCAGAAAAAGGATACTGCTTAGAAGAAGAACAAAAAAGGGAAGTTTTAAAGATCTTAAGAGTTTTTTTAAAGCCCTCGGTGGAGGGTGGTGGCTGGGTTAGCACCAAAGACGGTTCCTTCACTCTGATAGATAAAAACTACGGAGAGCCTTACCATAGCCTAACCGCAGGTGCTATTACTGAATGCATAAAGAAGTTTGTAGAACCCTCTGAAGTCCTTTATAGGGCGGAAAAGGAAAAACTCATAACTGTGGTGGATGTGGGCTTTGGCTTGGGATACAACGCGGCAGTACTTCTGAAAAAACTCAGAGACATCAACAAGAAGGTAGAAGTTCATATCCTGTCCTTTGAGAAAAGGCTACTTGATGAAGTCTTACCCCCTCCAGAGGAATACAAACCATACTGGCTTATGCTTTGGGAAAACTTGCCTGAATTTCAAAAAGATGGAATACACTTTAAACTTCTCTTGGGTGATGCCAGAAAAAAAATAAAGGAAGTGGTAAACTTTGGTGCTGACGCTATCCTTCACGATGCCTTTTCTCCTTACAAGAATCCTGAGCTTTGGAGTTTGGAGTTCTTGAAAGAAATAACAAAACTTCTAAAACCAGATGGTGTATGGGTATCTTACACCTCTTCCCTCGCAGTTAGAAAAGCATTAAAGACCTTAGGCTTTAACCTTCAAAATACAAAAGCCGTGGGAAGAAAAACAGGGGGGACCAAAGCGGGAATCAGCATAGAGGAGAGATTAACAGAAACAGACCTGAGAAAACTTAGCACCTCTCCATACGCTATACCTTTCTTAGATCCAAGCCTTGACAGAAAACCAATTCACATACTCATAGATTACAGCATTAGAGTGGTTTATAATAGAAGACAAACAAAGGAGGTTGGATCATGAAAATTACTCTGAGTGTGATAAAGGCAGACATAGGAGGTTTTGTTGGACACTCGGGCGTTCATCCAGAAGTTTTAGAGAAGGTGAAAGAGATAGGTTTGGCGGAGGTTCAAAAGGGCAACCTCATAGACTGTCAGACCCTTGTGTGTGGAGACGACATAGCTTTGGTGATGACCCATCAGCACGGGGTGGATAGCGAAGTAGTTCATGGCATAGCTTGGAGGGCCTTTGAAGCAGGCACAGAGATTTCCAAAAAGTTAAAGCTATACGGAGCAGGACAGGACTTGCTTTCCGACACATTTTCAGGTAATGTTAAAGGTATGGGACCAGGCGTGGCTGAGATGGAATTTGAGGAAAGACCTTCAGAGCCTGTTATAGTTTTCTTTGCAGACAAGACCGCACCAAGCGCTTGGAATTTACCACTTTATGAAATGTTTGCAGATCCTATGGTGTGCGCAGGGCTGGTGATAGATCCTAAGATGCACGATGGCTTTACCTTTGAGGTTTTGGATACATTCACAGGAAAAGCTGTTAAACTCTCCACTCCTGCAGAGCTTTACGACCTTTTGGCTCTGATAGGGTCCGTTGAAAGGTATGCCATAAAGAGCGTTTGGAGAAACTCAGATGGAGAGATTGGCGCAGTAGCTTCCACTCAAAGATTGTCCCTTATAGCAGGCAAATACGTAGGTAAGGATGACCCTGTTATGATAGTCAGGGCTCAGTCAGGTTTCCCCGCAGTGGGTGAGATCTTGGAACCCTTTGCAAGACCCTGGATAGTGGAAGGTTGGATGAGAGGGTCTCACAACGGACCCATAATGCCCGTCTCTTTCAAACAAGCCACACCAACTAGGTTTGACGGACCACCAAGGGTCATAGCGGCAGGGTATCAAATAGCCCAAGGCAAACTCATAGGACCGAGGGATCTGTTTGACGATCCAGCCTTTGATAGGGCAAGGGAACAAGCCCAAACCATAGCGGACATTCTCAGAAGACAGGGCATATTTGAACCCCATAGATTACCCTCAGAAGAGATGGAATACACCACACTGCCAAAAATACTCAAAAAATTGGAAGGAAGGTTTTATGACCTGGAAGAGGGTAAAAAGGCGCCAACTGGAGAAGAGCATCACACAGAAACCGATTAAAACATGGAGAAGATACTTAGTATTGAGGAAAGGGTCGTTCTTATAGTGGAGGAGTTTTTTAAGGATATAAAGGATAAGGAGCCTTTTGCCTTTTATTTGGAGGATTACAGGTTTAAATTAAGGTCCAAACTGATTGAACTATTAAGCCAATTTACAGATAGCAGGTCTGCTAATGTCAGTTTTGACCGAGCGATGGAAGGTATGCTGGCTTATTTGGAAAAGCGCTTAGACAGTATAGACTTTGAAAACGAAACAGAGCTTAGAAGATTCTTAGAGGCTGTAGAAAAAACCAACGAACTGCTTAAGGAATTTCTTGAAGGGGACAGAATAAAGGACAAGTCTGTGCTATCCAAAGTTTCTGGAAGACTGGGGCTGTTGGCGGAGGAGCTAAGAATGGAAATCAACAGAAGGTTCGGAGGACTGCTCAGAAGGATTAAAAGGCTCTTTGGAAGATAGATCTACCTTCTTAGTTGAGATAGTTCTCTAGCAGAAGCGTAAAGTATAGCCTCCGCCACCACCTGATCTTCAACCTTTGCCACACCCTTCATTTTGGAAAGGCTCTTTTTTAGAGAAAGTACTTCCAACTCCAGCACGAGCTGATCTCCCGGATATACGGGCCGCTTAAACCTTGCTTCATCTATGCCCGCAAAGACCACAGCGTACTTTCCTATCTCCAGATCTAAAGATTTAATCATCAGTATACCCCCCACCTGTGCCAAAGCTTCCAAAATATACACACCGGGCATTAGGGGAAAGCCGGGGAAATGCCCCTGAAAATAGGGTTCGTTGACAGAAACGTTCTTTAAACCTACTATCCTCTTTCCAAGCTCCAGATCAATTATCCTATCCACTAACAGCAGTGGGTAGCGATGGGGAAGTATGTTCATTATTTCTCTTATATCCATCAATTAAAATTATAACGATGAAATTCTCAGAGCTTGCCCAGTTTTTTGAAAAGCTTGAGAAAACCACCAGCAGGTTAGAAATGTCCCAACTACTCTACGAGCTTTTTTCTAAAGCAGATAAGGAAGAAATAGATAAAGTTGTTTATTTAACTATGGGAGAGCTTGTGCCTTCCTTCAGAGGTTTGGAGTTTGGAATGTCTGAAAAATTGGCTATGGAGGCTTTATCAAAAGCTTCTGGTACAAAGTTAAGCGTTATACAAAAGCTATACAAAGAGCTTGGAGACGTGGGAAAGGTAGCCTTGGAGGTGATAAAGAGGGAGGGAAAGGGCCTGAGTGTTTCCAAGGTATACGAAGAACTATTTAGCATAGCAAGAGCGAGGGGCACTTTAGACAAGGTTATGCTACTTATTAACTTACTGAAGGCATTATCTGGTGTAGAGGCAAAGTTTGTGGTGAGGATAATAGTTGGTAATCTTCGGCTGGGGGTGGGAGAGGCTACGATTATAGAGGCTCTAGCCCTCCTGTTGGGTAATAGGGATTATAAACAGGTAGTAGAAAGAGCTTACAATCTTTGCTCCGACCTTGGTTTGGTGGCAGAAACCCTTGCGCAGAAAGGTTTGGAAGGTTTAGAAGAATTTAAAATACAGCCCGGCTATCCTATACGCATGGCGCTGGCAGAAAGAGTAGCGGATGCAGAAGAGTTGATAAGAAGATTGGGTAGATGTGCAATTGAGGTAAAATACGATGGTTTTAGGCTCCAAGTGCACAAGAAAAACAATGAAGTTTACATATACTCAAGAAACTTAGAACCTATGACAGAGATGTTTCCAGAAATAAAGCAAGCCGTTGCGAAGATTGACGCCGAAGAGTTGATCGTAGAAGGAGAAGCATTGGCTGTAAACGAAGAAACGGGAGAGTTCTATCCCTTCCAGATAACCATGCAAAGGAAGAGAAAATACCAAATTTACGAATACTCAAAGGAATATCCTTTGAAACTTTTCTGCTTTGACCTTCTGTATTTGGATGGTGAGGATTACACCATCAAACCCTTCATAGATAGAAGGAAAAGGCTGGAAGGTTTGATAACTTTGAAAAACACCCTTGAGCTTTCAGAGTTAAGAATAGTCCAATCTGCAAAGGAAGTGGAGGAATTTTTTGAGGATGCTATCCTAAGAGGTTTGGAAGGTATAATGGGAAAGAGGCTCGATGCGCCATACACCGCAGGCTCAAGAAACTTTAACTGGGTAAAGCTAAAAAGAGGCTACAAAGGACAACTTATGGATACCATAGACGTAGTAATAGTGGGTTACTTCTACGGAAAAGGAGCAAGGGCAAAGCTTGGAATAGGAACCTTGCTGACCGCAGTGTATGATCCTTCTTCCGATACTTTTAAGACCATAAGTAAAGTGGGTTCGGGCTTTTCAGAAGAAGAGTGGATAAGATTAAAAGAAATACTGGATGAGATCAAGCTTGACCATAGGCACGCGAGAGTTGATTCTTTGATAACGCCAGATGTGTGGGTAGAGCCAAAGTATGTAATAACTGTATCCGCAGATGAAATAACCCGCTCGCCTTTGCACACCGCAGGAAAGACAGGAGACGAACCCGGATACGCTTTGAGATTTCCAAGGGCTGTTGGTTTTGTAAGGTCAGACAAAAGGCCAGAGGATGCAAACACTGTGGAGGAGATCCTAAGGATGTATCAGCTTCAAAGGAAGATAAAGGTTGAATGAGTGGCGGCGGGAGGACTCGAACCTCCGACCTGAGACTTATGAGATCTCCGCTCTAACCAGCTGAGCTACGCCGCCTATGATTTATTATTATACTATGCGAGTTGTGATAGTTGGCAACGGTCCTGCGGCAGCCTCCGCCATTGAGGCTTTTAGACAGGTGGATAAAGAATCAGACATAATAGTCCTTTCGGACGAGCCTTACCCAACCTATGCACCAAACTGTATGGAGAACGTAATTAGGGGGGACATTTCGGATCAAGCACTGTTTTACAAAGGTGGCTATGAGTTTTATGAGCGTATGAGGGTAGATTTTAGACCAAACAAAGAGGTGGTTGGTATAGACAACAAAAGAAAGGTGGTTATAGTAAAGGGTGGGGAGGAGATAGCTTACGATAAGTGTCTTTTGGCTGCGGGCGCCAGCGCTTTTATTCCACCCATACCTGGTAGAGAGTTGGGTGGGGTCACTACCGCAAAGAATCTGGACGATGCCAAAAGGATAAGGGATCTGGTTCTATCTGGAAAGGTAAAAAGGGTTGTTATCGTAGGAGCGGGTCCCATAGGTGTGGAGGATGCAGAAACTCTAAGGAGTATGGGTCTTCAGGTGGCTGTGGTGGAGTTCTTTGACAGAGTTCTTCCAAGAATGCTGGACAAATACATGGCAGACAGATACATGAAGATCCTTGAAGAAGAAGAAGGTATAGAGTTTTACCTAAACCACCAGGTTTTAGCAATACACGGAGAAGACGGTTGGGTAGAGGCTGTGGAGATAGTTCAAAATGGCAGTGATAGAAAAAAGTTCCTTCAGGCGGATTTAGTTATCCTTTCTACAGGTGTTAGACCAAGGACACACTTGGTAGCAAATACGGACATAAAGATACATATAGACGAAAGGACTGGAAGGGTTGTAGGTGGCATACTCGTGAATGAGTATCAGCAAACTTCGGACAAAGACGTTTACGCAGCAGGAGACATATGCTCTGGAATTGATGCATGGGGCAGGCAAAGGTGGATAGCTCTGTTCCCACCTGCCCAGCAGGGAGGAACGGTGGCAGGCTACAACATGGCAGGTCTAAAGGTAAAGCATTCTGGCTTGGTGGATTACAATGCAGTAAAAACCCGTTCTGCTCCAGCCGGCAGTGGAGGAGTGTTTGAAGACGCAGAAAGTTCAACAGTCTTTGAATACGAGCAGTACCTGATTAAGGTTTTTTTAAAGGAAGGCAGGGTATGCGGATATCAATTTGTTGGGCAACCAAAAACTAAAAGGCTAAACCAAAGGAATACCTTTTTAAAAGACAAAGCGTGGGAACACGTAATGAAGGATAGAGGATTGGGCTTAGAGGCTTCTGGAGTTTTGTTCCATCACTTTATAAATCAAAAAGACAGAAACTTTTCGCCGGAGGTAGTAAGGGTTATAAAGATGGGTATGTTAAGGAGTTTGGGAAATCCTAAGTTTGAGACTCCCCTGTTTTATCGGGAGTAAAAACTTCTACTCTATTCCTTCCCCCTTCCTTTGCCCTGTAAAGGGCAATGTCTGCCTCTTTTATTAGATCATCTATACTCTCCATACCACTTCTAAATTCAGAAACTCCTATGCTTGTAGTGACTAGGATCACTTTATGATCGTACTCCACGGGTCTACTTGCTACCGCACTTCTTATCCTCTCGGCTAATACTCTTGCTTCATCTAAACCTGTGTTGGGTAAGAGCACAGCAAACTCCTCCCCTCCCATTCTTGCACAAATGTCAGATTGCCTTACTACACCTTTAAGCACATCTGCAAAGACTTTTAAAACTATATCTCCAGCGTCATGTCCATAAGCGTCGTTTATCTTTTTAAAGTGGTCTATATCAATGATCAAGAGAGACAGCTTTTTCCCATATCTTTTTGCTTCTTCAAAGATTAAGTTAGCGTGTTCAAAGAAGAACCTTCTGTTTGGTAAACCGGTAAGTGAATCATAATAAGCCAGTTCCTGAAGTTGTTTGTTCTTAGCTTCAAGCTCAGAAAGCAGATTGCCTATGGTTATAGCAGCATCTATAAAGCTGTTTCTCAGATGGTCTAATTCATCCATTTTTTTGGAAGTTTCAAAGGGTTCTATTTTAGAAAAATCCCCCATTTTAATCCTGTTGGAAAACTCCTGGAGTTTTATTATTCTGGCTATTAAATCCCCTGAGAACTTGTAGAGTAAGAAAGAAGATAACAATGAGAGCACGAAAGAATAAGCAACAAGCACACCCATCAAAGTGTAGAAGTTTGCATATATGGGGGAAATATCCTTCACGAGCAACACCTGCCCAAACTGATAACCATTTTCTTCAAAAAGTGGAAATTCTACCAATAGACTTTTTTTAAAACCGCTTCCGTAGACTAAGTATCCACTTACCTTAAATGGCACATTAAGAACTGATTCATCAGAAAAGCCTGCTATTACCACATCGTTTTTAAACAATTTATCCTTAACAAAGATGTCTAAAAATTCTTGTGGAAATCTGTCAATGTAAGTTCTATCGTAGTAAAACAACCATTCTGCATGGCTCAATTCCTTAATAAATTCTAAAAGCTCTTTAAAATTTATACCCAAAAAATAGCATTGTTCACCCAAAAAGATTTTCTTACCGTAATAAAGTCCTCTGTCTGTAATCCTGTAGTGCGCTATCCCACCGCATTCCTCATCTACTCTTAACCATATGTAGTAATCATCTTTACTTTGAATTATTTTAGATTTGGCTAATTCTAAATCACTTTCTTTGTGCTTAAGCAAAGTTTTAAAATTGTTGTATAAAATATCCCTTTCTTTAATTAATGCTTCTTCACCTATTCTTTGAAATACGAAATGGATTAAGAATGCTGTTGGAAAAAATGTTATTAAGAAGGACAGAATAACCCGTATGAGTATTCTTCTCTTTAACATTCAAGGAATTCCCTCCGCAGGAAACCATCAAACACTCTCACTACGCTACCTTCTAAAAACACTTGCGTTAAATGCTCATCAAAATCTATTTTGAGAATTTCTCCACTGCGGGTTTTAACCTCCACAGGTTTTGTAGAAACAATGCCTTTTTTGTAAGCAACTATGGCAGAAGCGGTGGAACCTGTCCCACAGGCTAAGGTTTCTGTTTCCACGCCTCTTTCATAGGTCCTTATCCTTATACTATTAAAGCTCATAGGTTGGATAAAATTTACGTTTGTTCCTTTAGGCTGAAAATCGGGATGAAATCTGATCAATCTGCCCAACTTAACCACATCAATCTTTTCCATATCATCCACCAAAACTACAAAGTGGGGCACTCCGGTGTTTATAAAACTCCCTTCTATCCTCTGACCCTCCACATCCAAAACTACCTCTCTGTAGTCTTTGGGTTGGGTAAGCTGGACTTTTATTCTTCTGCCCTTTTCCAAAACAAAGGCTTGAATAATCCCCGCTAAGGTCTCAAAGCGAACGTATTCTCCTACCATACCCTCTTCAAAGGCAAACCTAACCGCACAGCGTGAGCCATTACCACACATCTCTGCTTCAGAACCATCAGCGTTAAAAAATCTCCAGCTAAAGTCGTTATTTCTGTCTTTGGGCTTCTCTATTAGTATTAACCCATCCGCACCAACACCAGTATGGAAAGCACATACCTTTTTTACAAAATCCGCAATACTTAGCCCCAGATCCTTCAAAAATTCTTCAACCTTTTTATCTCTGTTGTCTATAACAACAAAGTCATTACCAGATCCCTGCAGCTTAGAAAACCGCATGGTCAAAATTTATAATCATCACTTAAAACTTTTTCGTATAAACCTTTTGGTATAAAAGCGTATCTGTGCATCTCTTCACTATACAGCTTGGTTTGAGCCTTGACTTCTCTTTTGGGTTCTCTGACCTGGTATTTTTTGCTACCCACCGATATGGTCCACCAATAACCCGCATAGCCTGGGATTACTGCCGTGTAAAGATCAACAATAGGAAAGACCTTTCTTAGTGCCTTTTGAATCCTCCTTACAATCTCTATGTGGTAGTATATGGACTCGGTTTGCCCCACGTATATTCCGTCATCTTTAAGAGCCTTGTAAACGTATTTGAAGAATTCTTCTGTAGTTAGTACATGAGCAAATCCCACAGGGTCTGTAGAATCCACTATTATCACATCAAACTCGTTCTCGTAGTCTTGAATGTACTTATAGCCATCTTCGTTTAAGACAATCGCTCTTGGATCGTCAAAGGCACAGGCCATAGTGGGTAAAAAACGTTTTGATACTTCTATTACCTCTTTATCTATATCCACCAAAACTGCCCTTTTAACCTCTGGATGTTTTAACACTTCCCTCAAAACTCCCCCATCTCCTCCGCCTATGATGAGCACAGTTTCTGGATTAGGATGGGCATACAGTGGCACGTGAGCCATAAATTCGTGATAAATAAACTCGAATTTTTCATCGCACTGAGCCACACCATCCAAAACCAATACCCTTCCAAAGTAAGGAGATTCTACCACAGTTATTTCTTGATACTGGCTTTTACCACGGTACAGCACCTTTTCTACGGGATAGCAGTGCCTGACGGGCGCATATGGATCCCTCTCCATAAAGAACACATCCATCATCTCTATTCACCTCATTAGTTTTTATATCTTTCTTACCAAAAATATAATCATAATAAAAGCAAGCAATAAACCAAGTAAATTTAAACCCATGGACACACCATGCCACTTCATAAACTCTGAATAGTCAATTAGCTTTAAATTCCTCGCTTTTGGAAGCACATAAAATAGATGAAATCCGTGCACTAAGAGATTAGCCAAGGATGCTGCAAAGAAAAGTTTGCCTAACTTCCAACCAACTGCCACGGAGATCAGCATTACAAGAAAGCCAATACCAAAATAAACTGGAAAAACTTTCTCTACCACCTTTCCCGCTTCAGCCCTATCTAAAACTCTGAATAGAGTGGGGGCTACGTATATGCTGAAAAAGACACCCATACCTAAGTAGAAGCTGTTTAAAAAGAACAAAAACTTACTCATGCTGGACCACCAAAGGTATATTGTAAGACCTTAGCACGCTAAGAAGTTTCTTTTCGTTTTCAGGCTTCATCTCACACATGGGAAGTCTAAACTCCTTTTCGCACATTCCCATAGCCCAACACGCGGTTTTTACAGGTATAGGGTTAGTCTCTATGAAGAGCACTTTAAATAACTCATACAGATAATAGTGCATCTCCCTCGCCTTTTTGAAATCACCCTTCAAAGCAAAATCTACGAGTGCTTTAACCTCCTTAGGCATTACGTTGTTAGCTACAGAGATTACTCCCTTTGCCCCCAAAGCCATCATAGGAAGAGTTAGAGAGTCATCACCAGAAAGAATAGTAAAGTTTTCTCCCATAAGCCTTCTGATCTCCGATATTCTGTCCATGTTTGGAGTGGATTCCTTCGAGCCTATGATATGCTCGTGCTCCTTTGCTAATCTGTATATGGTTTCTGGGGCTATCTCCACGCCTGTCCTTGATGGAATGTTGTAGAGAATTATTGGTATATCAATCTCTTCTGCCACTGCTTTAAAGTGTCTGTAGAGTCCTTCTTGGGTTGGTTTGTTATAGTAGGGAACGACCAGAAGGCAAGCATCCGCTCCTACCTTTTGAGCGTGAGTTGAAAGCTCTATAGCTTCGTGGGTGGCGTTTGCCCCCGTGCCTGCTATTATCTTTATCCTACCGTTGGCTATCTTAACTGCCTCCTCTATGACCTTTTCGTGCTCTTCAAAGGTCAAAGTAGGCGATTCCCCAGTGGTACCGCACACCAAAATGGCATTTGTGCCATTGCTTACGTGAAACTCTATAAGTTTGATTAAAGATTCATAGTCTACTTCTCCATTTTTGAAAGGCGTTATCAGAGCTACGATTGATCCCTCAAACATGGCTTGTAAGATGGCTTTGTCCAATTATTCACCCAGTGCCCCTGGACATAGTCCTCCCAAAGCCGAAGGGAACTAACCTTTTTGCTCGCCTTTGCCATTTCCCTTCAATTATAACAGATTTTAAGGGAGAGAAATCTCTGACAAAAGAGTTCCTCTCTCCATAGATAATCATTCCATTGCCTACGGAAACTCCCTTTAAGGGAGCCTGCCGAGGGTTTAGGACGCCCTAAAGAGCATCCAAGGGAGCACTCTTCTACCCTTTCACTCTCTCAAAATACCGCCTAAGCAGTATCCTGAGGATTAACTTTTTCGGCAGGTTTGTGTTTAAAAACTCCCTCAATCCCACAAAGCTCTTGAAGTCTTTGAAGTTTCTCCTTTATAA
>Ga0209821_100031_pt1 | contig 31919 bp, 30 predicted proteins | sample SSWtaG_3_FD_184118 | JGI IMG/M metagenome (GOLD analysis project Ga0209821, IMG submission 184118) | Hot spring microbial communities from Sandy's Spring West, USA to study Microbial Dark Matter (Phase II) - SSWTFFsm_matched (SPAdes)... | ecosystem: Environmental > Aquatic > Thermal springs > Hot... | reverse complement strand
AACAACCAATTAGTCCAAAGCCTTTATTTAAAAAATTTATTGCTTCTTTTTGATAAAATTCTCCAAATTGAGGATTGAAAATCAAAGCATATTTAATGCTTTCTTTTTCTAAACAATCTGGCGAAAAAAGAATATTTTTTCTTAAATACCACATAACAATTCCTCCATAATAAAGACCCATATCATTTTTACCTAAGCATAATTCATTATTATTAATTTGTTTTTTGATTTCTTTGAGCAGTTTAATATCGTTTGGATCTAAAATCAAAAATTTGTTTATCCAAAAACTAATTCCTTTATAAGAAAAATAAGAAGAAAAAATTAAAAATAAAATTAAAATTGTTATTTTCAAAAAATTATTTTTGACATTTAAAGCCGATTCTTTAAGAAAAATAGTTGTTAAAGTTGATATTATCGGAGCAAAGAAAATAACTCCAAAAGGATGGGTGACCCATTGAGAAAAAATTATGGTATTTAGAACAGGCATTAACAACAGAGGTAAAAATATTTTATATTTTTGAAATTTTGTAAAAAAGAAAAACAAACCAGCTAAAGAAAAAAGAAGGAAAAATTTTGTGTAGGCATGATCTAATCTAAATTGAAGAGTTCTGATCCAAGGAATTAAAGGAAATTTTTCCGATCTTTCTAAAAAAGCATTTTTTAAATCTATTAATCCATCTAAGTCTTTAAGTATATAAATATGCCAAAGATTTAAAGAAAAGACAAAGGTAGAAATAATAGGAAGCCAAATTAAAAGTTTTTTTCTTTGATCTAAGAACTCTTTATTTCTTTCAAAAATTAAAAGATAAAACCAAATTGAAGCGGGCATAAAGAAATAAAACCAAGACATTAAACCTCCTAAAAATATTGAGAATATAAGTAAATAAAAATAAATTTCTTTTTTGGCGTTTAAATAATAAATAAAAAGAGAAAAGGTTATTAATGCTGTAGGTAAACCAAAAACAGCTAGTTCAAAAGTCGTTCCATAATATACAAAAGCTGGCAATAGGGTTAAAATTAAAGAACTTAAAAAAGTAAAAATTAGGCCTTTGGAAATTTTATAAATAGCAAAAAATAAAAATATTAATCCTATTAAAAACATAATAAAAACACCCCCTCGTGTAGTTATTTCGCTAATACCAAAAATTTTATAAAGAAAATAAGTAGGGAAAAGATAAAATACCGGATGATGTGTGTAAAAATCTTTTCTTATTTCTTGAAAATTAAAATTTTCTTTTTCTAAATAACCATTTACATATTTACCAAATTTTAAATTTAAAATTCCAACATTTAACCAGTTTAAAACTGCTAAACCATTTTCGCCATTAACATCGGATGTGACATTATAAAATTCTTTATTTAAATTAAAAGAAGCTAAATAAGAAAAAACTAAAATTGCTGTAGCTAAATAAAAAATGAGAATTAAAATTTTATTTTTATCTATTTGAAGCCAGAGATTAAATAAGAAATTCAAATTTATAAAACCATGCTTTAAGGGTATCAACTTAGATTTCCCTTCTCTTGGATAATAAGGGATATTTATTTCTTCATATTTAAAACCATTTAGAATTGTTTTTATTTTTAATTCTTCTGATAAAGACATATCTCCACTTTCAAGATTAATTTTTTTTAAAATTTCTTTTTTAAAAATCATCATTCCTGATTGGGAATCTTTGGTTTTTATACCAAATAAAATAAAAATAATAAAATTAAAAAAATAATTACCGATTTTTCTGAAAAAAGGAATTGATGATGGGTTTTGCAAAGGAAAACGAGAACAGTTTAAAAAATCTAAATTATTTTCAAGAAAATAATTTATAAGTTCATTAATTTTTTCTGATGGATATTGACCATCTCCATCTAGGGTTACGACAATATCTCCTTGTGCCTCTTTAAATCCTCTTTGAAGAGCATAGCCATAACCTTGTCTTTTTTCTTTGACAACTTTTGCTCCTAATTTTTTAGCAATTTCAGCAGTTTTATCTGTAGAATTATTATCAACTACAATGATTTCAAAAACATCTTGAGGAATGTTTTTTATTACCTTTTCTATTGTTTTTTCTTCGTTATAACATGGTATAACAACCGATATTTTCATTATTTTTAAATTATAAATCCGAATTAAAATATTCTTTACATCTTTTTATCCCCTCTTCTAAACTAATTTTTGGCCTCCAGCCTAAAAGTTTTTTCGCTAAAGAATTATCTCCCAAAGTATGCTTCATTTCGCCTTTTCTTACTGGTAGATAAATTTTTTCTCCTCCAATAAGCCTGGTAATATAATTTATTGAATAATTTTTACCATAACAGATATTAATAATTTCGCTATTACCAACTTTTCTGCTTTTCATTGCTAAAATATTTGCCTTAACCACATCATCGACATAAACAAAATCCCTTGTTTGCTTTCCATCTCCATAAATTGTTAAGGGTTTATTTTCTTTTTTAAGTTTTAAAAATTTTCCAATAACTAAAGCATAAGGTCCTTCAGGATCCATTCTTGGCCCATAAACGTTGAAGTATCTTAAGCAGACTGTTTCTAAATTGTAAAGAGTTGAGAATAACTTACAATAATATTCGCCAATTAATTTGTGAAGCCCATAAGGAGAAATTGGTTTTGGTATCATATTTTCTTTTAGAGGTAATTTTTTAATATCTCCATAAACCGCAGAACTTGAAGCAAAAATTAATCTTTTGACTTTGTTTTTGTAACTTGCATACAAAACATTTAAAGTACCATCAATATTGACTTTATGACTTTCAATTGGATTTTTTACAGAGAAAACAACTTTAGGATTAGCTGCTAAATGAAAAACATAATCGATATCTTTAAATAATGACAAAATTTTATTTAAATGACAAATATCAGCTCTATAAAAAATTGCTTTTTTATTTAGGTTTTCTTTTTTGCCCGAAGAGAGATTATCAATAACAAAAACTTTATAACCATCATCAATTAATTTATCAACCAAATTACTACCAATAAATCCCGCTCCTCCTGTAACTAAAATTTTCATTTTAGAAATTTTTATAATCAAATACGACACTCATTCAAAATCATTCTTTGGTTTTCAATTTTTAGTTAATTTATATTCCCAAACTCTCAAATTTTTCATAATTAAATTTTAACATATAACGATGTCTTAAGCCGAGACTAAATTTTTAATAAATTTTGAATTAAAATTTAAAATATGAAAAATTGTGTGTTTTGCAAGATAATAAAAGGAAAAGAGCCGGCAAGAATTGTTTATGATGACAAAGATGTTATTTGTTTTTTACCTAAGACAATCCAAGTTTATGGCCATACCTTAATTGTTCCTAAGAAACACTACAAGGATCTTTATGATATTCCAGAAAAGATATTTTCCAAACTTGCAATAACTGCTAAAAAATTGGCTTTAGCATATAAAAAGAAAATAGGGGCCACCGGAGTAAATCTATTACATGCAAGTGGTAAAGATGGGCAACAATCTGTTTTTCATTTCCATTTTCATCTCTTTCCAAGATTTAAAAATGATGGATTAGACACATAACCAAAATTGCCCAAAATAAAAGTTGGTCCAGACGAATTATTAAAAAAATTGAAAATAAAATAAAAATCAACATTAAAAGAATTTATGAAAAATATTCACCCGATGATGGTTTTAGGATTTTAGTTGTTTTAAGAGAGATATTAATTAAAAAGCTAAAATAAATGTCAATTTATGAAGTGATAAAAAATTTTAATAAGCAGTTTGAATATGAACCTCAAATAGAAGGTAATTTATCTTTGGAAGGAATTAAAAATTTTATTGCTGTTGGGATGGGTGGATCACATCTTGCTGCCGATATTTTAAACTCTTATAATTCAAGTTTTAATATCATTATTCATAAAAATTATGGCTTACCATCTCTTTCTCAAGAAACTTTAGAAAATAGTCTCATCATTTTAAATTCTTATTCTGGTAATACTGAGGAAGTTCTTTATTCTTTTAATTTAGCTTTAAAGAAAAATCTTAAGATGGTTTCTATAACTTATGATGGTAAGCTTTTGGAGCTAAGTAAAAAGTATAATATCCCTTTTGTCAAGTTGCCAGAACCAAAAGTCCAACCTCGTTTAGCTTTAGGCTTTCATATCAAGGCACTTTTAAAAGTTTTGGGCAAAGAAAAAGAACTTGAAGAAATTAGCGAGCTTGCTCAAATTTTAAAACCCGAAGATTTTGAAAAGCAGGGAAGAGAATTGGCTAAAAAAATTAAAAATAAAATTCCAATAATTTATTCTTCAGAGGCAAATCAAGCTATTTCTTATAACTGGAAAATCAAATTTAATGAAACAGGAAAAATTCCTGCTTTTTATAATGTTTTTCCTGAACTTAATCATAATGAGATGGTAGGTTTTGATATTAAAGAAACAACTTATCATCTTTCTCAAAATTTTATTTTTTTACTTTTATTTGATGAAGAAGATCATCCCAAAATTCAAAAAAGAATGAAGGTTTTAAAAAATTTGTATGAAGAAAGAGGTTTAAAAACAGAAGTTATAACTCTTGAGGGTAAAAATAAATTTCATAAAATTTTCTCCTCCTTGATTTTAGCTGATTGGACCTCTTTTTATCTTGCTAAAGAATATGAAATTGATCCCGAAGAGGTACCCATGATAGAAGAATTTAAAAAAATAATATCACTATAAAAATGTACCTATAAAACGCTAATAAATAGCTCATTATTATTTGTCGGGATGGCGGGATTCGAACCCGCAATCTCCAGCACCCGAAGCTGGCGCCTTACCTTTAGGCCACATCCCGTTTTTCCTTTTATTTCTCTTTTATTTAAAATTATAATTTAAAATGTAAAGAATTGGGATAGATAATTTAAAAAAATGATTTTTTAATTTTAATTACCATCTTATATTAAATCGATATGAAAAAAATTGAATTATTAAGACCAGAAAATGCAGCTGCACGGCATTTTCTTTCTATAAGAACTATTTTAAATTATTTACTTATTTACTCTAAAAATTTTGAAGAAGGGAGAAGAATTTTAAGAAGAATGAGCCTTCCATACATCTTAGGTGAGATTGAAGAATTTTTAAAAGCAAAAGAAAAAATTTTAGGAGATAAATCTATTATTGAAGAATTTAATGTATGGTGGGAGAGTAAAAGTGATTCTGTTATTATTACTGACGAATTAATAAGAAGAGCATTATTTTCATTAATGTTAAAAATTGACGCAATAGCAATGTTAGAACATTTTCTTATGAAAATATTTTTAATCGACCCCCTTTTTCCTAAAGAAGAAGTTAAAAAAATAGTTGAAAAATTTAATAATATTTTTAGGTTTACTGAGGAACAAAATTTTTTTATTAATCAATTTATAGAGAAGTATTATGACAAACAAGAATCAATTGCCAAAGATCTTGAAGACGGTGATACCTTGAGATTATTGGAAGAGTATTTAGAAATTGATTTAACTCTATTTGAACAAGATATTATAGAAGAAATAAAGAAAAATGTAAGAGTAGAAACGATCCCTCTAGGAATTTTATTTATCATTTCAGAAAATGCTCCAAAAAAATTTTTAGAGAAAGTTTTTGGCTCTGAAAAAATACGAGGAAAGGCAACGGCTGATTTTATTGCTATAAAATACCCGAAAGATAGAATATATCAAGAAAATTTTGAAAATAGATCTTTCCGTATGCAAAATTTATTTTTAGAAGAGTTTTTCCATTTACTTTATAAAAATTTTTATAAATTTGATATAATATCTAATCCTTTTTTTAACATCTCCGAAGAAAATATTGGAACGAGTTTTGTTAATTATATAAATTTTGAAAATATAAAAAATGATGAAATACGTAATGAAATAAAAAGATTAATCTCAATTTTTATAGAAAATTTTTTGCTAAACTATTTTTTATTTTCAACTCGAATTATGCAAGAAATAATAGATAAATTTTTATCTTACTATTATACACGCTTATATATTTCACCCAACAGGCCTATACCAAGGATTATTTTTAGAGATAAAGAAGAATATGTAAAGTATATAAAAAAATTAATATCACAATTAAAAAATATTATTTTTTCTTACCTTGAGCCTTATTTTAATGAATATAGTAATTTTTTTATAGAAATATATGAAGCCCTTAAAAATGAATTAAGGAATATTATGAAAGGTGTTATTCCTGAAGAAGAGATTATGAAATTTTTTTATGAAATTATGAAAGAATTAGGAATAATAGAGCCACCCCAAATATATTTAGAAATATTAAAGAAAAAAGAAATTTATGAAATTATGAAAAAATTTAGAATAATAGAACCACCAGAAATATTTCCAGGAAGATTGGGGATAACAGTAATAAATTTAAGATTAAAATTTAAATTTTTAAAATTACTTATAAAAGTTTTCGATAGCATAGAAAGACTACTTTTATCTTTTTCCGAAAATTCAAAAATTTCAATTCATACCCTTTTAAGATTTTTAAGTTTTTGTCCTTTGGATTTATGGCCATTTATTATAGATAATTTACTTATAGAAGTTGTCAAAAGTCCCGAAAATAAGGAGATCTAAGATGAAAATTAAGAAACTTAAGGAGTTTAGAGAAAAAATTAATAAAGTTGATTTAAAGATTGTAAAACTTTTAGAAAAAAGACTTTCTATGGTTCATAAAATTAATTCTTTAAAAGATAAACTAAAACTTCCTCTTACTTCTAAAAAAAGAGAAAAAGAAATAATTACCAATTTACTTTTTAAAATTCACGATGATTTACTTCGAGAATATCTTCCTGATTTTTACGAAAAAATTTTTAATATCAGTAAAAAAGCAAGAATTTTGAAAAAACAAAAAATAAAAATTAGAGATGTTGGAATTATAGGTTTAGGTTTAATAGGAGGGTCAATAGCGAAAACATTAAAATATATTGATAAAGAAATAAGAATTTTTGGTTTTTTCGAAGATAGAGACTCTAAAAAAGCTTATCAAAATAAAATTATAGATAAAATTTTAGATCTTAAAACTTTAGTTAAAAATTCAAATCTTATTGTTTTAAGTACACCAATAGAAATAATTATTCCTATAGCAAAAAAAATAAAAAATTTTGAAAGTGAAATAAAAAAGGGTATTTTAGTTATTGATACAGGAAGTATAAAAGAAAACATTGTTAATGAATTTGAAGTTTTATCAAATAATAAGATAGAATTTTTAGGAACTCACCCCATGGCAGGGTGGCATAAAACAGGTTTTGAAAATAGTAAAATAGGGCTTTTTATAAACTATCCTTGGATAATAACTCCACATAAAAAGAATAGTAAATTTTCTATAAGTTTTGTTTCTAATTTTACAAAAATTTTAGGAAGTAAACCATTTATTTTATCTTCAAAAGATCATGACAAAATAATAGCCAGAATTTCGCATTTTAATTATCTTTTAACGCTCTATCTTTTTGCTTATGTTTACGAAAAAAATAATGAATATCTAAAATATGCTGGCACAGGTTTTAAAACAGTAACAAGACTTGTAAGTTCTAACCCTTATATGTGGAATCAAATTTTTTTAAATAATTATGAAAACATAAAAAAAGAAAAAGAAGAATTTATTAAGTTTCTAAAGAATTTCAGAATAGATAAAAATAATTTTTTGAAAGTTTCAATAAAATATAAAAAGTTAAGAGATAAATTCTTTGAAAAATGAAAAGTAGATTATTTGAAGGCAAAAAAGTTTTAATTTTCGGTTTAGGAATTTTAGGTGGTGGTGTTCAAGCAGTTAAATGGTTTTATAAAAATGGAGCAAAAATTGTGATTACTGATAAAAAAACAAAGAAAGAACTCCAACCATCTCTTTTGAAATTAAAAAATATCAAAGCTAGATATATTTTAGGTAAACATAGGTTTAAAGATATTGATTCAGTTGATATTGTTTATTTTAATCCTGGAGTAAGTTATAAAAGTGAATGGGTAAAATATGCAAGAGAAAAAAATAAAGAAATTGTTAATGATTGTTATTTATTTTTTAAATATGCCAAAGGAGATATTATTTCTATTACTGGAACAAGAGGGAAAACGACGACAACTACTTGGACCTATGAGTTGTTAAAGAAAATTTTAAAATTTCCAATTTTACTAGGAGGAAACCAGCCAGAAAAAAGTTTATTTAAAATTTTAAATAAAACAAAAGAAAAGACTGTTTCTGTTTTAGAGCTTTCTTCTTTTCAACTTGAATTTTATGAAAAAGCTTTAAAATCACCTAAAATTGCTATTATCACCAATATTTATAACGATCATTTAAACAGATATTCAAATTTTGAAGAATATGCCTCTGTTAAAGCAAGAATCTTTCAAAATCAAACTGAAAATGATTATTTAATTTTAAATTTAGATAATGAATGGACAAAGTTCTTTTTAAGTCTTAAACCTCAAAGTCAAGTTTATTTTGTTTCTTTGAATAAAAAACCAAAACAGGGTATTTATATTAAAGATGAAAAGATTTTTATTAACGATATATTGTCAAATTTAAGAAAAGAATACGAAGAATATGAATTGTTTTCTGTAAAAAAATTTAAAGAAATTTACGGAAATCATAATCTTTACAATCTTCTTTTTGCAATTTTAGCTATTTATCTTTATTTAAAATCTAAGAACATAAAGAATCCTCAAAATAAAATTAAAAAGCTTAAAAATTTTGTTTTGAATCTAAAAACTCCAGAATTTAGACAAGAAATTATTTATAAAAGTAAAAATTTGATAATTGTTAATGATTCTTGCTCTACTTCTCCTGAAGCAACAATCAATGCTATTGATAGATTTAAAAAATATAAAAATTTAATTTTGATTACAGGAGGAACTGATAAGAATTTAGATTTTAAAGATTTAGCTAAAAAAATTAAAAAAGAAATTAAACCAGAAAATTTAATCTTGCTTAATGGAAGCGCCACAAAAAAGTTAATTAAAGAATTAAAGAAAATTAATTATCATTTAAAAAAAGAAAATATTTTTGAGGATTTAAAAGAGATAGCAAGCAATATCAATCTGCGAAAAAATCCGCATTCATCAGCGATATTATTTTCCCCCGCCTCAGCTTCTTTTGAAAAATTTAAAAATGAATTTGATAGAGGTAAGAAGTTTAATAGAATAGTAAGAAGATTAATAAAATGAAAGTTATAATATCAACATTAGAAATATCAGGAAAGTATTATCCTGTAGAAATTACTATTCCGAATAATTTTGATCCTAACAATCCAAGGTTTAGAAATGTGGAAATAAGATTTCCTCAAGAAGCACCAGATTATTATCATATTAGAAGAGAAGTATATGTTGCCCAGCTTTTAAGCGATCCAGAAATTCAAAGACAAATTGTAGAAATTGTTCGTAAAATAATTGTTGAAAAACGTTTTAATGAAAAAACAAAAAAAGTTAGAAGATAAGCAATTTTTATTTTTTTAAAATTTTATATTACTCTTACATAAATCTCTCTTTCTCTAGGGCCATCAAATTCTATTAAAACAACCCTTTGCCAAGTTCCTAAAATAAGTTTTTGATTTTCAAAGGGAAGTAAAAGAGATGTGCCAATAATTGAAGACATAATATGATCACCAACATGTGAAGGATCATGAGGATGACGATATTTCAACTCAGGAATAATATTTTCAAAAGCATCTAACATATCTAGATCAGTTCCTGGATCTAAATCAGCTGTTGTTAAAGCACAAGTGGTATGTAAAGCAAAAAGATAAATTAAACCATTTTCTGCTTTTTCTTTTTTAAGAAAATCATTTATAATTTCTGTAATATCAATCACTTGTTTATTTTTATGTGTTTTTACTTTTATTATCATTTAATTATTATCATTTAAGATGAAGCTTAAAGTTTTTTTATTATTTTTATTATTACTTTTTATTTTACTTATAATTCCTAAACTTTTACCTACAGGAAAATATAATTTTAATTTTAATAAAAAAGAGCATCAAAATTTTAAAGAAATAAAGATTCTTTTAGTAGGTGATATTATGATGACAAGATCAGTAGAAAGAAAAATTAAAGATTTAAATAAAAAATATAATTTTCTTTTTATAAATATTCTTGATTATTTAAAAAGTTTTGATTACGTTGTAGGTAACCTAGAAGGTCCTGTTTCCGAAAACGGAGTTAAAGTAGGAAATAAATATTCTTTTAGAATGAAACCTGAAGTAGCTAAAGCCTTAAGTGAGTCAAATATAAATATAGTAAATTTAGCTAACAATCATATTTTTGATTATAGCAAAGTTGCCTTTGAAGATACTTTAAAAAATTTAGATAAAAATAATATTCTGTATTTTGGCAATTCTTATGAACCATTAATCATCGAAAAAGAAGAAATAAAAATAGGATTATTAAGTTTTTCTGATTTTTTGAAACATTTAGATGTTAGAAAAAATAAAGTCGGCATTTCGGTTGTAAACGAAAATTTGAGTGAAATAATTAAAAAAGCTAAAGAAAATGTTGATATTTTAATTGTTAGTTTCCATTGGGGAGAAGAATATCAAAAATTAGCTAATGAAAGACAAAGGAAATTAGCAAAATTAGCAATTGATTCTGGAGCAGATTTAGTTATTGGCCACCATCCGCATGTTATTCAAGATATCGAAAAGTATAAAGGCCGATTCATTTTTTATTCCTTAGGCAATTTTATTTTTGATCAAAATTTTTCACAAGAAACAATGATGGGGGGCGGGGTTGAGATTTATATTAAAAATAAAAAAATCGAAAATATATATTTTAGAAAGTTTTATTTGAATGAAAATTTTCAAATAGAAAAAATGAGCGAAAGATTAGTACCTTATGAACTGGAAAATAAAATCTATTTATTTAGAGAAGCAAAAACTCCGGAAGAATGGCAAAAAGGTCTGATGTTTGTTAAAAAACCTGTAGATTATGATGGTATGATTTTTGTTTTTCCTAATAAGCAAATTAGGAGTTTTTGGAATCAGAATACTTTTGTTGATTTAGATATTTATTGGCTAGATGATGATAAAGTTATTAAAAAAGATTATTTACCATCAATTCTGAAAACAAAAGAAGCTCTAATTATTACCTCGCCCCAACCAGTAAACAAAGTTATAGAAATAATAAAATAAGACTTAATATCGAGACGTCGTACTTTTCGATATTAAATTAAATAAATAATTAAATAAAAATTTGTTAAAATGAAATTATGGCAGGTATAAAAAACGATGAGTGGATAAAACATATGGCAAGAAAGCATAAAATGATCGAGCCTTTTGTTGAGAAATTAGTGAGTAAAGGAAAAATTTCCTATGGTCTTTCAAGTTATGGTTATGACATGAGAGTTGCTGATGAGTTTTATATCTTCCATAATGCTTATCCAACAGAAATAGTTGATCCTAAAAATTTTAGAAAAAATTATTTTATAAAACATAAAGGGAAATTTTGTATTGTACCTCCAAACTCATTTGTTTTAGCAAGATCAGTAGAGTATTTTAGAATTCCGAGAAATGTTTTAGGAATTGTTTTAGGAAAATCAAGTTATGCAAGGTTTTAGGAAAATCAAGTTATGCAAGATGCGGAATTATTGTTAATGTCACACCTCTTGAGCCAGAATTCGAAGGGACTATCACTATTGAAATTTCTAACACTACTCCTCTTCCAGCAAAAATTTATGCTAATGAGGGAATAGCCCAGATTATTTTTTTAGAAGCTGACGAACCCTGTAGAGTTTCTTATGCAGATAGAAAAGGAAAATATCAAGGCCAAAAAGGTATTACCTTACCAAAAGTAGATTAAAGTCGAAATTAAAATAAGAGGATATAAAAATGGTAGTTAAAAAAATAAGTAAAAATCAGTATCTTTTGAGAATAGAACCAAATGAAGAAACCTTCGAATCATTAATTAAATTTGCAGAAAAAAATAATATTAAATCTGGATTTTTTTATGGTATTGGTGCTTGTAAAGAATGTGAAATTGGAAGATATAATGAAAAGAAAAAAGATTATGATTGGTTTAAATTTAAAAAACAATTAGAAATATCTAGTTTAATAGGTAATTTAACTTTGAAAGAAAATCATCTTTATCTTCATATTCATGCTACTTTAGGGAATAAAAATTTAAAAACAATTTCAGGTCATTTGAAAAGATTGGTTATTTTTCCAACTTGTGAAATTATGTTTTTTGTATTTAATTCTAAGATAGAGAGAAAATATCATCAATTAACAAACCTCTTTTTAATTGAGTAATGTTTCAATTTATCGATGAATTTATAATCAAATTTTTAAAAAAGGTTTGGAAACCATTTAGTAGAATTTCTATTTTCATTATCTTTTTTTATTTTGGTTTACTTAAGGTTTTAAATTTATCTCCTGCTTCACCACTTGTAGAATCTTTACTCAACAAAACTTTACCATTTATTTCTTTTAATTTCTTTATGAAATTTTTCGGTGCTTTTGAAATGCTTATTGGTATTTTATTTCTAATTCCTAAAATAGAGAGGATAGCTATTTTTCTTTTGATTTTACATATGATTATTGTGGCTTTACCTCTTTTTCTTTTACCTCAAATTACATGGCAAAAATTTTTAGTGCCAACACTTGAAGGTCAATATATAATTAAAAATTTAACTATTATTTCTTTAGCTTTAGTAATTGGTTCTCATTTGAAAAAAGAGGATTAAATGTATATTTTAGTTAATGTAGGAGCTACAAAAACAAAAATAGGTTTAAGTAAAAATTTTGAAAAAATAGATAAAATAGAGATCTTAAACACATTACATAACTATATTGATTTTTTAAAATTTTTCAAAAATAAATTTTCTTCTCTAAAAATAAAATTAGCTTCTTTTGGTCTTCCTGGTGTTTTTAATCAAAGTAAAAATAAACTTATTTATGCTCCTAATTTAAAAGATTTTGAAAATAAAAACATAAAAAGAGATTTAGAAAAAATTTTGAAATGCCAAGTTTTATTGGAAAATGACTCTGCTTTAGAAGGATTAGGAGAGGCTTATTTTGGTAAAGGAAAAAGATTTCATATTTTCGCTTATATTACTTTAGGAACAGGAGTGGGAGGTGTAAAAATTGTTAATTGGGAAATTGATAAAAAATTTTTTGAATTTGAAAATATTTTTTCTGGAAGAGCCATAGAAAAAATTTTTAATAAAAAGCCAGAAGAAATTAAAGATAAAAGCATATGGAGTTTTTATTCAGAAGTTTTAAGTGCTTTTTTGGTTAATGTGAGTCTTTTTTGGTCACCAGAAGCGATTATTTTAAATGGCTCTTTAATTCAAAGTTTAAACAAAAAAATTCTTCTAAACAGTTTTAAAAAATTTTTTCCATTTAATTTGAAACCTAAAATTACCTTTTCAAATCTTAAAGAAAAAGCAGGCATCTACGGAGCTTTGATTTATATTAAAAAAAATTTAAAATATAACTAAAATGAGAAAATTCTTAATATCTTTTTTAATACTTTTATTTTTTACTCAACTTTCTTTTGCTCAAATTTCTATTCCTGAACCAGAACTTAACCAGGTTTTTTTAAAACTTCTTTCTTTTATTCACAAAATAAATTATTTTGATCAAAAACTTTTAAGAGGAAAAATTAATATTATCTTTCCCACAAATAAATCTAAATTTAAACCTGAAGATAATTTAAGACTTAATTGGAAATTAGAGCTTCCCGAAAAAATAACTTTTATTGAGGTTAATGATCCTGAATACAGAGTGCCTTATTTTTGGCACGTAAAACTTTATCACCTCAATATTACTTCATCGCCTTTAAAAGAAGAAGTAATTCCATTTATACCAGGAGAAAATTATAATTTTAATTTTAAGATACCTCTTTCTTTTTCACCATCAAACTCTTATTTCTTTAAAATAGAACTTAAAAATGCTTTTTCTAATAAAATTCTTAAAGAAGCTTCATCACCATATTTTTCAATAATTTCTGTCGATGAGGCAAAAATAAAGTTAAATAAATATAAAGGCTATCTTCTTAAAATGCCGATGAAGATATTTAATAAATATGAATTTTTGTTTTTTACTCCCAACGAGGTCCTTTTTGCTTTTTCTGAAAAGTTTAATTTAGATTCATTTAATAATAAATTTGTAAAAATTGAAGGTAAAGAATCGTCTTCTGAAATGCAAAATGTAAAAGTGATAGAAATTTTAAAAATAATGTCCTATTGAAATTTTATGGGCAAACTCTACGTTATCCCAACACCTATAGGAAATTTAAAAGATATCACGTTAAGAAGCTTAGAGATTTTTAAAGAAGTTGACTATATTTTTTGTGAAGATACAAGAAGAACGAAAATTTTGCTTGATCACTATCAAATTAAAAATAAAAAGCTGATTTCTTATTTTGCTCCGAGGGAGGAAGAAAAAATTCCTTATCTTTTAGAGATTTTAAAGAAACATAACTCTGCTTTGGTCGTTGATTCTGGAATGCCAAGCATATCCGATCCTGGTTATAAATTAATTAAAGCTTGCTTAGAAAATAACATTGAAATTGAAGTTTTGCCTGGTCCCTCCGCTTTTTTAACCGCCTTAGTTGCCTCAGGGCTTCCTCTTGACAAATTTTTGTTTTTAGGGTTTTTGCCGAAAAAAGGACTTAAAAATTATCTAGAAAAATTTAAAGATATAGAAGCAACTATAGTTTTTTATGAATCTCCAAAAAGAATTTTGAAAACTTTAATGGTTATAAAAGAGGTTTTTCAAGAAGGAAAAATCGTTATTGCTCGAGAAATATCAAAAATTTATGAAGAATATTTAAGAGGAGATTTAGATGAAATCATCAAAATTTTAGAAAAAAGAAAATTAAAAGGAGAAATAACTATTGTTTTTAGAAAATAGATTATAATAAACAAAAATGAAATTTAAATTGTTCATTTCTCTTTTTTTCATTTTGATCTTATTTACTTTTTTCTTTTTAAATCTAACCAAAGAAGCTGTTTTAATACATAGCGAAAATTTTTATAATTTTGAAAATTCTTATCAAAACCTCAAACCAAAAATTTATGAATCTCGCGTTTGGGAAATTAATTTATCTAAAAATAAAATTTATTTTTTTGAAAATGGAAAATTAAAAGAAGTTATTCCTATTGCTTATCAAGCTCCTGAAGGAGTTTGGTATCAAACACCAACAGGATATTTTCGGGTTGGCATTAAAAAAGAAAAACATATTTCTTCAATTTTTCCTGTTTATATGAATTATGCTGTTCAAATGTATGAAGATTTTTTTATTCATGAAATTCCTTATTATTTAAATGGTGAAAAAGTTAACAGTGATTTTACTGGTGGTTGCATTCGTCTTTGGTCAAAGCCTGCTAAAGAATTTTTTGAAAAAGTAAAATCTGGTGATTTAATTATCTCTTATAAGGACTTAGATGATTTTAAATTAAAAGAAGATTTTGTTTTTCCTGTTAATAAAGATGAATTTTATATAAGACAAAGATTTAATAACCCTCTAAGAACTTCTTGGTTTAATTGGCAAAATAGATCAATTGATTATCTTCAACATGCTGGAGTTGATTTAGCACCAAATCCTGATGCTAAAGATTTAAATGTTTATAACATTTATGATGGTAAAGTTGCCAAAATTGTAAGAAATGGAAAAGACGATCATGGGTTAGGGAATGTAGTAATTGTTGAACATAATATCAATGATAAAGATATTTATTCTCTTTACGCTCACCTTTCTGAAATTAATCAAAATTTAAAAGAAGGAGATTTTATTAAAAAAGGAGAAATTATTGGCAAAGTTGGAGCTACTGGTTATGGATGTAATTATTGGCGAATTGGTGAAGATGGTTGTGATAAAAATTCAAGGTTAGATATTCATTTGCACTTTGAAATTAAAGAAAAACCTGTTTTAGAAAGTCCTAAAAAAGCAAAATGTTTTTTTAAAAAAAGTTTTATGAATTGTTATGGTTATGTACCTCATAATCCAACAGACTACGGCTATTTTGATCCCTTAAAATTCTTAGAAAAATGATACATAAACTACTCTTGACAATTTAAAATTTTTTATGATATAATCCTAATTACCAAATGAGCAAGTTTTTATTAATAAATTGGGTTATTATTATTTTGTTTGTCTTGGTCGGAACTCTGCCGGCTAGGTGGTTTATTTAATAAAAAAAATTTATAAAATCAAACCACCTGGCCGGCACGAGCCGGCCATTTTTATTTTAGGGGGTTAGTCTGCCGCTTAAAAGATCTAAATAAAAAGATCTTTTAAGGGGCAAGAACGCCCCGCGAACCCTAAAAAAAGGAGGTGTAAAATGGTTATTCCTACTTCGGGTGTTCCTCCAGATTCTAGTTGGGGTGTTGTTTTAGCGCTGGGGCTCGCGACTGATAAACCTGAGCCCGACCAGTTGTTAGTTTATGGGTCGTCAGATCCACAGCCGAACCCTGCGGAACTGTTGCTGCTCGAGGTGGTAGCTAAGCTTTTCGGACTGAACTTTAGGTTTTTTGTGTACCGCAACGGAAAAAATATGCCCATGGAGAAACTCCCTGAGGAGGTTAAGTTGCCGTGGTTGTTCTATTTAGAAGACATCATTCCCCCGGGTTTAACCCTCGGGGAGATGGCGGTGGCAATATGGAAGCTCCGTGATGAACCTGCCGTTGTAGCACACCTGCCACAGTCGACTCTGAGGGCAACATCAGAGCCCACGAAGAAATGGCCAAAAGGTGTTCCTAATCTCACCGTTCACGACTTACACGAGCTTGGAGGGTATTTAGGCGGGTCAGGGATTCACTACGTGCTTGCTGAATGGGCAAAGAAGATGCCAAGGGTTTTATACCTATGCCCCTATCAGAAAAAGGGTAGGGTATATGAAGTATACCAAAAATTCAAAGAAGAAGTAGAAGTGCCGCGGCCCTTGTTTGTTCCCACACCATTTGTACATTTTAAACCCCCGAAAAATTTGGGACTCCCAGAGTGGGCCCCAACGCCATGGTACTATTGGCGATCACTGCCCGCCGCCTATCGAAGGCGCGTAAGGAAGGAGGTGGAGAGGAGGATTAAAAGGGAAAAAAGGATAGAGATCTACATCCCATAAAAAGTTGGGGAGAGGGACGCCCACCCTCTCCCCATTGTATTTTTTAAAAATGCATTTAGTTAATTAATTTTTAAAACCAATAATGAAAAATAAAAATATACTTCTTTTTACAGCTCATCCTGATGATCATCTTTTATGTGCTGGAACGTTGATGAAACTTGCTGATAGAGGATTTTATATTGTTGAAGTTGTTTTTACTTCTGGAGAAAAGAGCGTTTGGTATGGAAAAGAAAGATTTAAAGAAGAAGATTTAAAAAAACAAAGAATAAAAGAATGGCTTTTAGCAAGGAAATTTATTGGCATTAAAGAAGGAATTGGTTTAAGTTTAAAAGATAGTGAATTTACAAGGAATTTAAAAACAATTTATTTAGTTATGAAAATAATTAGAAAATATAAACCAGTTTTAGTGATTACTCATTACTATCAAGATTACCACCGCGATCATAATGAAGTTTCCAAAATTGTGACTGAAGCAGTTGATCGGGCAGGTTGGGGAATAGCCAAAGAATTAGGAGAACCACATAAAACTCCTATTTTTCTTTATATGGATGGTGAATATTTAAATCGAGGCGATATTTTAGTCGATGTTTCTGATTATTTAGAAAAAATTGAAAAATTAATGGAGATTTATTCTTCGCAAATGAGCGAAAGAATGAAAAATTTGCTTTTGTCAATAATAACTTATCGAGGATTTTTTATGAGAACTAAAGCAGCGGAAGCTTTTGAGTTAGGTTTTAGATATCCTATAAAAGTTAATAGCTTAGAAGAAATTTTAAAAATATGGAAAGATTAAAATGCCTTTTAGTTCATAATTATGAGATTGAAAATGGAGGTGTTAGTATTTTAAATTATGATTTTGCTGAATTTTTAACTCAAAATAATTGGGAAGTGACAGTTTTTTCTCCTTTAGCAAAATTTTATAAGGAAAAAGCTTGCTTTAATTTAGAATGGAAGTTTAAAAATTTAGAAAAAATTGTTTACGAAGCTGAGGTAATTTTAATTAATTTAAGTCCTTATCTTTGGAAAAGTTATTTAAAAACAATCGAATTTTGTAAGAAATACAACAAATCATATTTTGTTTGGTTTCATATAGTTTTAGATAAAGATATTTATAGAAAAAGATATGGAAAGAAAAATTTTGCGGAAAGAGAAAAAATTTTAAAAGAAATTTTTAATGATCATCTTTGTCGAAAAATAATCTGTGTTTCGGAAGCAGTAAAAAATTATCTTAAAGACTTAGTTGAAGAAGAAAAGCTAATTACTCTTTATCCGGGAGTAAGAATTTTTGAAACGGAGAAAGCAAAAGTAGATGGAGACTTGCTTTATGTTGGTAGATTTAGTGAAGAAAAGAATTTAGAAATTTTACTCAAGGCTCTAAGAAAATTAAAAGATAATTTCCCCGAAATTAGGTTAAATCTTATTGGTAGGGGTCTGGAAGAAGAAAAATTAAGGAGGATGGTGCCAAAACTTGGACTTGAAAAAAATGTTCAATTTTTAGGTTGCCTCAAAAGAGAAAAAGTTTTTTCTTTTTATCAAAGTCATAAAATTTTAATTTTGCCTTCTAAAATTGAATCTTTAGGATTGGTAATTGTTGAAGCTTTGAGTCAAAATCTTATTCCCATAGTAAGAGAAACTTATGGACCAAAAGAAATATTGAGCAATAAAATTTTCTTTTTTAATGGAAGCGAAGATAAGCTTTACGTAAAGATTAAAGATGTTTTGAATAATTATAATAAATATAAAAACATTATTTTTCAAATAAAAAAAGAAGTTATATCGCGATTTGATTATCAAAAAAATTTTGGTCTAATGGAAAAAATAATTTTGGAAAGTATTTTGTTTAAGGAAGAGAAAGTTCCTGTGTTGAAAACAGATCCTTCTTCGGTTTTTTGTAGTTTATAATGATTTTAAATGATCGATATTGAAAAATTGAAAGAAGAAATTAGAAGACTAAAACATCCTCTTGGTTTTTTATTGGCTGGCCTTCCAAGATTTAATAAACTTTTTGGAAGAGATTCAATTATTTCTGCTTGGCAGTTACTTGATTATGAAATAAGTATTGCTAAAAATACATTAATAGTTTTGTCAAGGTTGCAAGGTCAAAAGGTTGACAATCTTTCAGAAGAAGAACCGGGTAAAATTCTTCATGAAACTGACTTAATTAACCCTAAACATCCTCATCGTAATTGGCCATTTCCTTATTATGGGTCAATCGATTCAACCCCACTTTATTTGATCCTTTTTTATTTCTATTTTGAAAAGACTAAAGATAAAGATTTTATTGAAGGTCATTGGTTGAATATTGAGAAGGCAGTTAGTTGGATGTTTGATTATGGAGATAAAGACAAGGATCTGTTTATTGAGTATGAAAAGAAAAATCCAGAAGGTTTGGATAATCAGGGCTGGAAAGATTCGACCGGACTTAAAATTAAACCGCCGGTTGCAATCGTAGAAGTTCAGGGATACCAATATTTAGCTTTAAATGTTATAGCTAATTTAGCAGAAATTTTAAATAAGGATAAGGGTTTTATAGAGATATTGAGAAAAAGAGCAAAAAATCTAAAGGAAAAATTCAATTATGAGTTTTGGATGGAAGATAAGAAATTTTTTGCTTTAGCTTTAGATGGTGATAAAAGACAAGTTAAAAAAATAACTTCTAACCCTGGGCATCTTCTTTTTACTGGAATAGTTGATGAAGATAAAATTGACTTTGTTGTTAAAAGACTTTTTAAAAAAGATATGTGGACTCCTTATGGAATTAGAACTCATTCAAGCTTGGAGGAAGATTTTGATCCTTTATCTTATCATTTAGGTTCTGTTTGGCCTCATGACAATTGGATTATTGCTCAAGGCTTGAAAAAATTAGGTTATCAAAAAGAATATGATAAAATTAAAGAAGCAATAATTAGAGCTTATGAAACTTTAGGTTATCTTCCGGAGTATTATGGATTAGTAAATGGGAAGATTATAGCTAAAGGCTTGAAAGAAAAAGAGCCAGATTATCCTCAGGCTTGGTCGACCGGGGCCTTAATTAATTTTTTGATGGAAAAGACCCTATCGTCTAATGGTTAGGACACCAGCTTCTCAGGCTGGAAATACCGGTTCGAATCCGGTTAGGGGCGATTGCCCCCGTAGCTCAATTGGTAGAGCAACTGGCTCTTAACCAGTAGGTTGCAGGTTCGAGTCCTGCCGGGGGCAAATGGATTTCTTTGAAGAGTTAAAAAAAAGAGGTTTAATTTATCAAGTAACACCTGAAATTGAAGAATTTTTTAAAAGAAAAGGAATTTTATATTTAGGTATTGATCCAACTTCAGATTCTTTACATTTAGGACATTATTTGGGTCTTTCTCTTTTAAAAAGATTTTATCTAAATGGTTTTAGAATAATTATAATTCTTGGAGGCGGTACAGCTAAAATAGGAGATCCAAGTGGTAAAGTTAAAGAAAGACCTATACTTCCTTTCGAGGTTTTAGAAAAAAATAAAAAAAGTTTAAAAAAGCAAATAAAGAAATTTATTCCTATTGATGGTAAGAAAGTTAAGTTGATTGATAACTCTCTTTGGCTTGATAGTTTGAAATTAATGGAGTTTCTAAGAGATGTAGGAAAGGTTATTAGCATAAACTCTATGCTTGATTTAGAAACCGTAAGACAAAGGCTTTCGTCTGGAGAATCTATGTCTTTTGCTGAATTTACTTATCAACTTCTTCAAGCTTACGATTTTTATATTCTTTTTAAAAAGTATAATTGTGAGCTTCAAATCGGAGGTTCTGATCAATGGGGAAATATTGTTCAAGGAATTGAACTTATTAGAAAAAAAACAGGTAAAAAAGCTTATGGTTTAGTTTATCCTTTGCTTATTGATCCTAAAACAGGAAGAAAATTTGGAAAAACCGAAGAAGGAGAAACTTTATGGCTTGATCCTAAGAAACTTCATCCATTTAGAATTTATCAATTTTTAATTAATTTAGATGATGAATTTTCAAAAAATCTTTTGTATTATTTCTCTTTTAAAACTCTTGAAAAAATAGAAAAAATTATTGAAGAAGGAGAAAAGAAAAAAGAAGAGAGAATAATTCAAAAAACTTTAGCTGAGGAAATTGTTTTGAATTTATATGGTAAAAAAATTTTAGAAGAAGTTTTGAAGATAACTAAAATCTTGTTTGAAAAAAATTTTGAAGAAATTGAGACTCAAGAAATTAAGTTTTTAAAAAATGCTATTCCAACAATAAAACTTAAAGAAAAATTTACATTAGAAGAAATTTTAGTTAAACTTAATTTAGCTAAATCAAAATCAGAAGCAAGAAATTTAATACCAAACGTTAAAAAATTAGAGAGAGGAAGATATCTTTTAATTAAAAAAGGAAAAAAAGATTTTGGTTTAGTAGAATACGAATAATGTATATTCAAGACAAAAGAAGAACTTTATTTAAATTGATTGAAAATAGTATTGGCACAAAACTTTTTAGAAATAATTATTTTTTTATTAATGGCAAAAGTAAAGATCTTTTAAAAAATGGAGAACTAAGTTGTGCTTTTTATGTAAGCTCAATTCTTTATTTATTAAAATTAATAAAAAGTCCTCATACGACTGTTCAAAGTACTCTTAAAGATTTAGAAGAAAGTGGTTGGTATAAAATAAAAAATCCTAAAAAGGGAGCGGTTGTGCTATGGGATAAAGACAAAGAAGACCATTACCATTTGGGTTTTTATTGGAATAACAAAAAAGCTGTAAGCAGTGTTTCATTAAAAAAATCACCAAATTTTCATCCGTTAAAATATGAAAACAGAGCAATTTTGTCTTTTTATTTTCATAAAGATCTTGAAAAATGAATTTTCATTCATTGAAAATTGAAGAGGTTTTAGAAATTTTAGAAACGGATTTTTTAGGTTTAAAACATGAAGAAGCTGAAAAGAGATTAGAAAAATACGGTAAAAATATTTTACCAGAAGAAAGGAAATCTCTTCTAGGTATTTTTTTAAAACAATTTAAAAATATTTTTAATCTTGTTTTAGGTGTTTCTTTTCTTTTAACTATTTTTCTTGGCAAATTTACTGACTCGTTAGTTATTATTTTAATAATTTTAGTAAATGTTCTTTTAGGTTTCTTTTTTGAAATTCGAGCTGAAAAAACTGTAGAAAAATTAAGAAGTTTTTTAAAACCAAAAGCAAAGGTCTTAAGAAATAAAGAATTGGTTGAAATTTCATCAGAAAATTTAGTTCCTGGAGATGTTGTTTTAGTTGAAGAAGGAGATATTTTGCCTGCGGATATAAGATTTTTCGAAACTGTAAATTTAAAAATTGACGAATCTATTTTAACAGGAGAATATCTACCTGTTGAAAAAATTGGAAAACCAATTGATGAAAACACGCCCATTTCCGAAAGAAAAAATATTGGTTTTATGGGAAGTTATGTTGTTGAAGGAAGGGGAAAGGGAATTGTTTTTGCTACAGGCGTTAAAACTTATATGGGTTCAATTTATGAAAAATTTAAAAAAATTGAACAATTTGCTCCTCATTTTGAAAAACTTTCTAAAGATCTAATTTTAAGAATGTTTTTAATTGCTCTTTCAACTTCAATTTTAATTCTTTATTTTGCCCTTCAAAGAAATTATTTATGGTCAGAAAGCCTGCTTTTTGTTCTTTCTTCATTTATTTCTTCTATTCCAGAAGGTCTGCCAATAATTATTACCGTCTCACTTATCGTAAGTGCTTATGGTTTAATTAAAAAAAATGTGTTTGTAAGAAATTTCCAAGCAGTAGAAAACTTATCAGTTATTAATCTTTTGCTTTCTGATAAAACTGGCACTTTAACCGAAAATATAATGACAGCAAGAAAAATTTATGTGGACAATGAAGAAATTGAAATTACCGGAGAAGGACAAAGTTTAGAGGGCAAATTTTTGAAAGATGGCAAAGAAATAAATATTTTTGAAAACTACCCCTTCGTCAAACTTTTAAATATTTTAGCTATTGTAAGTGAAGGAGAGATTCTAAAAAATGGAGAGGTAAAATTTAAAGGAAACCCCAGAGATATTGCGCTTCTTATACTTTTAGAAAAATCAGGTATAAAACAGGCCCAAATTTTAAAGACAGAAAAAATAATAAAAAGAGAACCCTTTTCAAGAATAAAAAAGCACAAAAGAGTTATTGTTAAGCATGAAAGAATTGAATCTTACTATATTGGTGCTTTTGAAAAAATTATTGAAAATTCTAAATTTATTTTAAAGAGAGATGGTGTTTTTAACTTTGAAAATAAGGAAGAAGTTTTAAATAAGGCCTTAGAATATGCTAAAAATGGTTTTTCTGTTTTAAGTGTTGCCTTTAACGAAGGTGAGAAAGAGGAGAATTTAATTTTTGTTGGTTTAATTGCTTTATATGATCCACCGAAGAAAGGAGTTAGAGAAACAATTAAAAAATTAAAACAAGCAGGGGTTGATATTAGAATTTTGACTGGTGATCATAAAGAAACTGCTGTTTATATTGCTAAAGAGGTTGGTTTTGAAAATTTAAATGCCTTAGATCAAAAAGAAATTGAAAATTTATCTGAAAAAGAACTTTTAGAAAAAATAAAAGATACCTATATTTTTGCTCGAATCACACCAGAAACAAAACTTAAAATTTTAGAAGCTTACCAAAAATTAGGTTTTTCTGTTGCTTACCTCGGAGATGGTGTTAATGATGTGTTAGGGCTTAAAAAAGCCGAAGTTGGGGTTTGTATGGGCAAGAGGGGATCTGAAATTGCTAGATCAGCTAGTGATATTATTTTAATTGATGATAATTTAGAAAGCTTACTTTCTGCTTTTGAACAAGGGAGAAAAATTTATAATAATTTAAAAAGAACAGTTTTCTTTTTAATAACTACTAATGTAGCTGAAAGTTTGACAATTTTAACTTCTTTAATTTTAGGGTATCCATTTATTTTGAAACCAACTCATATTTTATTTTTAAATTTTGTTACCGATACTTTAGTTGGTACGAGTTTAGCTTTTGAAAAAGAACATGGTCAAGAAATGACAAATCCCCCCAGAAAGGCAAAAGAATCTTTAATTGGTTTAGATTTAATTCCTTTTCTTTTGATGATGGCAAGTATGATGACAATTCTAACAGTTTTAATTTTTAGTGTTGAATATTTATTTAATTTAGATAAAGCAAGAACTTATGCCTTTTTAATTATGAGCTTAACCCAGATTTATAATGCTTTAAATTTAAGATCATTAAACCAAAGTCTTTTTAGTTTAAGTTTTAGATTAAACCCATATATAACCTTTGGAATTTTACTATCTTTATTCTTACAATACTTTGTCTTGTTCAATTCTACAATAAGAAAAATCTTAGGTTTTTCAGAAATCACTCTATTTGATTTTATAATTATTCTTATTTTATCTTCCTTAGTTTTAATTTTAGGAGAAATTTATAAATTTTTCAGAAGAAAATTATTAAATTTTAAAAGTAAATTATTAAAATAAAATGCCAAAATATATTTTTATTTGTGGAGGAGTGATGTCTGGAGTTGGAAAGGGGTAGCTACTGCTTCAATTGCTAAAATTTTAACTTGGCACGGTTATAAAACTACTTGTATAAAGAGTGATCCTTATGTTAATGTTGATGCGGTAACAATGAATCCAATTGAACATGGAGAAGTTTTTATTTTAAAAGATGGTACAGAATGTGATCAAGATATGGGGCATTATGAAAGATTTTTAAATCAAGAATTGATGAAAGAAAATTATATGACTACCGGTAGCATTTATTTATCTTTAATTCAAAAAGAAAGAAATTTGTATTTTGATGGGAAGTGTGTTGAAGTTGTACCTCACGTTCCTCAAACTTCAAAAGCCTGAAGATATGATTTTAATTTTAGTTAGTTATCTTCCCTATCAAGGGGAGGGTATGGAACCAAAAACAAAACCTACACAATATGCTATAAGGACCTTAAATTCAGCCGGTCTTCAGCCAGATTTTGTTTTAGCCAGGGCTATTTTTCCTTTAGATGAAAAAAGAAAAGAGAAAATTTCTTTTAATTGCGGCGTTCCTAAAGAAAATATTATTTCTGCCCCTGATGAAAAGATAATTTATAAAATTTCCTTAAATTTTGAAAAAGAAAAAATTGGAAAAAAGATTTTAAAAGCTTTAGGACTCAAAGAAAAAAATAAAGTTTTAAAAAATGGATTTACAACGTGGAAGCAGGCAATCGAAAAAATTGAATGTTTAAAAAAAGAAATCAAAATTGGTATTGTAGGAAAATATTTTAAAATAGGAGATTTTATTTTAGCTGATGCTTATATTTCTGTCATCGAAGTTATTAAACACGCAAGCTGGCAATTAGGTTATAAACCAAAAATTGATTGGCTAAACTCAGAAGAATATGAAAAAGATAAAAACAAACTCGAAGAACTTAAAAATTATAATAGAATTATTATTCCTAGAGGTTTTGGTTCTCGTGGCGTTGAAAGAAAAATTTTAGCTATTCAATTTTGCCGAGAAAATAAAATTCCTATATTTGGTTTATGTTATGGTCTTCAACTTATGGTAGTTGAGTTTGCTAGAAATGTTTGTGGTTTAAGGGGAGCTTATACTACAGAAGTAAATCCAAAAACTAAATATCCAGTTATTGATGTTTTAAAAGAACAAAAGAAATTTTTAAAAGAAAAATTGTATGGAGGAACAATGAGACTTGTGGATTGGCGGTGTGAAATTAAAAGAGGAACAATAGCTTATAGAGCTTATAAGAAAAATTTAATTTTTGAAAGACATCGTTATCGCTATGAAGTTAATCCTAAATTTCATAAAATTTTACAGAAAAATGGTTTAGTTTTTTTCCGGCACTTCAGAAAAAAGGTTTTTAGTTAAAATTGTTGAACTTCCAGAAAATATTCACCCCTTCTTTTTAGGAACCCAATTTCATCCGGAACTTAAATCAAGATTTTTATATCCTCATCCTTTATTTTGGGAATTTATTAAAAAATCTTCGGAAAATTGATATTAATCTATTTTTGTTTTTGCCCAGTATAAAACTTACTTCTAAAGCTATCTAATTTTCTCAAATTAACCTTAGGTGTTGGTTGTAAAATATAAAGATCGCTTTTAGAACCAATACTTTCAGCTCCATAATAACGATTAAAATCTTTGAATTTTTCTTGAATAATAAGGCCTAATGAAGTGATAATTTCTTGAATTTTTAAACCCTTTTCAGTTTCTTTTTGGGTGTAACCATAAGACATTAAATAAAATTTTTGAGAAAGAAATTCTGGTTTTTTTCTTTTAAAATTACTTCCGCTTCCTAAACTTGCTTCCATAGCTCTTAAAAGAAAAGTATTGACAGCTTCGGGGGTGTAAGGAGGATCAAAGAAAACTAGATCATAATCCTTAAATTCATTTTTAGGCAATGGGTTTCTTAAATCATGTTCATAAATTTTTATAGGTAAATTTTCTTTATGAGAAATTAACTCGATAAAACTTAGAATCCTTTTATCAATATCAACAACAGTAACCCTTTTAGCTTTAAAAAACAAAGAGAATGCTATTGAATTTAAATCATCATCACCTAAAAAAAGTAAATTTCTATTTTCAGTTTCGACCAAATTAGAAATTAAAACGACTCTCTTTATCAATGTTTCTTCTGTGCAAAAAAATTGATCAAAGTTTCTTTCTGGTTTAGGTCTTAATTCTTTATATTTAGAAATAACTTCTAAAAACCTTTTTAAATAAACTTCTATCATTAATGATTATAATTTTAACAATATTTTGAAATTTATTTTTAGTTCTAAGAATTGTTTCAATTAAATACTTTACCATACCTTACCCATCATGCAAGAACAACACAATTAAATAAATTAATACCCTCTTCAGTAGCGTTAAAGATTTTATTGACTTATAAATTTACAGAAAACAATGATACTTATATAAAAATAAATGAAAAAATAAAAATAGCTAAAAGTTAAAAAATTATAGTTCATTTTTTTCTATTTTTTCTCTTATCATCTCAAAAAGCCTTTCCATTGCGTAAAGGTTATGATAAGTAGCTAAAATGTAAGCTAAAATTTCTTTCTCTTTAAAAAGATGATGCAAATAAGCTTTAGAAAAATTTTGGCAAACATAACAATCACATTTTTCATCAATTTTTTCTTGATTGTTTTTATATTTGCTTTTTTGAATATCAATTGTATTTAAAAAATTTTTTAAATTTTTTTTGTTTATTTGATAAATTATTCCTGTTCTAGCAATTCTTGTCGGCTCAGCGCAATCAAAAGTGTCTATTCCATGAATTACTAAATCTAAAATATTATCAACTCTTCCAACTCCTAAAAGATGAATTGGTTTATTTTCGGGCAAATAATTGCTTATCCATTTTACCACTAATCTCATTTCTTCTTTACTTTCACCAACAGAAACTCCTCCAATAGCAATTCCATCAACATTTTGCTGAGTAACAAACTTAGCAGATTCTTTTCTTAAATCTTCAAAGATAGATCCTTGGATAACACCATAAAGATATTGATGATCTCTTTTATTTTTATAGAAATATTCAATACATCTTAAAAGCCATTTATGTGTTCTTTCTGTTGCTTTTTTAGCATAATCGTATGTTGTTGGATAAGTAATACATTCATCAAAAGAAATAATTATATCGGCTCCTATTTTTATTTGATAATCTATAGATTTTTCTGGCGTGAATTCAATTTCTTTTCCATCAAAATTTGATCTAAAAATAACCCTATCTTCTTCAATATTTACACTTATAATTTCTTCTTCGTTTCTTAATTTAACTCTTTTTTTATTAGCTAAGGAAAAAACCTGAAAACCACCAGAATCACTCATTAAAGGAATTTCTAAATTAGCAAATTTATGAATGCCACCGAATTTTTCTATAATTTCTACACCAGGGTGATTAACCAAATGATAAGTATTAACAAAAGCAATTTGAATACCAATTTCTTTAAAAAATTTTTGTGGCAAAGCTTTAATAGTTCCTTTAGTAGCTACAGGAACAAAAGCAGGAGTTTTGATTTTACCATGAAAAGTTTCTATTTCTCCTAATCTTGCTTTTGATTTTTTTGATTTTTTAGTTACTTTAAACATTCTTAAATAATAAGCATAGCATCACCAAATGAATAAAATCTAAAATCGTTTTCGATAGCAATTTCATATAGTTCCTTTAAATGTTTTTTAGAATTTTTAAATTGTAAAAAAGCTTCAACAAGCATCATTAAAGAAGTTTTCGGAAGATGAAAATTAGTAATTAAACCATCAATCATTTTAAATTTAAAAGGAGGGAAAATAAAAAGTTCTGTTGTTCCTCTTAGTGTTTTTTTATTATTTAAATTTAATCTTTTTCTTGCTAAAGTTTCTAAAAGTCTTGTTGTTGTCGTTCCTACAGCAATTAATTTTTTCTTCGGTTTTAATCTTAAAATCTTTTTATAGATATTTGTTTCAACTTCCCAATATTCTTTATGTAATTTTTTCTTTTTTATATTTTCTTCACTTATAGGCATAAAAGTTCCTAAACCTACATGTAAAGTAATGAAAAAGTATTTAATTCCTTTTCTTTTAAGTTTTTTGAAAACTCTTTTGGTGAAATGAAAAGAAGCTGTAGGAGCAGCGACTGAGCCTAATTTTTTAGCAAAAACCGTTTGATATTTTTCTTTAGCTTCTTTTTTAGTTAAAGGTGCGTTTTTAATATAAGGAGGAAGAGGAGGCTCGCCGTACAGATTTAAGAGTTTTAAAAAATTATTTAAATCCGTTTTTAATGAAAAAGTAAAAATGTTTTTTTCTTGAGAGATTATTTCAAGAAAATCTTTCTTATTAGGAAAATAAATTTTTTCTTTTAAATTTAACTTTTTATTAACCAAACCTCTTATAAATTTAGAATTTTTATTAATAACTTCATCAACTAAAAAAAGAACTTTAACTTTACCACCTGTTTCTTTTAACATCTCTACTCTCGCAGGCAAGACTTTTGTATTATTTAAAACCAAAAAAGAATTTATGGGCAAATATTTATCTAAATTAAAAAAAATTTCAAAATAGATTTTATCTTGCAGAGTATCATAAACGAAAAGTTTTGAAAAATCTCTTGGTTTAGCAGGTCTATCAGCAATTTTTTCTTTTGGCAAGTTATAATTATAAAGCTCTAAATCAATTTCTTTCATAGATTAATTTTTATCCAAAAGAAGAGCTCGCTTTATATTTTTATGTAGCCATATAAGTAAACGACCGTAACCTAAGCCCAAAATTGTTTTTTTATTTTTCATTTAATAAAATTTTATCAAATGAAAGATCTTTTTGTAATCTCGCTTGGAGGAAGCTTAGTAGTACCTAATGAGATAGATGTTAAATTTTTGAAAAATTTTAAAAAAATTATTGAAAAAGAAATAAAAAGAAACAAAAAATTTATTATTATAGTTGGTGGAGGGAAAACAGCAAGAAATTATCAAAGGGCAGCAAAAAGTTTAACTAAAGTTTCCAATGAAGATCTTGATTGGCTGGGGATACATGCCACGAGGATTAATGCTCACCTCCTTTTAACTATTTTTAGAAAATACGCTCATTATAGAATAATTAAAAATCCAAAAGAAAAAGTCGTTTTTAAAGAAAAAATTTTAATCGCTGCTGGATGGAAGCCCGGATTTAGTACAGATTATGATGCGGTTTTACTTGCAAAGACTTACGGATCTGATACAATAATTAACTTAACTAACGTTGATTATGTTTACGATAAAGATCCAGATAAATACAAAGATGCCAGGCCATTTAAAGAAATTACATGGAATGAATATTTAAAATTAATAGATAAAAATTGGACCCCAGGAATGTCAGCCCCCTTTGATCCAATTGCTTCGAGATTAGCACAAAAATTCAAATTTAAAGTTATTATTTTAAATGGAAAGAAACTTAAACATCTTCAAAATTATTTAGAAAATAAAATATTTAATGGCACTTTGGTGTACTAGAGATGTTATATAAAAAGATATTCAGGTTTATTATTTAAACTTATGAAAAATTGCTAAATTAATTCTTTTAAAAGAAGGCTTAAAAGATAAAAATATTGAAATAGCTAAAAAAGAGAAGTTACTGACAGAATGTTTGCTTTCTTTACTATGAAAAGTTGATGTATAATATATAATAGATTAGTTAGCACGCTTTAAAATAAACTATTTATAAAAACATTCCGGGGTAGTTCAGCGGTAGAACGCCTGGCTGTTAACCAGGATGTCGCAGGTTCGAATCCTGCCCCCGGAGCAAACTGATAATTATGTTTGTAGTTCTTTATCAATTCAAATGAGACAATATGAGCAGATATTAAAAAAGAAAGTCTATTTGTAGATTTATACGAGGTCTTACAGAGTATAAATCATTTATTTTATCTAATAAACGATTCATTAAAGATAAAAATACCTGAAAACATTATTCAGCATTTTTCTATTGAATTTTCAACAAAAGCAGAAAAACCTTTACAGGAAACTGAAAATGATATAGAAAAGTATCTAGATCAATATAAATCACTTTTGAAACTAATTGAAAAAAGCAAACAATCTACTGAAACAGGCAAGAAAAAGTTATATTTTATGCTATCCATTTATAATCTTTAAAACAAACGAAGATCTATATTATACTCCAATCTGGTTTATTGAGATTAATGCTTATCATGATCTCGGTGATAATTCAATAAAAATTGAACCAATTGAAGAGACAGAATTTAATCTTTATTCTCTTTCTAAATTTATAAATGAACTTCCAGAAAAAGAAAAAGTTATTTCTAAGGCTGAAGAAATTAACCTTTTTAATATCGAGGATGAAAATCTTATAAAAGAAATCATCTGTACAATTTTTAATATAAATCCATTTTTGAAAAAGGAAGACATTCAAAATAAGAATTTAAGAGAATTACAGAGAGTATACAAAAAAAGTGATTTAGACAACTTAAAAAAAGATACTTTATACTTAGCTAATAATTTGGTTTTATGGCTATTGAGTAAACCTGATATCATCTAGAAAAAGCTCTAAAAGAGTTAAAAGATTTAGAGCCGGATAATACTCATACATATAATACAGTAAGCTTAATTTTTGATATTTTTAGTTCTGACGAAAAATACATTGAGTCGCAAGATAGAGATAATGAAAATGAAAAAAGATTTAACCTAGAAAATCTTATCCTACCTGCCAACGAAGAACAAGAAGAAGTTATAAAGTCTGCTCTTAAATATAAAGTTGTTACTGTAGAAGGACCACCAGGAACGGGAAAATCACATACTATCACTAATTTAGCACTTTATCTTGTTAAAGAAGGTTATAGCGTTCTTATAACCAGTTACAAAGAAAAAGCGCTCGAGGTTATAGTTAATTTTCTTGAAAAACTCAAGATTCACGATTATTTATATATTTCATGGCTTAAATGTGAAAAAAATCAAAAGAAATAATTTTAAGTAAATTGGAAAACATAAAATATCAAAATTATGAAGAACAGAAATATGGTGTTTTGTTTACTAAAAAAGAAAATTTAGAAAGAGAAAAAATATTAATTGAAGAAAAATTCAAAGAATATTATAAAAATCAAAAGATTAAATCGATTTAGTTATGAAGATTTTATTAAAATTATTGATATCTTTATCTATCTTAAGAAATTTAATTTTTTCGAAGAAGAGATTTTAGAAAAAGATTTTGAATGTCTATCAAAAATTTTATCTAATATTTTTGTTAATATAGAAAAAAGAGAAATTTTTAAAAATTACATTCTTGCTACGTTAGAAAAATTAGAGTGTATAGAAAAATATGATAATGAATTAAAGAATAGGGAAATGCTCGATTCACTTTTGAGATATATTTTCGATCTTAAAAATTCAAGAAAGAATGAAGAACTGAGCCTGCTTTATGATATGGTTTATGGATTACAAAGTGTTTT
>Ga0209821_100030_pt1 | contig 32331 bp, 33 predicted proteins | sample SSWtaG_3_FD_184118 | JGI IMG/M metagenome (GOLD analysis project Ga0209821, IMG submission 184118) | Hot spring microbial communities from Sandy's Spring West, USA to study Microbial Dark Matter (Phase II) - SSWTFFsm_matched (SPAdes)... | ecosystem: Environmental > Aquatic > Thermal springs > Hot... | reverse complement strand
CGCAACACCCTCCTGTTCATCTAAGTGGTCGGGTTTGTAGAATATAATATCAATGCATAAAGGGGTTAAACAAAAGTATATCGTTCTATCCCTTTCTGAAACTAATTTTATCAACCCTAAACCCTCAAGCTTGTGAAGACGCCTTGAAAGATTGCTTTTATCAATGCCAATAATGGGTAGGCTTTGTATTAAATAATTGTAATTCAACCAAACATAATAAACATCTTCATTGGGGTCATATATCGTTTTCCCCCTCTCGCCGAAATACCAATCTTTTAAATAATCAATTATTATCCAATCAACTACATCAGTCTTATCCACCAAACCCGATTTTACTACACCCGCCTGATTGATTGAAATTAAATACTTCACTTCAACCTCCAACCTAATTTTTTCCTTTGTTTTGTTTTGTAAGATCCATCATATTTAAACCCCTCCCACCCACCCTTTAATAACCTAATTCTTTAACCCGTTATCATCATCTACCTCAATCCCTATTTCTCTATCCGTCATAGCAAACAATACTAACGCTAACATTAAAAATGCCCTCTCCATAACAACCCCCATAAACTCACCAAACCTATCCTCCAATAGGTTCTTTAAATCTTTTGAAGTTATCGTCCCTAACTTATCCACCCCACCCAAAAAATCAACCGCCGCTTCAGCTAAATGTATCGCCCCATACATATAAAGCAAAGCAAATAAAAGACTTTCAGCATCCTTGCCATCCTCTAAAAACCTATTCCGCAACTCAATAAATCTATTCGCTATATACTCCTCCTCTATCTCCTTATCACAATACTCACTGAACTTATCAAAAAACTCCTTAAAACCTTCATACAAAAAATTAAAATCAAGATTAAAATTTAAATAAATCTTATTACTCATGTCCTTGAAAGCCTTGATTTTTAACATTTCTCCATCCCTCCTTTTTGTTTTTGAATTTTGAAATTTTGTAATTCAAAACAACTATACTCTTATTCCCACACTTCCCACAATCACATAAATAATAACTGCGATTGTTAAAATCCCCATAAAACTCAACAAACAATAAATTAGCTCTACAATTAGGACAATGCGGTTTAACTACCCCCGTAGCCTTTATAAATAAATTAATAACATATGCCGCCTTATTCACCTGAACCGACGGAAATGCCATGAAAATTCACCTCCTTTTTGTTTTTCCTTTTTTAATGGAACTAACTTAATAAATACTTAATATCACTCCGATAAAACCTTCATATAAACTACCCCAGGCTCACTATCCAAAACCTTCATCAAAACCTGCGCATTCTTCAAATCTATATTCTCACCCAACATATCACGCTTTATGTAAATCACACACTCACCCGAATCCTTCGTCCCATACCTCCCAACCTTCAAAAAATCAATCGGCCCAACTAAACTATCTACATCCACAAGCTTCTCCAACCTCCACCAACCATTATTCACTACCCTCCTTATTAATACATCACCCGCCTTCAACCCTAAAAAGTTAAAAAACCTACCAGCAATAAGATAATACTTCACACTCCTATTATACTTTAACGGAGTAATCACTACTACCCCATTCTCAATCCTGTATTTCAACGTCGCCATAAAAATTTACCTTACTTTTTGTTTTTAAAAACACCTAAATATAATAAATTTTTACCTAAAAGTCAAGCTTAAAAACCTACCTAACCCCATATAACCCCCATAAATCTACTATAAAACCACCACTTTTGTATTTTTTTCCACAAAAAAACTGTAAAAATTACAATGTTTTTGGGGTCGAAAGAAACTTTTTTAAAACGAGATTGACAAATTTACCGTTGTCGCTGTGCCCCCCACCCCCCTGGTTTGGGATTTTGCTTTAAAACGACAAAAAAACGACAAAATTGAAAACAAAAAAACGAAATAAAACTTAATACAAAAAAAATGCAAAAAACTTGACACAACACAAAAAAAGAGAAAAAAAAAGAGGAAATTGAAGAGGCAAGTTTTTAACTTTTGCTTTATTTTAATTTTGCCTTTTACAACCTTTTTACTTTTAGTGTTAAGAACTTAACATTAGGACAAAAAAATAAAACTTAAGGCTTGCTTTTGTAATGTGTTGTGTTAAGAACTTAACACTTAGGACAAAAAAATAAATTATATAACAGCAGGCTTGCGGGACGCAAGCCTGCATTATTTCAACTCTCTTCTTCAAGAAGAGAGATATTAATAATTCTACTAGGCACCTGATAAACGATCAGGTGCCTGGTTATAACTACATCTACTACATTAAAATTATTGCTCTTAATGGCATTACTGATTGCTTCTCTACTCATATTTTTAATATCATCCTCAAAATGCAGTTGATACCTCCCCGGCCGCAAAAGATATATCTTGCGGCCATTTCGATATTGTTTATACGGTTTAATTACGTATCCCTTATAACTAACCAATATCCCTTCCCCGTCCAGGAAAAATTCGCGCAGCATAATTTTATTTTTTTTTTTTTTTTTTTTTTTTTTTTTTTTTTTTTTTTTTTTTTTTTTTTTTTTTAAATTTTTTCATTTCACATAAAATCTTATTCTTAAAATCATAAAAAAATCACCACAAACACAATCACATTCACATTCATTTTTCATTTTTTTTCTTCATCCAAACGTATCAAACTTAATCAAATCTTAACGCCAAATAAATAACACATAAAACTGTAAATTTATTAACACTTGCACTTGCTATGCATTTTTTATTGTTATCCCAATGTGTTAAGAACTTAACATTAGGGCAAAAAAATAAAAACTTGCAAGCCGCAGTTTTGAGCTGCGGCTTGCAATATAATTAAAACTCAAAATCGATATTAATATTATCATTACTATTATCATTGTTTAATTCTTCAAATATTTTTAAGATATTTATAAACCCCTTTTTATCCAAGTATGAGATTAGTGATTTTACTTTTTCCCACTCTTTGGTATTTTTTACAAATATTCCTTTACGTTTACCTTCTATCAATATTTGCGCTGAAAAGTTTTTACCATCAGTATCACTATAAAAATTAACCATACCGCCGTTAACTTTTATACTCCCCTTCATTATTTCCCTATCTTTTACTTTTATTTTTGTCATACCAAACTTATCCCAGATATCTTTACCTGTGATTTTTTTTCTACGCATGGCCTTTCCTTTTTTTTGTTTTTTTAATATTTCAATTAGATGCGTAAAACTTAACTAAAACTTAACTTCGAGCTTGCATTTGTAAAATTTGTAGCTTTAATGCAAGCTCGCGTTATTATTTCAGCTATGCTATGCTATGCGTATTTTATTGTTGATATACTTTTTGTCTATTGCTTTACTTTAACCCTTATGTTATCTATCTTCCTGTATAAGCTTTCAACTACAGTTTTATCACAGCTACTGCACTTAATCAACATATCCCTTGTATTTATATATACTTTATCCATTTTTCCGCATAACATGCATATACCCGTGAAATATCCTTGCGTATCATATTGATTGAAATATATAATATCATATCCAAATTCAATTAAACAGGATATGCACATAATTTCCCCGTTATCGCTTTGATATAAATCTGATATTTTATTGCAATATGGACAGCTAGAAGTCATTTTAAATTTAAACCAAATATAGCTAGTGGTATACAAATCCTTGTAATCCGTATCATCATATAAGCTTTTATATCTCCCGCTATATTCCCAATCATAGTATCCCCAATAACTCCATCTACGAGTTTTATCTTCTTTATATTCCCATTTTTTACCTTTACTTAGTATATCTTTTATTAACGCTAAACCATCGTGATAAGCTCTTAACATATCAGCTAAAACAACATATTCAGCTACTGAATGATTATGATAATATCCGATACCGATATTTACTCCCCTTACACCTAAATCCAAATAACTTATATCACTAACACTTCCTATACCGCTTTTACGCTTTGTTATTTTAGCAATATAATTTTCCCATTCGCTATCTCTGTATCTGTACATTACAAAATCCCTACCTTCTCTATCAAACTCTATCATTGCAAATAAATCTAACTTATCTTTGTAGTCGATATTGAAAGAGCGAGCTCCCACGCACCCTCGCTCTTCCCCCTTTGTAAACAGATAGTTAACTTTATTTCTATATTCACTGTTTGATATCCAATACAATATATGTACTCCCGCTCTATCGTCGCCTCCGATTCCTTGAGGCGACCATAGATATTTATTTTTTACTACATATACTTCGCTATTTCCATACTTATTCCAGCTATGAACTACATCTAAATGTGATACAATTAACACTTTAGCTTGGTTATCTACGAATAAATAAGTTTTATCTTTGTCTCTTATAACTCTATTAAATCTCTTCTTAAACCTTAAATATAAATACTCATACAGCATATCCTCACTATACCTAAATATATTCAAATTCAATCCTAACCTATTCATATTTATCCCCCTTATTTAGTTTTTCAAAAACGCAAGTATAACAATAAGGTATTGCAGGAGTAATTTTTATTTCCTTACCGCACAAATTACAGATGTTATTTTCTTGGCAATATTCACATACTCTAACCATTAAATTACCTAACTTATAATCTCTGTATTTTTCCCTATCGCCTATGCTATTACATATATGGCATCTATCAAATTTTTCAGCTAAACATATTCCACATAAATTAATATCATCAACCCTTACCTCTTTTAATCTTTTCCTACATATTTGACATAACTTATCTTTGTAGCAATTTTTACACATATAAAAGGCATCTTTATCATTCTCTACTGCAACTAACTCATTTATATGGAAGTATCTTGCACAAGTATAACACTTATACTGCGGTATTTGCGTATGCTTTTTACATACAGGTAAATACGAAACTATATCGCTAGCTACATCACCACATACATAACAGTAAAATCTAGCTATCATGCTTTTTAATATGCTATCATTGTAATGTTTACCTATAAACATAGCTACATCAAATATATTACCACCTTTATAACCCAAGTATCTATTTAAGAAATCTTCAACGTATCCCTCTTTACGGATATAATCCTTTAAGAATTCTAAAGATGTAAATTCATTACCGTCAAGATTATAACACCTAATTGTATAAGCTCCGCTATTTAAATAGTAGTCAATAAAACTATTATTTAAATAATTGTCGGGATATCCGCTTAACTTTTTCCATGTAAGATTAGTTTTTATTGTCAATATACCCGCAAATGCAGCTGCTATTGAATTTAAATCGCTACCTCCATTCTTAATGTATAAATTGTGTAAAACGAAGTATAGTCTTGATACATCTAATTCATCCTCATTCACATTAGGTTTATATACATACCTAACCCCTACAAATAATCTACCTTCTACATTACCATCTCTAACATACATAGGTATTATACCTGCCTCTATAAAAGCTGGTACCGCTAGCCTATGTTCACCCTTATAGTTAAAGCAAGTAGTATTACCTTCATATTCACCGCTACCTATAAGATTAAATTCCTCAGGTTTTAACAAACTAAATTCTATATTCCTAACTTTTCGGTTTGAAAAGTTGGGATTATCAAATTTTAGATTGTATTTTTTATACAAATAGCTAGCAGCTAATTTATTCAAGCTAGTCCCCTTAGTAGCATATATTCTAAGTCCATCTACCTTTAAGTGATTACCTAAATCCTGTAGTATATCCCACATAACATCATTTATATCTTTATTTTTGTATTCGTCCATAGAGCTTAACTTATCAGGCAATATTTTCGACAAGCTATAAATGATATCATCTATAACTTCCATCGCTATCGGATATGAGCTATTTCCTATCAAGCTATCCAATAAATTATAAGCTTCGATTTTTCTGATTTTCATGGCTGATTTTTTTGTTTGTTTTTTGTTTTTTTGTTTTTCAACGCCAATCTAAAAATCTAACCTTTATATAAAGCAATATAAGTATTATCAATAGAGCTATTAGAAAAGCTTCATCTCTCGTTCTCATTTTTTCACCTTTTTTCACTTGAATGCTTGAAACTTAACGAAAAGTTAAAAGGGAAATGAAGTGTGAATTTCTTCACACCCCATTTCCCTCAAAACTCTATTTCTTGCTATGTGCATTGGGTCTTTTGCTATGAGCGTCACTATACTGAGCTAGCCGTGCTAACTTCTTCTCTTCCTCTAAATCCTTAAAAAACCCTTCGTATGCAAATACATCCTCATAACATAACTTCCAAGTGTTATGTAAATAATCATCTATCTCCATAACTAAATCAACAGATATATTTTTATAGGACTTGTAAAGCTCATCAACTAAATTGCTACTATCATAATCCCCTATGAGAACTATTCTATCCCCTGCCCACCTACCTAAATACTTGTAATCCTTAAAATAATCCCTCTCATAATCATCACTTTTTCTTAACAACCATATTATCACACCCGTCTGTCTATTCAATAACCATTCACTAAACTTTGCTACCCCACCTAAATCCCAAGCGTTTATGTATTCCCTTTTAGTTAAATTGACAACGAAATAATACTGCCCCATTTTTTCCCTCCTTTTGCTTTTTGCTTTTTCACTTTGAATGTTCCAACCTTAATGAAAAATAAAAAAGGGCAAGGCACTACTTAGCACCTTGCCCTTATAACAAAACCCTGTATTTATTGCTATGCTATACCTTGCTATGTCTTACGAACTTTTATAACAGGTTTTAATCCATCAAACTCTACCTGCTGATTAGGATAACATAACACATTGTAAGGACAATACGAACAAGGATAACTTAACTTTATAAAACCATCTACTTCCGTTTTCTTCCCCGTTCCTTTACATATTCTACATTTGCCATATTCCTTTATCCCACTTCCATCACAATTTCCACATTTCTCCATATCATATGGAATAGGAAGGCTTAAAACTTCCTCAATACTTATTATCCCATTTAACAATTTATATTTCTCCTTTATTCTTGGAATAAACGAAAAATCAAACGGATATTGAAGGGTAAAATAACTTTTTTCCGGGTGTGCCATATACCTAACTATGGCATCATTGGATATGTCCTTGCTATAAATAACCTCTAAATAATGTGATGTCTCCTTACGATAAAATATGAAACATACAAAATCAACTTTTAAAGCTAACGCATATAAAGACGCTTGAACTATGTAATCTTCATCAACACGACCTTCAAGCGCCTCGTCAAACAAATAATTGCTTGCACTTTTTATCTCCAATATCCCATACTTGCCTTGGTCTTTAACATAAATAAAACCATCTATATGACCACTTAACACTATCCCATCCCCTAAATCAATACTTACCTCCTCATTTTCCGTTAGAACCTCTATATCTGAACATTGCTTTAATGCAAGCATTATGTCATCTTTAACAATTAATTCAATCATATCACCAAGCTTAAACATCATATACGCCCTTGCATTTATCTTCCCCATAACCCCCAGCTTTTTAAAGCCAAGATAACGAATACACTTGTTAGCTAAGCTAGCTCTATGTATAACACTATCCAAACTCCGCTCTAAACTTATCTTTTCATAATACTTAAAAATTTTCTCCACAAGCATTAGAATACCTCCTCTATATTGTTTTGACCACCAAGTTCAAGTAAAATGTAATGCTTCTTTATCTTGTCAAAGACAGTTTGTAATAACCTTAACTTTTTATCAAATATCATCAAATCATTCGTTTCACCCCAGCTTTCCTTTACTACTTCTGGGGTTGTTTTCTGTAATTTCGTGAGATATTCAATAGCACCCGATATGACATCTTTTGTCAAATAACCCGTCTTATTTATATGCTCATTTAAACGAGCAATAAATTTCTCAGCTACCTCTCTTGTTAAATGACGCTTTAAATATAAATCAGCCATAAATATTAATTGCTTATCAGTTGCTTCATCCGACCTCTCATTAACTTTAGGCTCAATATCTTCTTTTTTACTCTGCTCTAACTCAACATCTAAAAAATCAGGTAGCCCTAAAAGCATCTTTATTCCATTTACATACGCCCTTTTATAAGCTAACTGCGATATGATGTAAAACGGCTTTTTATACCTCTGCAATGGATTTTCTTTATCCTTATTCCAACTTGCCGGTTCGTCGTATGAACATACTCCAAAACTTTCTACATAATCTCCATTAGGCAGGCTCATACGCAATATGACCTTACGACCCCAAATATCCCCATCCTTCTCTATCGTCTCATCTACCTTTATCTCAACAGATACCCTCATAACCTTCGCTAACTTCCTAGCCCCAGCAAAATACAATATCTTTTGCTGGGATTTCTCATACGGCCTCCCATAATCTATACCCTCCTCTAACTGCTGTAATATCTTGTCCTGAATGACCTTTAAGGTATTAAGATATTCATCTAATTTCTCCAAATTAACGACTTCATTAAGCCTAACAATTCCTTTTCCTTTTTCCTCCATCTCTTCAATCCTCTTTTTTGTTCTTGTGAAGAATTGAATATAAATCAATTAGCAATTTATATACCTCGTTCATCTCCTTTGTATTCCCCTTCCATACAATACCCGTATGACTATCCCATACAGACCAAGCAAAATTAAAACGCCTAATGTGTATCTGCCTTCCACAACTACACTCCCAATAATCCATTAAACCTATCTCCTTCCCCTCTATCATATCTTCATTTTTAGGAATAGCTGATAACTTCAATAGGATTTTGGCGACCTTGTCGTCCATTTTTGACCTCACCTTTTTTTTTTCGAAGAAATGCTCCAAACTTAATAAAACCTTAAATCACATCTAACCCACGAGCAAACTGTTGCCACTTTTTATCCACATACGAACTTGCTATGCTATGCCCTGCTTTGCCTTGCTGTGCTTTCACTGGCATAATCGCCTCAAGCACAAAATCCTCCTTCATCGCCTCAATCACACGCTTCCCGATATCAACCCTGTAAAAGCCTTTCTTAGCTGGAACAATGCTTTCTATCTTCTCAACCGCTCTTTTAACCAAACTTTCAAGATTTCTACCTTTCAATGTAATAGTTCCAGCATAACCATACGGGTCAGATATATACCATAAACTTCTTTTCGCATCCCAATTGACAAATCCTGGATGAAAATGAACATCATCAGGAATAATTAAATACTCAAACTGAAAACTATCTTCAACTGATTTCACCTTCTCATACGGAAAAACTGGAAAAGCTAAAACCAATACAATACCAACAACAGGCCATAAATAAACATCAATAGCATTCCCCTTATATATCGCATACAGAAACTTCGTGAAATCAGGGGTAAGCTCTATGTATAAATCCGTGATTGGATACCCAAACCTAATCGTCCACTCCAAAAGATACAGGTCTCCCTCAGGTGTTAAAATACAATTTGCATCTACATTGCCCCAGTTATTAAATCTATTTAAAAAGGGTTCAAGGGGTTTCAACATTTCATTGAATATCCTATTCTCACCCGAGATGAAGAATGCCACCGTTCCCATCTCCCCCGTTGTTATACCCCTTTCACCCTCTAATAGACCTTTATGCTCAAAATTGACCTCCAACACAATCTCACCAGTTTCTATATGCCTTAACCAACCTATCGGAGACCAAAACGCCGAGGTTGCAACTTCTACCCCATCAATCACTTCCTCAATTATAAACTTGCCACCTTTTAGCTTGTCTCCAAATCTCTTCTTCATCGCAAGAAGATGCAAAATCAAATCCTCGCTATCATCAAGCTGCGCTTTGTAATTCAATGTCTTGGGCAAATTGCCCGATTGCTTCAAAATAAATCTTTTCCTCTTCCCCTTTATATACCTAATCGTCTCATCTATGCTATCAACCTCGTGCGTGGGAGGACGCCTAACCCCAAGCTTTTCAGCAAGCTTATTCCCAAGCTCACGCCTTTTTTCAATCGCCTCCCCCAATCTACTTGAACCTATAACAGGTAAACCACTACTTCTGTAATAATCTTGTCTTGAACCATATTCACTGCCATCAAATATAATTAAATCACTATCCCTGTGCTTGATGATGAAATTATCAAGCAAAATCTCCTTCCCTTTGTAAATAGTAATCCCCTCAACACCTCTCAAACAATCATACTTTTCAGCCCAAATCTTCACATCATTGCCCTCCTTCGCAAGGGCGTATGCTAGCCCTGAACTGTCAAACTGATATGAGACAATCGCTATTTTCATAGCTCTTATCAACGCCTTTTCTTTCTCCTCGCCTCAGGAACATTCGCATACAAAGCCCTGAGGTGCCTGAGGGCCTTGGCCCTCGTCGAATGCTTTCCCTTCACCTTGCCAGTTTCCTTGTTAATAACTACCCATTTGCTTCCTCTTTTCCTTATCGCATAAGGCATATCAAATACGCCTAATTAAGTTTATAAATTCTACTACATCTTCAAATCTATTTGCAACAAGAACGAAACCTCCAGCTTTTTTTATCAACTCCAAAACCTTTCGCTGCTCGGATCTTAAATGCTTTGCGGGATCTTTGTAAGAGGGCGATTTGAGCTCAATGGCAAAAAATTTCCCATTCAAACAACCAACTATGTCAGGTATCCCATCACTACCTTTTCTCGTCTCCCTGGGATGATAAAACCAAGCCCCAGCCTTGCGCAAAAACTCAAACACCACCTTTTGTAAATCCCGCTCATCCTTCACATGTGATAAGAACTTATCATATACCATAGCGACCCAGTGTAAATATATGTTTTTATATAAGTTATATCACCCGTTTCCTCCCAAATAATCATATCACCTTTGCGCGGATTTGAGATTGTGGGAAAAGTCGTCCCACTGTATACCCCTCTGAATCTAACAACACCATCAAATGAACTATCTATATCAACCAGGTCAAAAATCGAAAACTTAACCTGCGTTTTATTTATCTTTGTTTGTGGCATTCCTTATAACCCTTAATTTGCCCTGGCTCACATCAACAATCTGGACAACCCTGACGTTGTACTTATCCTGAATCTCCAAAATGAAATCTTTAAACTGCGCGTCAATCTCATTTAACTGCCTCTGAAGCAAAATAGCCTTCAGCTGGAAATTTTCCAGCTTTATCCTATCCTCCTCATTTAAAATGAATTCCTCACCAATACCATCGCCAGGTTGCACCGCAAAATTATTTTTCCGCACTTTTGACATGATATAACAGTTGTTTATTTTTTTTATTTTTATTCCTCATCCGACGGCGTGAATTCCTTACCCAAAATTGGGCTCTTATCAACCAAAGCCGCGACCAACGATTGAATCTGCCCCTTCAACTTTTTATATGCCGCAGAAACAATCTCTTCATCACTCTTACCATTAGCCTCATCTAAATCAACTACCCCATCTACATAAAAACTGCGGCCGTTATCAAGCTCAACGTTAAAACCAACTACATAACCAGTCGGCTCATCTTTGGGATACAGCTCAAAACGGGCTATGGTTAACTTATACATTTGTTCCTCCTTGATTTAGTTTTTACTGTTCTTCGTAATAGTAAACCCCTATAACTTTTACAACATCATCTAACTGTGGCTGAAAAGCTAAAACTAATGCCTTAGCATTAGCGAAAGGTGGATTGGTTGCATTGATAAAAACATAATCACCACCAACTATATCGCCCCCACCACTTACTGTTCCCTGCGTTAAAATTTGACCATTATAAGAAACAATAATAGCGGAATAATCAGCCGAAAGGAAAACAACACCTATCCCTGTGCTTGGGTTCCAACTGCCCCAGCCATTTACACCATGGTCAATGGTATATTGAAACCAAGTGCCTACTACTCTGGAATTTAAAACCCTTGAATTCCCTATGCTATCTCGTGTGTGTTCAAGGTATAACCCTTTTGTATGGTTAGTCCTTTGATAAAAAACTATTTCGCCCGTGTTCGATGAGGGGATTATAATTCTATTGATGTTATTTGTGATTATATTTAAATCCTGTGCCGTTATTGTTCCAATTCTTGCCCCGGTTGTTTTATTTGATAGAAAATCGCCTTGGGCTAATACATTGCCAATGACTTGAAGTTTTTCACTTGGACTTGTCGTCCCCAGACCTAATTTACCATCATTTGTTAATCTTGCCAACTCGGTCATAACTACCTGTTGGTTATGGTCAGTAGCATCACCAAATAAAAATCGGAAACCATGCCTATTTAATGTAAGAGCTAAACCATCAATATGCTGGTTATAAATAAGAAAGGTATTTTCATCGGCCCCATCTACATGGCGTGCATTATTTGACAAATAAGTATAAAAACTTATTCCTGAAGCTGTATCACCATTTCTTTGAAATCTTCCTAAAAACCCAAATACACCAATTTTTATAACACTATCATAGCCATGAATATCTAATCTTTCTGATGGCGCTCCGGTTATACCAATCCCCATTTTATCTGATAATCTTACATTGCCTACGACATGGAGTGCTTCGGTGGGATTTGTTGTGTTTATACCCACCTTGCCGTTGTTAGTTATCGTCATCAATTCGGTATTACCGTGCATAAATGAAGTGCGACCACCGGAAGCACCAGTATGTTTAAACCTAAATACGCCATCGCTACCACCATCAAACCAAAAGTCTTGGTCTGCACCGCCAAAACCGATATTCCCACTATTTACATCAAATATGTGCAATTTCCCGGTTGGTGAACCCGTCCCAATACCTAACCTTCTATTTGTCAAATCCCAAAACAACTCGCTTGAATTACCATCAACTGCATAGTTGGACATAACCATCAAAATCGTCCCCGGCACTGTGCCATTGTTTAATTCAAATCTACCAGTAATAGTTAAATCTTCCACTATTATCTCAGTGACGTTGATGCCCGGAACATTTAAATTCCCAGTCACAGTTAAATCGCTTGAAATAAAAACACCATCCCCGTTTTCTATCACCAAGCGTTCCCCACTGTTTAAAGTTAATTTCCTTTGAGTGCCCGGGGCAAATTCCCTATCCAACACAAGCAAATCATTCAGCGTCAACCTGATTTGTTCCTTCCTTATTTTTGTCCTAGTCATAGTTATTTCCTCTCACTTTTATTTTTATTTTATCCTATACTTGTAATACAGAGAAACATTATTCAAGCCGACATCAATGCCCAGGAGGTGGCGTTTATAAACAAAAGCAGTGCCCAAAGCCGGTGTAATCCTATCATTAAATATCACACCGCCGCCGACATACCAGCGGAATGAACTCAAACCGTTGTAAACAGTTAAGTTAGTATACTCCGCAAATTCAGGTGGACTTATAAAACCACGCCACCAATAGTTTTCCGGCTCTTTTTCATATAACTCCACCGCAAAGACAACAGGTCGCTCAACTCGCCACCACCGGTATAAAGCTGCAGTGGCCCTTTTTAAACTATCAAACTTCACCAAAATCGTGTCCTTTATCCGCAAAAAATCAAGCCAACTCCAAGTGTAATTAACCTTATACTCCCCACTCTCACTTGGAACAACCTGAAAAACATACACGGTGTCCTTCTCCTTAACAACCCTGTATTTGGTTAAATACACAGTGTCCCGCCTAGCCTCAACCTCATAAACCCTGTTAGTGTCAGGTCGAGGGACAATATAAAACTCCATCATCTTCCTTTTCAAACGATAATTCTCTTCATTAACATTAATATACTTAATCGTTATGTAAAGCGAATACGCAGCTAAAACCGCTATAACTATTGACTTCAACATATCCATCACCACTCGTAAACTATTTTATTTCTCACACTTCTACTAAACTCACCCAGAAAAGCCGAAACTAAATTCCAAACAACTTTATCAACATTGTTCGTCTTAACTAAACCATTTGAAGTAATTTTATAAAATTCAAACAAAAAAACAACTTTGTAAGTATTATAACCATAAGTGTAAAAATAAACTTTTAAATCTAAAACCACATCCTTGACTACAATCGGCAAAATTTTGAGATACAAAATCCCTTTATTATCAACTCTCTCAATTGGGAAATAATACGAAACAACATCGTAAATCTCATACTTTAAGACCTCCTCTCGTTCCTTTATAATAAAAGAGCGTTCATAACTCAAATTCGACACCAAAACCAACATCAAAATTAACTTCCTCATCATAAATTCACCTCCAATTCAATTAATTTCAACCTCAAAAATAAAACCCCATTCTTTAGCGGGACAAACCTCAAACCCGTCTTTGCAGGTGTCGGTATTCCGACACCCCAAGGATAATCCATTTCATATCTGACATACCAAACAGGGTAAAATCTAAAAGCTACACCACCTGAGAAAATAACATCACCTAAATTATACCTAACGGATAAATCGGAAACTAACCCGAAAACGAAATTTTTCAACTTTAAACTTTGATAAATTAAACCATCAAATAGAAAATAATTCCTTGAATTATCAACTTTATTCTTAAAATAACCACTATCGATATCAATCCAATTGTTTCTTATCCTTGAAAATTCATATCCCAGCTCAACGCCTAAATTCAAACCAAATATGCCACGCTTGTAATTGTATAGAAATTCACAAGAATAAATTTTCCTTTTTATCTCGCTTAAATCCTTTATCGTTATATGATTGTAGAAGAAATCAAAAATCTTTGCGAACTCATCTAACCTTACCCCATCTTTCTCATTCAAAATCAATAAGTTTAAGCCAACTATATAGTTGGCATGCGAAACCCTGAAATAAAACCTATCCCCTTGAATTGACTGAAAATAATTAACTTCCTGAAAAGATGCATAATAAGGGAAATCCGTATTCACAACTGGAAACAAAATCGAATTGAACATCCTGACGAAATACAAAACATCTTCACCGGATTGAACCTTACGATACCCAAAATTAGCATCATCCATCAAACCATAACCAAATAAAACCGACCAACCTTTCATCTTAAACCCCAACCCAATTTCAACATAATTGTAATTGTATATATCAAATTTTAGTTTTCCAACTTTGTTGAAACCATATTTGATATCAAACGGGGCAACCTCATTGTAGGTGTAATTCCATATCTCAGCTATGTCTCTGTTATACCCCCATATTAACTCTTTCCCAACCGAAAATTTAAACCCTTGCGAAAAACACACCGAAAGGATTAGCAAAAACATAAGGCTAATCCTCATAAAATACCCTGACAACACCAACTTGATGCTCCCTAAATTTCCTCTTGATGTTTTCATCTATTATCACCTCTATTATCAAATCATTGTTTTCGACATCCACCCTTATTTCCTTCGCTGAGGGTTCAAATTCCTCAATTATTTCGGGCAAACTCCAGCTCCTCTTCTTGAAGAAGCTTATTGGGAATGACCAAACGCTCATCCCTCATCACCTTCTTCATCTTCTTTTGAAAACTCATCACAGAAAACTGGACAAGAACAACAATCGTCATCCTCATCAACTTCAATTCTCTGGAATTCCAGTGGTGTGCTTCCCACATCTAACACATACATACTCCTCTCCATTCTTTATCTGACAATGAGCAGTTTCTTTTTTGCAAATATAACAATATAAAATCGTTAAAACAACTAAATCTTCATCATCCTCCGTTAAAAATACGCCGACGAATTCTATCTCCTTCATCTGACCTTTATCACCTTTATAGTGTCCTTTATTTTTCCAAATACTTCTGCCAAAACCTGAACATCTTTAATACAATGATTAACTATATAATCCATCGCCTTTCTGCCTTTGGGTGTCCCAGCCATAACCAACGCCTTAGTCCATTGACTTCCATCAACCTTTGTCTTTCTCTCAATCGTTCCCAAAAACTCGGTCAAATTTTCAAGCGTGTTTTTACTCAATTTAAGATAATATCTTGCGCTATACAATAAATCGATGTGTTTTATACCCGTTATCATCTCGTCGCCGTTTTTAATCAACCTCGTATTCAAAAACGGGATATCAAACTTTGAAGAATTATAACCGATAATCACATCAAAAGCTTCCAACGCCTGCTTGATGGCTTCACAAAGCTGCTTGTCGCTTGACCTGTCCTTCTTGAACTCTGGCATATCATCCCATCTTAACACTTTCATCTCTCTCGTATTCACATCCATTATCACAGCACACAACACAATGCCGAAATCGGCATTTAAATTGCTCGTCTCAATATCAAACACCGCTACCGAAAATATGGCGCTTTGGTTCATTTTTTAACCTCTATATTTGTTTTTCAAAATGATTTAGATCCCAACCCCAATCGCCACCCCAAACATTCTTGGGGTCAAGCGATTTCCAAAACTCGCCAAGTATCTTATACTTCTCCCTGTCATTTGATATAACCCAACGACCATCCTTATTTTCCATAATCAACAAGTCAATCGCAAGCCTTTTCAGATGATACGAATTCATCGTCTTTGACTTCCCCTGCTTGACATAAATCTCCTGTTGCTCCTGCGTTCTGTATAACTCCCCACCGACAAGAACAAGATTGTTGGCTTGCGCGTGTATAATCAACCTCGCCAAATCTTTTAAGAATTGCCACTGCTTTTCCACCATTTCAACTTTTCCTTTATTTCATTTAAATTTGGATACACAGCAATTAAATTCTCAATGATTGACTTTCCCTCCGTAATGCCTATAAAAGCATACCCAACCTTTAAAAATAAATTCACACCAACCATATAATCAACTATGCCGAGCGTAATCACAAGAGAATAGTAAACGTAAAGCTTCAAAACAGTCCGTCTAAATTTACTACTTTCTACCTTCTCATTCAAGTGCTTCGCCTTTATAACACCCGTTATGAAATCAATTATAACGAGAATTACTATGAAAATAGCCAGCAATTTATCACCTCCAAAAAGTATCACAAAAATTGATATCATTGATTTCGCAAATTGGTCTTCACCAAATATCCTGACGATATAGTATTTCATTGTCTCCCACAGCTCTTTAACGCTCATTCTTCCTCACCTCCTTCTTCATCATTTTGAAAAACCTCATCCCAAAAATCTTTCTCTTTTAAAATCAACTCCATCTTATATTTATCAAGCTCCTCCATCTTTTTCATATACTCGTAAATATCTATTTCCCCTCTGTTGTATTTCCTCTGTATTTCACCTTTTACCTTTCCCAAATCTATCTTCGCCCTTAAAAATTTCGCCCTGTTATACATAGCAAGCTCTTCTAAACTCCTTTGTTTAACATTTATCCCAATCAATTTGGGTATCAAAAGCTCATCTTCCATACCCTTTTCCCAAGCGGCTCCAAATCCATAACTCTTAAAATATGACATAGCATAAGCATCTGTCAACAGAACCATCAAGCGATAAAAATACCTTGACGGTATCATCCTGTCAAGGTCTGTGAAGTATTCTTTCTCGGTGAATGGGTCTTTTCCACTGAATAATGTTATACCTATCTGCGAAATTGGATTTGCCAAAACTAAACCACTTTCAATTAACGCACGCCCAAATTCACCCTTTGCAAAATTTAAAGCGAAATCATAGAAATTGTCCAACGGATGCCAACCCGCAAACGAAACGAAAACATATTTACCCTCCTTCGTCTTAAAAGGCAATACAATCGTTTTAAAATTCCTATACGCATCAATTGACAACTTCCAAGCCTCCTCTCCACCTTCATCCCCAAGCATTGAAATATAACTTGCCAAATACATCCCTATCGGCAACACCATAAGCGACCAAGCTCTAATCGGATTTCTACGCATAGCTTCACCAAAAACAAAAGGTGATTTAGCTACAAATGTAATATACGGAGTTATCCCCGATACAAAACCAACCACACCAGTCCTAATTTTCCTCAAAAGAACAGAAACAGACCCATAATCTATCGTAAAACGATAAGCATCTACCATAGCTTTACGCATAAGCTCTTCATTCACATTCCTAATTTTGAAATCACCCCCTAAATCAAAAATCTTGTCCCCAAACACCTTGTAATCGTTCATATAAGCAATCAACCCTGCCCTCGCAATTTTATCTATCAAATCATAACCACCTCCCAACTTGTTCGTAATCTGATAAAAAGCATAAAGGAAATGATGAACCACCGAAAATAAATCCGATTTTGAAGCATATTTTTCGGCAAACTCCATATCCCTCTGCAACACCCTCTTTAAATTATTAACTATCTCCTTACTAAATGAACCAACCCCAATCCCAAACCGCTCCAAAAGCTGCGCATTCTCAGGGTCTGAAATCATAACAAGACCTTTGTAATAATACTCTGGTATCTTATGCAAAGGAACTCCATATAAATAATAAAACATAAAATTACCCATAACATTTTTTATATAGCTGGGTGGATTTAAAGCAACGTTTAAGTATTTGTGTGCATTCGTCAATCTTGTAGCTATATCGTGAAAACCACGCAAAAACCTCATACCCGCATCTGGACTTGCAAACTCAAAATACATATTTATCTCCGGATAAAGCTCCTTGCTAACCAACATCCCCGCCATAATATCATACCCCATTACATTCGGTATAGTCCCCAACCTCAACCTCGTCTTATACGAAACCTTTTCCTTCCCAACATCAAGGAGAACAAACCTATCCGCATTGCGACTGTAATAATCAAACCAAGCCTCAATCCTATCCTCTGGCGCAATGTATTCTTTCATCTTCTCCCCAGCTTGATTAATCTTCACAATGGTGAAAATCTCCTTGAAACTCTCCTTCGTCCTCTTTTCAGGGGGCAACGCCAACCAATCGAGTATTTTATCATAAACCCCTATCTGCTTGTTTATGAAAGATATATCACTTTTCAACCTGTCCATAAATTCCTTCAATTCGCTCATATACTTATCCCTCTCCTCAAGCGTCAGCGTCTCGTTGTCCTTCAATAAATCCTTCAACTTAACCCCCTTCAAATTATTATACAACCGAACCAAAGTATCCCTTACTTTTCTCGCTTGATTAATCGGAACAAGCTCACCATCAGGCAACTCAATAAACGAATGAGGAGCGATGTTGGGAAAACCAAACGCCATCTCGGTCGCAACCAAATGCTTTATAAACTTCTTCGTCAATACATCAAAATGCTCCTCCAACATCGCAATCGTAAAAGCATGATGAGGATACTTCTCAATAAGCTGAGGGTCTATCTCGTTCTTGTATCTTTCCTTAAATCTATTTAAAGACATCTTCAAACCACCAATGCTAGCCATTATGGCGTGTAAATTCTCGGGCCTTTCATTGTTCATAATTGAAAGCATTGAAATATACGGAAAGTATTTCCCATAATACTCCATTATCTGTCCCGTCTTGGCTAAACCTAAACTCGCAGCTGCTCCACCAATCTCCTCACCAATCTCCCTATAACGCCTCAAAAAATGAAGAGGATGCTCTTTGTTTGAAACAATCTCATTGAAAAACCTCGCTTCCTCCTTATCCTTCGGGTTCTGCTCAAAAAACCTAAACAATTGAGCAGGTTCAATCAAACCAGCTTGTATAGCCCTGTCAGCTCTAGCCCACAAATCCTTCAATTCGTTCGTCTTAACAGACAAATTCCCCATCGTTTGATAAAGACGACCTGCTACCTCAACCGTGTATTTCTCCCCTTCCTCAGGGCCAATTTCAATCTTTGTTGCAATTTCAAGCGTCTTCATAGGGTCAATTTTATCACGCCAAAAGAGAGGAAATTCACGAGCAATTTTCTCAATTATCTGCGCATGCTGAGGAAATACCCTCACGAACGCATTAGCAAGCTTGCCACTCATAGTTTGCGCCAAAAACCTCTCCCTAAAAGCTTCGGTATAAACATTTCTACCAGTCATCATACGCCCAAGCGTATTTTTAGGCTTTATTGGCATTTTCCACCTCCCAATCCCAAATTTCTTTTAACAATACCCATAACTCTGGAACGAGGAAAAACACCAACGTCGGCGAATAAGAACCAATGTAAGCTTTCAATATGTTCAAAGCATCCGAAACCGCCTTCATTGACTTCGCATAATTATTTATATCAAGCGCTTCCAAAATTTCCCTCCCAAGCTTCACATACCTATCCAACCGATTTGACTTGAACACATCTTCAATGTATGACGACTTCTTAACCAAAAACTCCGAAAACCTCGTCTTGAACAATTCAATCATTGATAATACCGCCTTAGCCTCAAAATTGCCCGGACTTGTCTGGGCTTCTAAAACCACACTTTTAACACCGTCAATCAACCTATCAAGCGATTTTGATAAATTGCCTTTCTCCTCTGGAAAAGCTAATACAAAACTACTAAACAAATCAATCAACTGCTCATACATCTCCCTATTTTCCTCAGTTATCTTGTTCAAATCCAAATTCTTCAATTGTATTCCAAGCATTTTCAAACTTTCCGCATTTTCCGCCCATATACCTAAATGTTCCTTCAACCCTCGTCCAATCGAACCGAGAAACGCATTTAAATTTAACTCCTTGTAGTTTTTATATATCCTTTCCATCATATCCGCTAAACCTTTATAATTTACCGCTTTTTCCAAAACAAAACTCGGTATCGCTTCAGGCCCAGCAGGCAAGTTTTCAATTGCAGAAACCTCTTCATCACCAACTTTGATGATTAAAGTTTCACCCTTCAATTGACGCTCAGCTTCTACCCAATCAACATTTCGCCAAAGCTTCAACAATATCGCAGAAACCACATCTTCAATTGTAGCTGTGTGCTTTTTCAAAATTGATAAATGCCCCACTTCACCAGAAACTGCGGTCTTCTCGTATTTCTCCTTGAAAAATATACCTTTGGTAAATATCTTCTCCATCTTCACATCCCTTCTCACCTTGCTCTCCGTCTTGGCTATATTAACCAAAAGACGAGACAACTTGCTCTTCGTCATAGGTGTGATATGATAAATCTCCACCTCTTCAGGTTGTATCTGTTCAATCTCTCTCAATTTCTCCTTAATCCATCTCTCCTTGCTCCAATTCTTTGGTATATCACCCCTCTGTTTCATCTGTTTGAACTCCTCATCCGAAACCTTTTCAAGTTCCTTCGCAAGCGCCTCCGCTCCCTCAATTTTAAGCCTCAACCTTACAACCTCATTTATATATTTCAACAGGTCTTCAAACCCACCCCTTGTGTCAAGATTATCAAGTATCCTCGCAAGCGTCTCAAAAACCTGTTTCTTAACCTCCGGTGGTGCTTCCACCTTCCCAAGCAAACCCTCAGCCGACGACCAAGTGGCCGATGCTATTAAATCCTTTACAGTTTTAATCTCCCTCGGTTTGAAAAGCTCCGATATGTCTTGATAAACCTTCTCCTCCGGAAACGCCTCCAGCATCGCTGGAACTCCCCGCCTTTTGTGCGTTTCCTCACCAATTGGACTTATAACCTTACCGAAATCAATAACACCAAATACATCCTGCCTGAATTCAGAATTTAAAAACTTGACAAAATCGTGGTCTTGCGGAAGCTTGACATTTAACTTTTCATCGGCAAATAACCCCAACAACTCATCAATCTCGCTCTGATTTAACCCCCAAGACTTAATGATTTCAAGCATCTGCATCCTCCTCTCACCTTCATCCAAATTCGGATAAAGATTGGCAAAAGCCTCAACAAACCGGTCTCTAAGCTTCATTATCTCACTCTTCAAATTAGACCTAATCACATATATGCTCTCCTTCGTTTTCTTACCCTTGCCCTTCGCACCCACTATCAACTCCTTCGCACTCTTCTCATCTAAATTAAACATCTTCGCCAACTCGGCGGGTTTAACTTTCTCGTTCTCAATCATATACCCCAAAGCCATATATTTCCTCAACAAATTCGGAAAATCCCTCTTAAATGTGAATTCGTCATTTATATACTTGATTATCGCCTCCGTCTGCCTTCTGGCCTCCTCCCGCTTGATTTTGTCTATTATATCAACCTGCTTTTGCTTTATATTAACTTCACTTACCGCCTGAAGCTGTCTGTTGAAATTAACTATTAAATTGTCAATCAAATCGACCTCGTTCGGCCTCTCAATACCCTTAACCTCAAAACTTTTAACCTTTTCATTTGCAAACTTTGACAACGAAACGATATCCTGCCAAACCTCGGTAATCGCACTCATATTCTCCAACTTGAAAAATTTCCTATTCTTTAACGCCTTGATGAAATCACTTAAAACATTTACCGCCTTTTCAAAATCCCCAGCTTCAACGTTTTTCTTAAATTCATCCTTTGTCTTTTTCAATAATTCATTTACCTCCTTTAAATCCGAAAGCCTCTTAAATTTAAAATTAAAATCCTCAGCTTCATTTTTAATCCTTGAAAGCAATTCATCCGGGTTGATTTTACCCTTTATTTTCTCAAGCACCTTTAAAACGCTTTGCGGGTCTTTCACAGAAAGCAAATTCCAAAGCCTATCGCTAAATTCCGCTTTTTTGCTTTGTTTAGAAACTACCTTCAACTGCGATTCCACAATTGAATTCTCATCAATGAAATTCAACAGACGATTATACAAATCCTCCAGTTTTTTATTATATGCTTCTCCACTTTCACTCGTATATTTTGAACGCCGTATCAGCTCCAAAACGCTTTTAGCTTCAAACTTATCTCCTTTCTTCCACTTGCTTATCTTCCTTTCTATATCTTCTACATCTTTACCCATCATCTCACGCCACAAAGTCTGCTTGTAATCTTGGATTAACTCTTTTGTATCAATCGGTTTTTTCTCCCCTTCAAAAAATTTCTCATCAATCTTTTTCCAAACCTCATCCTTTACCTTTCTGACATTTTCAGCTTGTAATACCCTGAACTCTTGCCTAACTTCATTTTCCAAAGTTGTATAACCAAGCATCAAACTATTTATGCTGTTCAAAAATTTCTTCTTTTTCCTCTCCAACATCCTTATCTTCATCTTTTCAGCTTCACTTTCAGCTGCGGCTATCTTATCCACTAAACCCTTTTGAATTTCCGCTTTCAATGTCTGCAAGTCCTTTATCGCATTAATAGCCAATTCCCTTAACTCTTGTCTATAACCAAACGAAGCAATATCATTTAACAAACCTTGATAACCCGAAATAATCTCATTCGGACTTAATTTCAAAAGGTTTTGCTTCAATAGATTATATCTCGCTTGCAAATTCAATACCTCTTGGGGTTTCACTGGTTCTGGTTCAACTTTGGGTATCTCTATCGGTTTCTTTTGAACCTCTTTCGGTGGTTCTTTCACCTCCTTTACCTTCTCCCCAGAGACATTTTGCAAAACGACATTTGCAATGGCTTGCGCTGGATTTGAAACACCCTTCTTTTGAAGATTGTCTTTTATCTGCTGATAGAGGTCTTCTCCTACAATATCCTTCAACGCTTGCTCAACTTGATTGCCATCTCCACTTTCAACCGCTTTTTTAAGTTCATTAACCTCTTTCTTACCTACCCCCTCCTTCATTATATCTCTTATATCAAAACCAGACAAATTGAGCTTTTCCTTAATGAACTCATTGAAGAAAACAACCAATGAAGCCTCCCCTAAAAGATTGTTCAAATCGTTGGGCAACTTCATCACTTTCCGTATCATCTCTTGCATACTTTTCACATCCTCCCTTTTAAGCTCTCGCCCCCACAAATTAGCCTCAATCAAAATGTTCGGTTGAAAACCACCGCTCTCAACGAAACGAACATACCCAGTTTTTTCAAGCATCTTCAAACCCTCCTGTGCGAAAACCTTGCCATCACGACTAACTAAAAAAGTGAAAGGGATGGCAATCGGTTCTCCACCTAAATTGAAAATAGCATAAACAGGCTTAGGCTCCCAATATGTCCCAATATCACCAACCAACTCTGAATAAATCAACGGCAAATTATGTTTTGAAGCTAAATTGTTAAACTTGATAACCAAATCCTCCGGTTTAATCAAACTTCTGAACTGCTCAAACAACTTGATAAAATTCTGCTGATTTTTATATGAGGTTATACGTCTGTTGCCGAAGAAAACTTTAAAAGGATTGAAAAATACATCCATTAAATCTCTATATAATTGCGAAACCGTGTTTTCATAATACAGGTCAAGTATGCTTTTTTCACCGATTGTGTAATTCTTCAAAAAGTCATCTGCAAACTTCTTTATGTCGTTCAACACCGCTTCGGCATTGGTGTTAATTTCAATTATTTTGCCCCTAAATCCTCCAAACTGTTTTATTTCACCGATTTTCACCTTGCCCCCCTCGTATTGCCCAACAAATATATTCTTTATAGGGACAAAGCCATTTTTCATCGGTTTGTCAAATTGAACCACAACCTTATACCTACCACCAGTTGAACGCTCTATATCAACGGCGATATGTTCCAACGCTTGGCGCATCCCCTCAATCACAGGCAAACCCAAATTCTTATCTTTGAGTAGTTCAGGTTTTTTTTGATAAATATAACCGAGAGTTTGATAAACGGAAGCAAAACTTTTAAGCAAATCCCCATGCGCTATATACAAAGCCGTCGGCATATCAAGCTTGCTCGGTTCTATGCTGATTTTATCAAGCAAACCATAATTTTGCGCTATTTCAAGCAAGGCGTTTGTCTTTAATGTCCTCGCAAAAATGACATCACGAGCCTTTTGTAAATTATCAACCGCCTTGAGGTATTCATCAAAATGCGGTTGGATGACATCGCCTGGTGGGGTCGTCTCCTCCTTTAATATCTCCCCTTTCTCCTTTATCTTGCCTTCTATATCACTTAAAGCACTTTCAAGTTCATTCATTAATTGATTTCTAAATTTCCTATATCTTATCCTCAAAGCGCCTGCTAACCCCATATTCAAAAGTTGCATCAATCCAACCCCGTAAATCCCCTCCCACAAACTGACATTTATCGGGCCAATTGAATAACCCAGCACTTTTAAAATCTCAGCTGTAGCTGCGCTAATCCCCTGACTTCCAACCTCAGCAACCAAAAAAGCCGGGGTGTTCTTCAACTCGTTTAAGACAGCTCCACTGATGGGATTGCTCAATACCCTCGCCCCAAAACTTACAACATAACTTCTTGGGTATTTTGCGGCAATTAACTTTAACCCACTATCAATCGCCCTTGAAATTGTAGGAACTGAACCCCAAAGAAGCCCTGTAAAAAAACCAGCAACACCTTCAAAAACCTGCTCCCCAGTTGGGGTCTTACCTAAAATCGCGTCCTTCACCAACTCCGTAAGAGAATAACGATAAGGCGAAATATAACTCGTTATCTGGTCAAAAGCCGTGAAAACCAACGCTTCCGAAAACGCCTTTTTAACAAAAGGAACACCACTTACCTCTGGGGCTATTAAAAACCTACCCACTTTCCCCAAAAATTTCTCCGGCATCGCCGACGCCCAAACATAACCAAGCTTCCTAACACTTGAAGCAATAGCTCCAAACCCATACATAAACGAAACGAGGTTCATTATCCCAGATATAGCCCCACCAAAACCCTTGTTCGTTATGTAATCTGCCATAAACTTCTCAGCTGCATTATTATACAAATTCAACTCCGATTTCCTCGCCATCGCATAATTATAAACATCGGAAAATTCATCTACCCCCATTTTCCTCAAACCATAAGAAACAAGCTCCGATAAACCAAGCGTCCTATTAGCTAAGGCTTTCGGTATCGTCTCAAATAAAGTGTATTGTGCAACATAACCCAAACCCTTTAAAATGTTGCTGTCCTTTTCTTTTATATATTCGTAATACTTGTTCATATAATAGCTATCTACCAGCTGTTTGCTCTGCAATTTCGCCATATCGTAAATGTAATTCAAAATCTCACTCGCCTTTAACTTTCCTTTTAATTCCAAATTTTTCCTAAATCCCCCCTTGGCAAAGACAAGCCTTATAAACTCACGAGGGTCATCAGTTCCCCAATTAACTTTAACTGCACCTTGCCTGGGCAAAAATATGAAACCATTAAAAGGTTTTGAGACCTCGTATATTTCCCTTATTTTTCTCTTTGCTTCTTCAAGCTTCATCACTCGAAATCATATGTTAGGAATTCGTCAATATCAATCATACTCTCCTCATCCATAGAAACCTGCGGTTTCTTTAACAATGTCAGCAAGTAATCATACGCCTTCTGGAACAACCGCTTCGGAACTCTATACTTCGCAATAAATTTCGTATCTACATTCCCATTCTCATCAAAGATAGTCCCTATGATTTGGTTTCCCACTATTTCAAGCTCTATCCTTCCATTAGCTAAATTCTCCGCAAATTTCGTCGGGTCAAAATAAGCACTCATTTTCTCTTTCTTACCCTTCCTCTCAATTATCTCAACACTGTTCGGGTCAATCATACCTGCTATAAAAGCCGCTTGCTGTTGCGGTGTTATACCACCCTGTTTTGCGTGAATTGAACGCCACAACCCAATCAAAGCCGCTTGCTTGGCCGCATTAGCCCTTATATTGGCAATTTGTATGTTGGTCTTCATCCACTCCCTCTCAACTGAAGTTCTAACATCGGTCTCGTATTTTTTAAGATTAAGCTCCATCTCCTTTAAATGCTTATCAATAAATGTTGCAATTTTACTCCATTCAAACTGGGCTTCGGCAAGCTTCTGCTGTTTCTCCTTGAAATTCTTCTCCCACTCCCAAACCTGTCTGTTGAAATCAATCTCTTGCTGTTTGATATCAAGCTCCCTCTGACCCAACTTTTCGGTGACTTCAACTTGCTTCTCCCTTGCTGATACTTCCCTCTCTTGAAGCTTGGTTTGCTTCTCAAACTGTATCATTTCAAACATCTTGTTTATAAAATCGGTGGCCAGAGGTTGCGCTTGCGTCGTAAGCTGCAACGCTTGTTCAGTTTGACCACTCCTTAATAGCGTCTGCGCCAAATCTAAAGTCGTCTCAAAAACATTTTTGTATTGCTCCCCATAAGCTTGGAAAAACGGTTGATACTCCTTCGGGATCTTACCTGAAATATCAGCAAGGGATCTCTGCGTTTCCTCATACCTACGACGAAGCTCATCTATCGCCTTGCTGGCTTCAAAGTATTGCGTTATGTCCCTCTTCGTCTGCTGTAAAACCCCGTAAATCTGCGCCATCACATTTGAAACCTCCTGCGGAGTTTTAGCCCCAGCAAGCAATTGAGGCGATATCTGTTGCAGTGTTTCTAACTGACCTCTGTATATGTCTGGAATTTCCCCAACCTGCAACCTTTTCAATTCGTCATACAACAAATTCAACCCCTGTTCAAGCATTTTACGCCTTTGATGTTCCTGACCAGCTCTTTCAATAGCACCCTGTAATACCTGCAAAAAGTTGGTCGCCTGCATAAATTCCGAAAATGTCGGCATATCCATCACCTTCTCTCCACTTTAAATGGGCCTGTCTTTTTTCCAGTTCTGTAAGGGCTTTGTGGCATAGCAGGCGGTTGCGCAAAACTCTGATACACCGTTGCCCCTATGCCAACCCCAGCTGTAATACCTGACAATACATCTTGGACAAGGCTTGGGGCTTGTGTTTGCAACCCTGCCAGCGCCGAAGCCTTCGCAAATTCCTGCTGTCCAACTTCACGAGCCAAACCCGCCAAAGCACTCATCATATCAAAAGGCAAATTCCCCATAGCTTGCAAATAAGCTACATCAAAGGGCGTCCTTAACCTGCCAACAAGCGCCCCCTGCCTTGTAGGACTAACACCAGCTAAAGCCAACCCTCTTGCCTGCCTCTGCATAAGAGAGGAAATCTGCATTTTGTAAGCCTGTTCCAAGATATCCCGAATTTGACCATAACCATACTTCTCCAAAGCCTGTCTCAAACCCAACCTCTGTATTTCATCCCAGAATTCCATACTCGGCGTCCTCATCCCAGACAAGATGTCCATCGCCTGTCTGTGCCTTCTTTGGGCTTCACGATACCCAAGATAACCAAGCCCAGCTCCAACTAACGCACCTACCAATATCGGAATCGGCATATCTATCACCTCTTCCTTGTATATTTTACAAAAATTTTATCACCATTTACAACCTCCTCTTTAAAACTTATTAAACCTATATCGGGATTTGTCTCTTCATAAAAATCGTCTTTAACCATCAACTGTCCATTTAAATATAATTCAACGCTATTAGATACATATGGTTCAATGTAAATTGAAGTTTCACCACCATTCATAGTGAATAAGACCTTATTTTGCTCCGATGCACTTGGTGCAATTCTTGGAGAAATACCACTAATTATCAGCTTTTCTACCACCTTCTCTACACCACTTTCAAAATCCCTTTCAATCCGTCTGAATTCAAGGTCTTCTTCAACTTCAAGATTTATTTCCCTTTTTTTATAACCCATATATCACCAATTTGTTTTCAATTTGATGACCTATATCATATTTGAGCCAATCAGCGTAATATCTTGTATAGCTGTTCCATTCGTTCCATATGATGGCATCTGGAAATGCTGGGAACACACGGGCATCGTAATTGTAATATAGATATGTTTTTAAAATTCCTCTATCACGAAGCTTACTGAAATTTAATAAATATCCACCAAATCCTGCAAATTGAGTTAATTCATCAACACTTCCATTGCTCCCAGGCGGGATATTTGGTGGAAATATGTAAGGGGCTACAAGACCCCTGTCAATTGAACCACAACCGAACTCCGTTATTATCAAGGGTTTTGGATGCCTTTGATACCAATTGTAAATGAATTCACCAATTTTTGAAGCTAATTTATGAACATCATAAGTATATTCTTCACCCTCACCCACCAAAGGCAAATACATATCAATAGCTAAATAATCAAGCGCTTGCCAAACATTGTTCTCAAAATAAACCCTGCTTGTATCCCCATTCAAAATTTCTTGAACAGACCCCCAATCCATAGCATATGTCGTTTTAACATTGGGCAGCAAATTTTTCACCCAATTGCTCAGGTCAATTATCATATCTGCGAAATCACTCCACTTTTCAAGTTCCTTCATCTCGCTACCCAGTATAAACACATCGGGACTAACCCCAGCTTGCTGGAACAATCTCGCATAATGCATAATCCAGGCAACATAATCCGCATATATATTCGTTGTGAAAATCTTGATATAACCGCGCCATCCATGCCCTATTGAATTCACAACCATAAGAAATGGGTAAAACAAAACAAAATAACCAAGCTCCTTGAATACCCTAATTGCATTTACAATATCCTCATCGCTTGGCGTTCCAGCCGCCAATGGGTTTGGTTGTCTGAAATGTTTCAGCGGAATGAAACTGCTATCAAAATCCCAAAACGCATCATCCTTTGCCTTCCAATCAATTTGATGGCTTTCCACAACTGAAATGTTCTCATAATCGGGGTTTATAGTATTATGAATTTTAATGTGAAGCCTCCCATTCGCATAATCGTGATACCAACCACCTTGTCCATCGTTCGTTGTAAAGCTCGTCCAATCGTTATATCTTATAAAATTATATTCATTGTTATACACATCCCTTGCCTTGTTCCCACCGTTATAATAAACCCAAAGGACATTCCGAATATCCGTCTTGTAAATCTTAAAATTTCCAACATCTTGGACGAATGTCCAAACCCCTGTATTACCACCCCTTCCAAATGTAAATGATTTCATTGAAAGGGCAGGCCAAATATAGGGCATATTACTTGGCTTTATTGGGCTTGTGTAAATTCTCGCATAGGGAGAAAAATCTTCATCATTGGTGGAATTTGGAGAGTTAAATGAAGTCCAAACTGCGGTTGTAAATACGGCAACGGATTTCAAATGAGGGAACAAACCTTTAACCAAATTCAAATTTTTAACGAAATCGGTTTCACCAGCATAACCAAACCAAATGCGTCTGTAAATTTCATCATAAACACAACCGAAACCATACCTTGAAATCGCTGGATTATTTGGATAATCGATAAACTTTGTGTATCTCTTTACATTTGGTCTTTTCAAACTGAACGCATGCTCATTAAAACCAGTGAAAACAATGCCCTCTATTTTCGGTTCTGGAAGTCCCTTTTTTATCCCCAATGGCGATTGTTCTATTTCAAGCCCTATCCTGTTTATTTTAATTGAACCACGAGAATGGAAAATCAACTGCAACCAGTTGAATTCCTTCGTCTTCGTCTTTATCCTGAACAACCTGTTTTTATTTTTGAGCTTGTAAATCGTATATGACTGGTCTGTTTTCAAAATCAAATCAAAATCATCACCGCTTACATCAAGCTCAATAAATTTCAAAACCTTTGTCCCATCTATACCGAAATTATTTTTATATGTTGCAAGTATCGTCTTCTCGCCGTTGTTTGACCTAGCTGTGTAATTTAGCTTATAAATTTTACCCATCATATCAGCAAGATAAACACTATCAAAGCTCGCCATTTGGTTGATGCCGATAAACGCATAAATTGACCACCTTTGAGTTGGGAAATGATAAACAAAAAAGTGCCTCCCACATTGAATTATAACTTCGTTGTTTTGATGCGAATACACCATATTGCTCACGAGGACATAAAAAACCCTGAACATATGTGCTATTTGCCCAGTTATATCTTCAATCCTTACCCCATCCGTTATATAAATCTCACCGTTATTTGAGACGAAAACAACACCATACGGGGTTTTACAAAGCGATAAATGATTTAACAAACCAACACTAAACCTATTCATCATTTGAAACTCCTTCTCTGGGTCAAGAACTACTATTTCCCTATCTGTGAATACAATCAATCTGTAAATAAAACTCTCAACTTTTAAGATTGAACCAGAAAGTTTAATGTTTGAAATCGTTTCCTCTGGGATGAGAGTAGGCATTGTCCCTTCGGCAGTTGAATGACTTTCATATATATTGTTATCAACCCCAACTCCGATGATTAAATTTTGATACAATGTTTCGTCTTTCAAAGGGACAAGCCATTCACTCCCCCAGGTGGGTAATTCGGCAAGAGTTATATCGGTATTCAAAACTTGATAGCTAACCTGCTTCGCTTCTTTCTCCATCGGATATATAAATCCACATTTGATAGATGTTATCTCCCCTGACAAAACAAAAAGATTATCGGGGATTTTCTCAGCGCTGTAGTATTTAATTGTATTGTCGCTCTCTTTATAAAGAATGGCTTCATCCTTTTTCAACTTAGCAGCATAAACATTTATCTTTTTTATATTAAGCGGGACAAGGCTTGTTTTAAGGGAAATGGAATTCAATATAACCTCAGGTGTGGAATAATACGAAATTGCCAAATTCAAGATGAAAACCTTCTTTGCACATCTAACTATATAAACTGAGGAAGCGCCTCCAACAGGCATTTCAATTGCAAGAGGTATTTCTTCGCCTGAGTTTAAAGTAGCTGTGCAAGCTATAGCCCATATGTTGTCATCGGGCAAACCGATGATGTTCGTTGAATAAGAACTTGGAATATTAAGATAAACTTTGGGAAAAGTATTATAAGGGTTTTCAAGCTCTTCATATGAATAAATCAAATTGGGGTTGATGTGGGCAAGGTATCCCTTTCTCAAAATTGGTTTTAACGGGTCGGTATCATCCCATATCGATGTGTTTGTTTTTATTGAAAATTGGAATTCGCCAGTTTTGTCAAGTTTTTCAAAGTAATTTCTTCTAATCAAAATGCCATCTGGGATTGGATAGAAATTCCATCTCAAAACGCCTTTTTCAGGTGTGTCCCACCGCAAATCAAAGATGTTGTTATCAAATATATAAACCGTTTGATTATAAAGGTTAATATCGTTGCTTGGAAGCCCTTCAAAATCGCCGTAAAGGTTAATTGAAAACCTTCTAAATTTTCTCCCAGTTGCCTCCAAAATTAACAGGATGTGATATCCTGGTGGGTTTCCATACCAAATTTCTCTTATGCTGTATTTCGTAATCAGGAAAAATTTTTCAAGATAATAATCGCCATTATCAGCGACATAAAGGTAAAAATAACCCTTGTTGTTTAACAAATTTTGTATGGTCTGAACGAAATGGGTTGGTGGGTCAAGGATATAAAACTCGTTTGCCGTTTCAATCCTTTTTAAATTTATATTCAAATCATTTGCTTGTGATTGCGAAATCGTGACTGCAAAAGCATGCGGGTAAAATTTAAAATCAAAGTTATCCTCGTTTATGTGGATTTTATATTTATCTTCCCATTTTGTAAGCGCATAAAATATATCTTTCCCACCTGCGAAAAGTTGGCTTTTGAATTTCCCAAATGTAATTAAAAATTCACCAGTATCCTTAAATAGTTCAAGTTTTGGTGGTGGTTGCATCCCACCTTCAATGTCAAAGCTGAGGTTATAGGCGAACTTAAAAATTTTAAAGTCGGAGTATTCGGTCGCATTTGCGAGTTTAAATTCTCTATATTCAACACGCATTTTGCCTTAATCATTGTTGTTCTTGGCCTTGGGTCTGGTTTTGTATCACTGGAACTTGATACTGATTAAATGAAGCTCCCAATTTCGCATAAAGATATTGCTTGGCAATGTTTAAAGCTGCCAAAACAAAGTTTTCAG
>Ga0209821_100029_pt1 | contig 33072 bp, 50 predicted proteins | sample SSWtaG_3_FD_184118 | JGI IMG/M metagenome (GOLD analysis project Ga0209821, IMG submission 184118) | Hot spring microbial communities from Sandy's Spring West, USA to study Microbial Dark Matter (Phase II) - SSWTFFsm_matched (SPAdes)... | ecosystem: Environmental > Aquatic > Thermal springs > Hot... | reverse complement strand
CTAGAGCGGTGGAGCTCACCCCTTTTCTAGTCGTTGCGTACGCCAGCGGTGCGTTGAAGGAAAAAGCCAGGGTAGCCGCGAGAGCCGACACGTATCCGTCCATCGGAGCCCGGATGTTGGGGAGCTAAAAATCAAACGCCGTCTAGTTTGTACTTATTCAGTAGCTCTCTAAGGGCGGCTCTAATTGCCTCGCTCCTGCTGGGGTAGAGCCCCAGCTTCACCAGCTCATCAAGCATCTCGACATAGGACTGAGGCACGTGAAACGATATAAGCACCATCCTCTTCCTCTCTTTAGACACGCCGCTAGTTGAGTGGGAAGTTTTTAAACATTACGGAGCAAAACGGCGCCCCACTCGTGGCGCTCAGCCACCTCGCAGGGGTTGAAGGGCTTGGCGTCAAGATACCTCTCCAGCCTGAACGCGTCGTCTGAACCGCGGCCGCCTATGAGCTTGGCGAGATGTTCAGCAAGGGCGGGCCCCACCATGCTTCCATAGCCGTCGAAGCCGCCGATGATGTACAGGTTCTCCACAGCAAGGTGCCGCCCATACAGCGGGCCGCCACGTGGCCCCACCTCGCAGTAGCCGGTTTTTAAATACAACGGAAGAGCCGGCACCCCCCGCTGCATCATCAAGGCCGTGATTCGTCTTACGTAATTCGGCGGCGGCCCCTGCCCAAGCCGCCCGCAACCATCCCCGGCTATGTAGAGGGGAGGCGCCGCCGGCCTCCCGTACCAGCCCAAGACGTAATCCCCAACGCTGTATCTCCACAGCCGCCTCCCCACTATGTACAACACCGCGTAGCACTCGTAGGGCTCCAGAGGCAGAGCCAAGCCCGCCTCCTTCGCCAAAATGCTGTTTCTGTAGCCGGCGGCCAGCACAACTACGTCGCCCCCTATCTTCTTGCCATCTGCCACGACGAACGCCCTACCATCCCTAACCTTCAGAAGGCCGTATGAATCTGAGAAGCCCAGTTCCTTACGCAGGCGCGCCACTATCCTCCTCACGGGTATAAGGTAGTCGCGGGTTATCACAGCCACCTCGTCGGGGCTCAGCCGAAGACCTTCAACCCTATCGGTCACCTCATGCGGCGTGGTGAGCCTAGAGAGGTCAACCCACCTGGGGAGGATATCCACCGAGACGACCTCCCGCGGCTCCACAAACCTCCTATATATCTCTAGACTTCTGCGGGCCAGCTCCACGTCTTCTCCATACGGCATAGATTGAGTAAGCACCAGCGACGACAGCGGATACACGAGCTCGCCGCCGACGCCTACCACATCGAAGCCGGCCTCCCTGAGGAAGTAAGCTGTGAACACCCCGGCTATCCCGCCTCCCAAAACCACCACCTTCACGTGGCGGCTTAGGCAAAGGGGGTTTAAAACAACATCCCGAGGAGAGAGACCAGCAGTTGCGTAGGTACTATCGTCGTTTCTCTATACTCCATTAGACCCAACGAGATGAGCTTCATGAGCTGGGGGTCCGTCAAGAAGGCTTGCGGCATGGCGGGGACTAGTACCGACAGCAACGCGTCTTTCTCGTAGGTGGCTTCCTTCGGAAGTATGGTCCTTAGGCGCTCCGCCACGCATTCGCCATTAACCTCATGTTGGTTGAGATACGGCCCGAACTCGACGTAGTTAGAGATGTGTATGTTCCACCCCTCGCTCTGTGCGAGCGTCTCGAACAGCCCGTCGAGGTAGTCCCTGCCTAGGGGTCTGAGGACCGCCCTCCTCCCCGACGCGGCTGTAAACAACGCGCCGAGGTAGGGGTCCGGGTAGAGAGACGTGTGCTCGACCGCCTCCGGCACGTCGTTAGAGAAATATGCGAAGTGTTTGTAGCCGTTGGGGAGGACTATGTAAAGCCAGCAGGGGTCCAGCGGCTCGCCGTATCTCTGCACGCCAGCCTTAACCAGCCTGGCGATGAAGACGCCCAGGTCGAAAAGGCCGTAGAGCCTGGTGGAGATGACCGAAGTCGCCGTGATGAGCTGAGGTGTGAGGACGGAAGGCGGCGGGTACTGCAACAACTTAGCCCTAGCGGTGGCCTGCGTGGGGAGAACGGCGCCTATGCTAATATGGGTTGCGGTGTCCCCTGGTTTTGCAAACGTCGGCGTTTACAAACGGGTTGTCCGCCGCCTCCAGCCCTATGTACGTCTCGGGGCCGTGGCCGGGGTACACCACGTAGTTCCGCGGAAGGCTGTAGAGCCTACAGAGGGATTGAACCAGCAGATCCCAATCGCCCAGGGGGAGGTCGGTCCTGCCGACGGACTGGTAGAAGAGCGTATCACCAGTAAACACGGCGCCGTCAGCCACGAGGGAGACAGACCCGGGGGTGTGACCCGGCGTGTGCCACACGTCGAAAATCCACAGCCTTTCGCCCAGGGGCTTGGGCGTCGGGAGGTCGGGCGTCTCGAAGCCCCACTCCTCGGCCACCGCGTTGAGCTCCCTGTAGACAGCCCAGTCAGCCGGGTGCGCGTAGAAGGGCGCCCCCGCGGCCTCCGTCAACGCGGCGACTGCGGCCACGTGGTCGAAGTGGAGGTGGGTCGCCACCACAGCCGCCACAGATCTGCCGCCCAGACGCGCCAGGATCTTGTCCGCATCGCCGCCGGGGTCCACCACGACGCACTCCTCAGCGCTACATATTATGTACGTGTTAGTCGCCAAGGGCCCTGTGACCAACTTCTCAACGTACACAAACATAAATAGGTAATCCGTAATATAGCTTTCATGAAAACCGCAACGGCGCTCTTACTGCTGGCCGCCCTCGCGGCGGCGTTGCAGATAGGCCAGTTGCAGTTCACAGACATCAAGTCCCAGCAGGACCTGGCCGCCGCCCTCGGGAGAGATGGGCCTATCCTCATATTTATCCACCAGCCGGACTGCCCGGGGTGTCTCTACCTTAAGACGCAGGTGTTCCCAGACGGGCGGGTGGCGTCGGCGTTGAGGGGTGTCAACCTGGTGTCTGTGGACCTCTCCAGCTACCTTGTGCGGGGCGTGGAGGCGGTGGCCGATGGGCGGGTCTACATATACTACGGCGGCTCGCTCCGGGAGCAGAAAGCCTCCGGCAGACAGAACATCCCGGTGATCGGCACACCCACCATTATCATGGGATACGTGAAAGACGGCGCTCTGCACGTCACCTTCGTGATGATCGGCGCCGCCGACCCAGACACCTTCCTAAAATTCCTCGACATGGCCTACGGGCAACAGACCTCGACGCCGCAACAGCAGATGCCGCCGCGGCAACCCGCCGCGGGCGAGGGCGCGCAGGCGTTTGCCCAGATCGCCCTGTCCTTCGCCGCCGGCGCCGCCAGCGTGTTTTCGCCCTGCGTCCTGCCGGTTTTGACTATTGCGGCGACCACCTACCTCGTTAGGCGTAGCCTGCCGCTTGTGTTGGCCGGCATGGCGGCGTCTTACGCCGTGATAGCCACAGTGGTGTCGGCGGCGGCGGCTTGGGTGGGCGAGGTGGCCAACGTCGCGCTCTACGCGGTGGGCGGGGTTCTGCTGGTGGCCATGGGGGCGGTGCTGGTGGTGGAAAGGCTAAACAAGGCCTTCGTCATCTGGGCCTCCCGCTTCCAGACCTCGGCTTACAAGGCCTCCAGGCGTGGCGTCGGGAGGGCGGGCGACTTCATTCTTGGCGCGTCTCTGGGCGCCGTGTGGACTCCCTGCATAGCCCCCTTCTTCGGCGCCGTGGTGGTGGCGAACCTAGTGGCCTCGGCGCTGACAGGCAACTACCTGCTCCTCTTCGCCGCGACTCTCGCCTACGCCGCCGGCCTGGCCCTCGTCATCTACCTGCTTATAGTAGCGGTGAGGAGGGGCGCGGGCCGCGCCGCGAAGAGCATGAGGTGGGGCTCCCTCGGCCGGAAGATCGAATACGCCGTAGGCATAGTATCGATAATACTCGGCGTCCTCCTCATCGGGGAGGCCCTCGGCCTGGGCACCTTCTCCGCGCTTTTCAAGATTTAACCCGCAAAAACCGCTTAACCAAACTTTAAAACTGCCGGCACTACTCCACCTATGCCACGTTGGCTACTCCTAACTCTCCTGGCCGCGGCTGTGGCCCTCTTCATCGCGTTTTTCCTGCTCCAGACCGCCCAGGCTCCGCCTCCCAAGCTGAGGATCGGCCTACTGCCCATAGTAGACGCCCTGCCCTTCGTCGTGGCGGAGAAGGAGGGGCTTTTCGAGAAGGAGGGTCTGTCTGTGGAGCTCGTCTATTTCGGCTCAGCCAGAGATAGGGACTCCGCCATAATGAGCGGCCAGGTGGACGCGGCGGTACACGACCCCGTGGGGGCGCTTATGTTGATAGGCAACGGCGTCCCCATAAAGATAGTGGGCTTCCTCTGTTGCGCCGGCGAGGGGGATTCCAACGTCGGGTTTTACTACGTGAAGGCCCCCGGGGCGTCGCAGATAAGGACAGTCGCCATATCTAGAAACACCATAATTGAATACGTCGCCTCCAAGATGGTCAGGGGCGACGTGGAGCTTGTAGACGTGCCTAGCATAGCGAATAGGTTCCAGTTACTTGTGGAGGGCAAGGTAGACGCTGCGGTTCTGCCCGACCCCTGGGGCACCCTTGCGCTGAGCAGAAACGCCACGCTCATCGCCAAACACAGAGACTTGGTCGTGGTTGTGGTGAGCGAATCCCTGTTAAAAACGCCGGAGGGCAGAGAGGTCGTGCGGAGGCTCATAACGGCGCTAAACAAGGCCGTTGACCTATACAACGCCAACCCTGGGAAGTACTGGGACCTGCTGGCGGAGAAGCTCAGGATCCCGGCCGAGCTCCGGCAGAATTACCAGATAGTGTGGAGGGCCAAGGTAACGGAGATGCCTAGAGATGTGTTTAGCGACGCCGCGTCGTGGTTACTTCAGAAGGGGCTTGTTAAACAGCAGCTTAAATACGAAGACTGCGTTTCGTGATTAGGCTAAGCGGCGTGACGTACAGATACCGGAGAGGTCCCGTAGTGATGCAGAACTTCACCGCGGAGTTCCCCCAGGGGATAACGGTTATACTAGGCCCCAACGGAAGCGGAAAGACAACGTTGCTGAAGATCATAGCAGGCATGCTGAAGCCCCAAAGCGGCGCCGTGGAGGTCATGGGGAGGCCCCCGGAGGAGCTCAGAGGCAAAATCGCGTATACACCCCAGACGGGAGGCCTCTACCCCTGGATGACCGTGCGGGAAAACATCGCCCTTCCTCTAAAACTACAGCGCCGCCCCAACCCAGAGAGGGAGGCGGAGTCCGTGGCAGGGTCGCTGGGGATAAGCCACCTGCTTGACAGATACCCTAAGGAGATCTCGGGGGGAGAACAGCAGAAGACGTTAATAGCAAGGGCCTTGGCCTCCGGGGCTGAGGTCTGGCTCCTAGACGAGCCGCTCTCCATGATCGACATAGACTACCGCAGGGAGATAATCCAGTTGCTGAAGAAGATAGGGAAACCCATGGTGGTTATTACACACAACGTGCAAGACGCCGTGGATCTCGGTGGCTACGTCTGCATCGTGAAGGGGCCCCCGCTACAGCTGGTCGCGACGGCGGCACCTGGCCAATACACAGATGCCGAAAGACTCGCAGAGACGGCACGGGAGGCATTTAGGTCATGAGGTACTACCTGGCGGCACTTGTGTTGTTACTCGTGCTGTGGCAGGTAGCCGCCTACGTGGTGAACAAGCCGTATCTCCCGCCGTTTACAGACGTGGCGATGCGCGCCGCATCGGACCATCAGACACTGCTTAAAAACCTAGCCTCAACCCTTGCCAGAATCGCCGCCGCAACGGCCCTGGCTCTGGCGGCGGGTCTGGCAGGCGGGCTCGCCGCCAGCTGGCTTTCAGAAAGAACAAGCGCAAACCTCCTCAAGGCCTTCATACTGCTCACGTACCCCATCCCACACGTGGCGTTGTTGCCCATATTGCTACACCTCTTCGGCATAGAAGTCAGCAAAATCGCCTTGATCTCGCTCATAGCCTTCTACCCAATTGCCCTCTCGGTGATGGAGTGGTCCCAGCGGTATCCCCGGGACCTCGCCGCCCTCATATACACCATGGGCGGGAGACGACGCGACGTGGTGAGATACGTGGTTCTCCCCTCCGCCCTGCCGGGCATAGTGACGGGCCTAAAGATAGCGCTAAACACGGCGTACTCCGTCTCCTTCATAGCGGAGAGCCTCGCCCTCACTGACGGACTAGGCGCGTTGATATACGACAGCTGGCACCGCCTCGACTTCCTGGAGATGTACGCCGCCATAATCACGCTGGGCACCGCCGGCGTGGCGACCTACGCCGCAATGACCACACTAGAGAAAAAACTGATAAAATGGGCATGAGGAAGAGAAAAAAGATGGAATGCCCATACTTCGTGGAGCCCAAGGTAGCCGGTTCCTGCATGCCCAGGAGGGAGGACCTGGACAAATGGGCGCAACTCGGCGTGAAAACGGTCATATCCCTCGCCGAGGCGTGGGAGATCGAGTACTACGGCAGATGGGGCCTCCTAGAGCTCCGCAAGTCCCTCGCAGATAGGGGAATGGAGTGGATCCACTGGCCGACGCCCGACGGATACCCGCCCAGGAGGCTCGACGAACTCGTAGAGGTCATAAAGAAGGCGGCAAAAAGCGGCGTGGTGGTAGTCCACTGCGTCGGCGGCATGGGGAGGACGCCGACCGCCCTCGCGGCCTATCTAATAGCTACCAGATGCATGAAGGCAGACGATGCCATAAGAGCTGTTGAGCAGGTGAATCCCAACGTCTCTCTCACAGACCAGCAGTACTACGCCCTTCTAGAGATCGAGGCGACGACCCGCGATATATGTAGATGAGATGTCTTGCGGTGGGGTACTTGGAGTGGGTGGTGTCGGGAAGACTTACATCTATCGCCTCGTGGGAGTGCCAGTAGAGCCGAAATTCACGTCGAGACCCGGCTTTAGGACCACGCTCAGCATCAGGCATGTGCGCATCTTAGATGCAGGCAATCATGCAACGGAGGTAGCCGAGGCCCTTGCTAAGGCTTGGCCCTTCTATCTAGACCTCGTCGTTTACATGTACGACGTAACTGATGTCACCACGCTATGGAGTCTGCTGGAGATAGAACGGCACATGCAGAGCAGAGATGCAAGCCTTACAACAGATGTGTAGTTGTGGATAATAAAAACCGACTTGGTGGCAGTTCGCAAAAATCTTCATCGGAGCAGATGACATAGCGAAGAGGCTAGGGGCTGTCGGCGTCTTCTACATTTCAGCAGTAAGGGACCCTGTGAGAATTTACTTAAACCGATAGAAATAGGGCATAAATAACTCAACATAAATCATATAGCTCCCGGCAGATTAAAAGATTACTATAGGCTTTACCACGACTGCAACAACGCGGTGATGCACCTAGGGAAAACATACCTGCAAGGTCGAAAGGGATGCGAGGGGTGGCGTAGATATTCTCATATTTCCTGGTTTAACACCTTTTCCACAGAGCTTAGCCACTTAGCTGTTACGTCTTCTCCCACATGGCCTAAAAGGTATTCCCTAAGTACCTCATGGCTCTCCTCTACGAAATCCATCCAACGAGGCCCCCTAATGGGTGCCGCCGTCTCTATGAACCTCCGCCACGCGCCAGCCACCTCCGGATACGGTGGCGGGTACGCGTAGGCGGGGACTTCTCTCTCCAGATCCGCCAAACCCCATATGCCCGAGAGCGGCCGGCCCAAGGCGGGGTAGGGCCTGAGCTCCACCCCGAGGTTCACGGCCCAAGCAAGCCAGATGTACCCAGCTACGTACCTCCCCTCTTTAACCCCCTTCACTAGCTCATCTCTGCTCTGCGGCAATCCGCACTTGAAGAGGGCTTTGGCGGCGCGGAGGGCCTTCGCCACGTCGCCCAGCTCAAGAAACAACGGAAGGAAGAGGTCTGTGACCAGCGGCTCGCCCCACTTGGCGAGGAGCCCCACCCGCCCGCAGGGGGCCTCAGAGGCCGCGTTGAAGCGCCCGTCTGTAAAGAAGAGGTGGATGTTCCCCAAAAGGGGATACATCCTCCTCTCCAGCCATCTGGCCGGTTGTGCCAACCTAAGCGGGGGAGGAGGCGCCTTGGTAGGCCGCGACCAGAGCCAGGGCTCCTCCACGTAGAACACGCCGCCTCCCCGGAGGAAGGCGCGGTAGAGCTCCAGGTACTCCAACGCGACGTATCTACAGCCCAGAAGCTCGGCTATGGGCTTGAGAAATAGAGCGTGGTACCCCTCCCGGCCGTACAAGACGCAGGCCACGGCTTATATACCGCAGATAAATTTCTTCCCCCGTGCCGACGGCCTACTTCAAGAGCCCAGACGTTGAGGTAGCTGTCAGCGGCCGTGTCGTATATGGGATAGACCAGGTGCTGAGGGAGGTGGAGAGGGGCAAGGTGGCGGTGGCCCTATTCACCTTCGACGCCGTCTCGCCCTGGGACGGGCCGGTGGAGGTGCCGGGGAGACCCGGCTGGCCAAAAACCGTCTTCATAGTGGGGGACCGCGCCGAGGCGGCTAGGGAGACCGGGCGCTGGGAGGCCAGGTTGGACTGGGAGGAGACCCGCGAGGAGTTCCGCAGGAGGGTGGCGGAGGCCAAGAGGGCGCTTGAGGCCGGGGAGGTGTTTCAACTGGTGGTGGCGCGGTACAGGAGGTACAAATTCGCCGGGGACCCCTGGCCCCTCCTCTCAGCCCTCAAGAGGAGGGTCTCCGCCAAGTACTACTTCCTGGTGGACCTAGACGGCTTCTTCCTCGTCGGCGCGTCGCCGGAGACTCTTGTGAGAGTTGAAAACGGCTACGCCGTCTCGGGGCCAATCGGCGGCACCAGGCCGAGGGGTTCCACCCCGGAGGAAGACGCCGTGTTGGAACGGGATCTCATAAACAGCGTAAAAGACCGGGCGGAGCACATCATGCTTGTAGACTCTGTCAGAAACGACCTAGGCAGGATATGCCGCTGGGGAACCGTGGAGGTCACCGACATGTTGAGGGTGGAGAAATACAGCCACTACCAGCATCTCGTCTCCTACGTACGTTGCAAGCTCGACAAGCTTTACAGACCCATAGACGCCGTCTTAGCCCTAAATCCGACAACCACCGTGTCTGGGGTGCCCAAGCCCAGGGCGCTTGAGCTTCTGGCCCAGCTGGAGGAGCCCCGCGGCCCCTTCACCGGCTCAGTAGGTGTGATTACCAGAGATGCCCTGGACTTCGCAGTGGTGATACGAAGCCTCTACGTGGAGCAGGACTACGCATACGTCTGGGCGGGCGCCGGCATAGTGACGGACTCCATGGAGCAAAACGAGTGGGAAGAAACAGCTGTGAAGATGAGACCCCTAGTGGAGATCCTGGAGAAGAGTGGTGCGGGGGGTGGGATTTGAACCCACGCAGGCCTACGCCACAGGGTCTTGAGCCCTGCCCCTTTGGCCTGGCTCGGGCACCCCCGCCACTTTAGCTTGACACCTAGGTTTAATAAGTTTTCGCGGCGTTATTTCTTCCTAGTCTTTAGGTATTCCTCCAATGCTTTTAGCTCGTCCTCGCGGAGGTACTGTTTGTATTGGAAGAGCCATTGGCGGGCTTGCTCGTCGGGCACGTAGACGTAAAGTATGTCCCCTTCTTTAACCTGTCTGCCGACGATGATGTCGCCTTGTATAGATATGGCGACTTCGTCGCCCGTCGTTGCCTGGCCCACCGCCTGCCCCATCTTCTGGATCTGCATTATCTTCCCCACCTCTCTCCCGTCTTTGACCAGGGTGACGCCCGGCTTGATGGTGCCGGCCAGCACCTTCACGCCGACTATCGCCGGGTCGCTCCTCCTGAACACGTAGCCGGGCAGTATCTGGACCTTCCCGGGCCGGGTCATCTGGGAAAGAATCTGCTCCACAGTCTTCGTCTTGACCTCCTGTGACCACTTCATGTACTCGTCGAAGATGCGGTATAAAATCTCACCTCTTATGAGCCTGACGCCGGCGGACATGGCCTCCTTCTCCACCTCCGGCGGGATCTTCACGTTGAAGGCCAGGATGACGCCGTAGGCTGGGTTTTTCCTCCTGCTGAGCACCGCCTCCACCACGTCTTTATGCGTGGGCGGCCCCACGTCGGCTTTTCTCACCGGCACGCCCTGTTGCTTGAGGAACAGGACTATGCTCTCCAGCGTGCCGAAGGTATCGGCCCTCACGATTACGCCCTCTCTGTCTGACTCTATCTTTATCTCTGAGATCTCCTCCTTGACAAGCTTGAGGGCGTTGGCGAGGTCCTGGGGCGTCCACGCCGCGAATACTGGCGCGCCTGAGACGACGCCCTCAAGCCCATCTGCTACTATGCGCACGCCGGCGGCCGCCTTGACCTCCTCCACTGCCATGTAGCGGTCCTCCGGGTCTCTCATCTCCTCGAGAGGCTTCGGCATTATCAACATCCTGACCCTTGCCTCCTTCGGACCGTCTATTCCGGCGGTCACCACGGTGTCCCCCTTTCTCAGCCTTCCGTCGTAAAGGATCGCGTCGGCCACCACCCCAAGCCCCCTCTCCTCCTTAACCTCCATGACGACGCCCTTGGCCGGCCCCTCGTGGACCTCCAGCTTCTCCCTTGGGATAAACCTTTGGCTGACGCCGGCTAGGACGAGGAGGAGGTCGGGCACGCCTTCGCCCGTCACTGCGCTTGTTGGTATTATGGGGACCTGTGTCTTGAAGTCTCTGACGCGGTCGTACCTGTCCGCCTCTATGCCGAAGCGGGAGAGCTGGTCGATGAGCTTCCCGATCCTCTCCTCAAGGGTCGCTACGGCGTGCCACACCTGGTCCTCGACGGAGAAGAGAAACGGCCTGTTCTCCACAGACTTCCACCCGTATATCCTGTCTAGCTTGTTTGCGGCGATGACGAAGGGCACCCCTCTGCTTTGGATAAGCTTGAGAGACTCGACGCCCTGGTCCTCCAGGCCGGAGGTTATGTCCACGACGAGGATAGCCAGGTCGGCCACCGACCCGCCCCGTCTGCGCAGGTTGGCGAAGGCCGCGTGTCCCGGCGTGTCTATAAACAGGAAGCCCGGTATCCAGATTCTGCCTCTCAGCTTGAGCCTGTCTACCAGCGGGCCTGCGAATTTCTCCACGGCTTGCCACGGGACGAAGCTCATGCCTATATGTTGTGTGATCATGCCAGGCTCCCTATAAGCCACGGAGGTCCCTCTTATCTTATCAAGCAGAAGCGTCTTCCCCACGTCGACGTGCCCCATCACCACCACGAAAGGCGATCTGACAGACATAGGAAAAGCGGCGGCACTTGTTAAAAAACCTTATACCGGCGACTCCGCCGGGGTGTAACTGATATGTTTTAAAGACGGATTCAGCCGCGGCCGTGAGGAGGCTCGTGGTGTACTCTAGGGAGTGGCGCGGCGAGGAGACCCTAAAGCTGTACCGAGCCTTCACGTCGCTTCTCCAGAAGCACCGCGTGTATATAATAGAGAAGGTACTCCAGATGTCGCCGGCGAGAGCCCTTGTCTTCACGTACCCATGTGGCTGGCACGGCGACGCCCTGTTTCTCGCGCCGTATGTGGTGGCGGTGGGGCCCTTTGAGACCTCCAGCGCCCTTGAGCTCGTCGCGTCGCTTCCAGACCGCGTTGCGTTTATCATGCTAGAGGGCGGCTGGACTGCCGAGGAGGTCTTCAGGGAGTTCGGTCCCTTCGACGTCGGCGTTTCCTGCGTAGGGACACCTCTGCCAGACGCGAGACGCTACGTGCGTAAGATGCTCGTCGCAAGGATCGGAGGCCCCGTGGGAGAGCTCCTGGAGGCTCTGCACAAGCCGGCATACGACGAGGCAGACGTCGTGGTGGATGTGCCTAACAACCTTTTATAGCTGGGTGTAGTCCTCTACATGGCTGAGGAGATACTCAACAGCGTCTACGAGGTGGAGTACGGAGGCAAGAAGTACTGGCTTAAGCCGGTGAAGGCGTGGGTCCTCCAGCCCCCTGGCAAGCCGGGGGTGGTGGTGGCCCTCTTCAAGTTGCCAGACGGCAAAACGGTGAGGAAGGTTGTGATGCGGCTACCTCCCTGACTCCGTCAGTGCGTTGATCAACATGCGGATGGTCACGTGGGACCTCTCCAGCGACTTCTCCAACGCGGCGACAAGCTCAAGCTCCAGAGGCGTCTTCGCCGCCTCCCTAAGCCGCTTCACGTCTGCCAGGTGTTGCTCGTAGCGGGCGCACATATCCTCCAAGGTCTTCACAACGTCCTCCAGCGGCTTTCCCCCGTCCGAGTCCAGCGATATCTCGGGCAGAGATAACACGTCCAGGAGCCTCAGCCTTAGGTAGGTCTCCCTAATTATGCCGTCTATAAACTCCTTAAGGTAGTCGGACTTCACGGCGGACTTCAGCTTGACAAGCTCCACGAGGTGGAGTAGGTCCTCGCTCCTGAGCCTATCCATAGAGAAGCCTCGACGTCACTATAAATATTTATGCGGGACAATTTTGATACATGATCGGAAAATATGTAAAGACCGACGTCATTAAGGCATACCCAACGACGCCCATAAGAGAAGTGGCAAGGCTTATGTCTCAACACAAGGTTGGCCTGGTAGTGTTGGTAGACCCCGAAGACCCCTACAAAATCGTCGGCATCGTCTCCGAACGCGACATCGTGAAGGCCGTGGCATACGACGTGTCTCTAGACGCGGCTGTGGACACCATAGCTACAAAAAACGTAATCACGCTGGACTACAACGAGCCGGTGGCGAGGGCGGCCGAGATTTTCAAGAAATACGGGATTAGACACGTCGTAGCTACAAAAGACGGAAAGCTCTACGGAGTACTCTCCATAAGGGATCTGATCAGGGAAGAGGCGGTCCTCAGAGAAATCGCCGAATACTACGAGTGGACCTTCGAACCCGGGATGAGCGCCTAGCGGCGGTTGCCGGCGTGCGCCTTTGTAGGTACATGACTGCCGCGGGCCAAATTAAATAAATCTGAGTCGGATGCCTCACAATGAGGCTTGTGGAGGTGGTGGGGCTTGGCCCCTCCGGCGCGGCCTTTTTGAAGACCTACGGAAGGGCGAGGGGGGTGGAGAGGTCTAGGCGGTATTTCAAGGCCTGCGGCGAGGCGGTGCCCGTCGAGACGCCCATGGTGGATCAGAGGTACGTGGTGGATAAGGTGCGTCGCTACGTCTTCTACTCGTGGAAGAAGGCGCTCGGAGAGGTGTCCTACCGCGCCCCGCGGTGGTACATAGTGGATAAGCGGGCGTGGGTTGAGTCCATGCGCGTAGACGGCGCAGCCGGAGAGGAGCCCGCCGAGATCCGGGTGAATGCTGGCGGGCCCTACATGAGCGTCGGCGAGAAGATAACGGTGGCGAGGGCTTATGTGGAGGGTGTGAAGCTGGATGACGAAACCGCCTACTTTGTCTTCTTGCCGGACGCGGTGGGGTTCTACTGGGTGTTTCCGCATGGCGGGGTTTACAACGTCGGGGGAGGCTTTTACGGAGTGGAGAACCCCGTGCCCCACGTATATGCCTTTGTGGAGAGGTGGCTGGGGGGCGGCCGGGTGGTGGATGTCCGGGGCGCACACCTGACCGTCATGCCCAAGGTGATGCTACACGACGGCGAGGCCTTCCGCGTAGGCGAAGCGGCTGGCCTCGTGTACCCGCTGGCAGGCGAGGGCATTAGGCCGGGCATACTCTCCGCGCTTGCTCTGGCGGAGGCGCTTAAGTCCAAGCGGCCGCTGGAGGCATACCGCCGCGGCGTGGAGAAAATAATACGACAGATTGAGTTTCAGAAGAAGCTTCTCAGGATTGCGCAGAGGCTTCTCGCCCGGGGGGAGGCCCTCGTGGAGCTTGCAGATGAGTCCGTGTTTAGAGACTACATAGAGGAAAACCTCACCGCAAAGACGCTGTTTACCGCCCTCTCAAGAAAACCTACACATGCGGCTAAACTCATCGTAAAGCTAGTTAGATAGCTACAAAACGTAGTTAAGCTATAAGAAGTGTGCCGTTTTCATGCACGTGAAAACGAAGATGTCGTGGGTGGTGTGGGCTGTAGTCGCAGTTGTGATCGTAACGATGTCGCTCGTGGCGGCGACGATTAGGGCCTCTGGCGAGGCGGGGGAGCTCTACCCCGTTGAGCATGTCGGCGGGTGGGTGAGGTTCAACAACTTAGAGGGGCTGAGCGGTATATGGGCAACATGACTCAAAGCGTCGGTGGCTTCCTCGCGCCGCGCCTCTATCAAGAGTTGACGGCTTCGCAGAGTGAAGGCGTGCGTTATCTCAATAGGTCTGCGCTTAAGGGGACGCCGCTTGAGCCCTTGATCAACCGTACAGTGGCCGTGGTGGAGAGGGGCGGCGTGGTCTACGCAGTGGTTTTGCCGAAGGAAACGCCGCGTCCAGCCTCCCAGTTCGAAGTATACAAGGTGCGTACAGGACGCCGGATTAACGCCCGGACAATAGAAACGGCGAGAGCCGACTCCACAGATATCGTGCCTATCGACGGCAATATTACGGCAAAAATCAACGTAGGAGGCGCCGTCTATAGAGTTGTGATAAGGGATGTGGAGACGTTTAGTGCTATTACAGTGTGGAATTATTACGGCATTAATTGGCATATGTCGCAGACGTGGGCTACCTCGGCATATGCCGCTGGATACTTCTCAATTGGACGAGGAGTGGCAGATATCTTGCCAAACGGCTGAGTTTGAGACGAATTACAACATCGTCACAGTTTGTCAAACCGACGCGCCTGGCAAGCCCTACTACTCGCAGACCAAGAGATGCGGAGCTGTGCAGACTGTAGCGGTGCACGCTAGCTACTGGTGTCCCGGAGGTAGCGCCCTGGTGAGCTACCCGTGGATAGCCATAGACGGCGTGACGGGTCGGTGGATCTACCCCACCGGCGTGCCTGGATACAAATCATGGAGCCCCACGTATTGTGTATGTTCAAATATAGACGTATCTATAGAACTGCCGTCAGTCATTAGATAATAGAGTCAAACCCCCGTTTTTCTCTCTGGCTTAGTTGGCGGGGGGGTTGTAGAGACATCTAGATGTACGTGTTGAGCATAGAGGCTTTGCTCTCCTAATTTCTGATATACAGATTGTAGATCAAACTTAAATTCGTTCCTTGAGGCGGTTTGTGCGAAGTTAGTCTTGTTGCTACTGGTGGGAATTGTGCTTCTCTCGTCTCTAGTGGTTTTTCTGAGTGGACCCTTTGCTCTCTGCAGCACCTCCAGCGATGTGTTGAGATGTGACATATATAACAGCGCGGGCCCGCTTAGGCACGTGAAGACTTACCCCAACGGCACCTTCTACATTATATCCAATGGCTACGAGGTCAAGGGAGTGTTTAGGTGTGTGAACTGTAACCAGTCCTCCGCTGTGCCGCTAGACGTAAGGGAGGTCGTCATCATGCAGGGTGGTGGCGTCGTAGAGACAGTGCCCGTATATCAGCTAAGCCTCTTGGCTACTTACATGCTGACGATACCCTTGGCGCTTAACGTACTCGCAGTGTTAAAGGCGTTACGGGGCCGGCTCTACGGCCTATATCAAGGGCTTAGGTACGCCTTGTGGAGTTCATTAACGTCAACTGCGCTGGCAGCCGTAGTATTCCCACTGAGTCCCCCCTCTGCGTTTGTGTTAGGGCTCTACGGGGTAATCACGGCGGCGGCGACTATACATGTGAATAGACGGCTTAGGCGATGGGTAGAATTTCTATTGACGTAGTGATAAGACTATTCTCCCTACTCCTAGAGGGGCCGAGGAAAAAGACTGAGCTCTGGAGACTCAGCCGCACTAACTACAACAGCTTCGTTAAGCACCTCGACGTACTCATCGGGAGAGGGCTAGTTGCTGAGCGTGACGGGTACTACGTACTCACTGAGAGGGGGGTCAGAGAGGCAAAAGAAATACTGGAATGGCTCAAAAGGACATTTCAATGATTTCTACAAATTGTAGATCATGTTTAAAACAACACAGAAAGCTCTTTTTCATGTTAACAACAATGGTGCTGGGTCTGGTGGTCGGCCTCGTATTAAGCGGCGGCTCTGCGGTAGATACGTGCAGCCTCAACGACGTGGTGTTTGTGGCGGCTGGCAAAGTATCGTATAAGACGTACTACATGCCGTATGCCCTAGAGGCGTGGGTGGACAACGTCGTTACCAACGTGCCCGAGGTATACTGCACATACTACTTTGACCCCAAGGCAAAGATGCTGACGGCGTTGTTCTACGACGCCGGGCCTGAAAGCGGCTACGTCACGTACACGGTCTACTTCAAGACCGCCGGCTCATGTCCCATGGAGCCGCCTAAGACTGAGACGGCTATATTAAGGCTCTACAAGGCCAAAGTTGTGAATTCCAGCGACTTCCGTCCCGTGAGCACAAGGCCGGCATCGATAGAAACCACCGAGGCGATACTGCCGCTATACAAGGCACGCGTTAAATAAATCTTTTTTCCCTCCCTCCTTTTCGAAAATCAGCGGCCTATGTCTTCTTCAAACTCCGCAGACCCGAGTTCCTCATCACCACACGGCTACTCGCTTTAAGTTTTATCTTTTACGAGGCGTCCGCCAGCTTTGTGGCCAGCTTAGGTGCCAGCGTATAGAGGCGAGGTATCACTAGATATGTGGGGGAGCGCGGATCTATCCCCAGCTCGTGCAAGATTTTCGAGACAGGGCCTAGTATTTCCATAATCGTTCTCATATGCCGCCGGGAGTCCAGCTTAAAAATATTTGTGTAGCGCCGTGGACCCAACGGCGATGGGAAAGTTCTTATTTACGCGTCCGCTCGATGCTGTGGTGATTCCGGCGTTGCTCCTCGTGGTTTTGGCCGTGTTGATTGGGACCGGGCCTCTTTTTATCGAACGCCAGGTGGGGGCGTTGCCGGTGGAGCCTACGCCTTATGTCAAGGCGGAGGACGTCGGGGCCACTATGTACAACCTGGCGCTGTTTTTTGTACTGCTGGTGGTCGCCACCGCCGTGGTCTATATCATATTCACCAGGAGGAGACTCCTCTCCCTATTCCTCTCCTTCATCTGGTTTGTGCTTTCCGTCGGCGTATTTCAGTTCTACGTGATACTGTACTACTGGGCCGGCTTCATCGATGAGGTAAACGCCATAAGACTCATGTGGATCTCACTCCTCTTCGGAGGCTTTACCGTGTTTTTACTCCGGAAGAAGAGGGGGGACCTCCTCCTCGGCTTCCTGGGCTCTCTCGCCGGGGCCATGTTTGTGTGGCTCCTGCCGCCAGCCACCGTCGTGGCGCTCCTAGCCGCCCTCCCCATCTACGACTACGTGATGGTTAGCAAAGGGCTCCTCGGGAAGATCGTGAGGAAGAGCAGGGAGATGTCTCCCCCCTCGGCGGGCGGCGGAGGAGAGGGGAAGGCCGACACGCCTCTGTTCGGCTTCGTGGTCAGACTCAAAACGCTATCCCTCGGCGTAGGCGATTTCGTGGTATTCTCAATGGCGCTAACATTTATTGTAATGCGGTTCGTTCAATACGGCAGAGATGCGGCGCTTATTGCGGTGGGCCTCGGCGCGGTGCTTATATACTTCGGCTTGATGCTCACGGTCGAGGTTTTCCTCAAGCGGTGGGGCTACGGGCCAGCCCTCCCCTTCCCCATCCTCCTGCTCTCGCCCCTCATCGCGCTGGCCTGGTTCTTTTAAATACAAACTCCTTTCACGCTATGCTAGATACAAAGACCCTCTACGAGGAGCTTAGGAGGTACGAGCAGGTCAAGGACGAGGTGGTGCAGACCTCCATAAAGGTGGCCAGGCTTTCCAAGGCAGTGGTCTATTCCGTGATTAGGAGGGACATGGCCGCCGCGGAGAAGGCTCTTCGCGACATGGAGGAGGTGGTTGCCAAGCTCAGGAAGATGATTGAGGAGTGGCCCATGTTCTACGGCAACGCCGTGACGGGCCTCCAGGAGTACGTGGAGGCCTACTCCCTCTACCTCTTCGCAAAGGAGGGCCGCCTGCCCAGCAGAGAGGAGCTGGGAGTAGACGTCTACACCTACCTGATGGGCATAGCGGACGTGGCTGGGGAGCTGGGCCGCTCAGCCACCGAGGAGCTGTTGCGCAAAAACGTAGATGCAGCCAGGCGGCTGAAGGAGGCCGTGGAGCGCCTCTACCTAGACCTCCTCTCGCTGGAGCCCCGCGACTACGAGCTCAGGAAGAAGGTAGACTACGTGGGCTCCCAGGCAAATTGGATCTCGGAGAAGCTGTTCTACGCCACCACCTGCCGCCAGGCGGTGGAGGAAGTTAAATAAGGGGCGTAGATTTTGCCATGGACTACGTAGAGCCTCTCCTGAAAAGCCTTGGCATATCTCCGCCCGACGTGGAGGAGGTGAAGCGTCAGGTAGAGAGAATTCTGAGGGGTCTTCAGCTGATATGAGCGAGGTGGTAAGGAAGATAGAGGAGGCTAGGCGACGGGCCGATCTGAACTACTTCCTCTTCCTAAACGAGAGGGCGGCTGAGGAGGTGGAGTTGCTGAAGAAGGCCGGCAGATGTGGCGCGTTGTGCGGGGTCGCGTTGGCCGTTAAGGACAACATAGAGGTGGCGGGCATGCCTGTGACAAACGGCGCGCCGTATATGAGGAGGATAGCCGACAAGACGGCCGCGGTTGTCCGCAGGCTTATGGCCGAGGGCGCGGTGGTGGTCGGCAAGACTAACATGCACGAGCTGGCGCTGGGGGCCACCAACGTGAACCCCCACTTCGGCCCTGCTAGAAACCCCCACGACACCTCCCGCATAACCGGAGGCTCCAGCGGGGGGAGCGCGGGCGCGGTGGCCATCGGCGTTGCCGACTTGGGCATAGGCACCGACACGGGAGGCTCTGTGAGGATACCTGCGGCGTTGTGTGGTGTCGTTGGGTACAAGCCGCCCTACGGCAAAATACCAATGGAGGGGATCTACCCTTTGGCGCAAAGCCTGGACCACGTGGGGTTCTTGACGCGGTCGGTTCGCGACTTGGTGAAGATGCTGTCGGCGGTGGGGTGGGCGCCTCAGCAACTTACCCCCCTCAAGAGGTTTAGATTTGCCGTGTTGATTGGCGTGGCGGAGCCGACGAGATACGTGGAGAAATCCTTCTGGAGGGGGGTGGATGTGTTGGAGAGCATCGGCGGGGTGAGGGACGAGGTGTTTATAGACGCCTCCAGATACTCCTCCGCGAGAGCCGCCATCTTGCTTTCGGAGGCCGCGGCCAACTACTACGACTATCTGCGAAGCGCCGCGGATTATATGGGCCGAGACGTCGCCACTCTGCTCAGCGCCGGGGCCGCGCTCCCCGCCGTGGCGTACATAACCGCAAGGAGAGTCAAGGAGGAGGCTACGCAGTTTTTCAACTCGCTGTTCAAGAAATACGATGTGGTAGTGTCGCCCACCACCGCCACAGAGGCTGTGCCGATAGAAGAGGCAGCAAACATCGCCGTGAGGCCGAAGCTTCTGGCGTATACAGAGCTTTTCAACCTCACGGGGCATCCCGCAATATCGGTGCCCGCCCCCACCTCTGGACTGCCTGTAGGTCTCCAAATGGCTGCTAGAGACGAAGACGTGTTGCTCGCGGTGGCCGCCTCCTACGAGGAGGAGGCGCTCTGACGGAGATACTCCATAAAGCCCAACACGCTAAACCTAAGGTAGAAGTCTAGGTAGAGGCCGCCTGCCTCCAGCACTTTGGCGACGTTTTCGTCTTCCTTCGCCAACAGCCGCAGAGCCTCGTCCACCGGCAGATCTAAACGTCCCTGCAAAACCTCTACCCACGTCTTCACCTGGTCTCTGTGTCTCTTCAGAAGCTCTACATCACGTGTACAAGAATAGTGCGGGTAACACACCACATCTACGTCAAGACCCTGTAATCTGTCGAGAGACTGTAGATATAAATCAAGCCTAAAAGGCGGCGGCGTCGTGGGGACCACGGTGCCGAGCTCCGGGATGTGCACCCCCGCCCCATCCCCCACAAACAGCACCCTGCGGTCTCTGTGGTAATACGTGACGTGATGTGGCGCGTGGCCGGGGGTGTGTATGGCGTTGAACACGTCGAAAAGCCTAGCCCCGTCCGACACGCCGATTACTCTTTCATTCGGCAACGGACGGCCGAACTTCTCGGCGAAAACCCCCAGCACGGCTCTGCTGGATTCATACAGCTTCGAAGGATCTGCCACATGTCTGGTATACCTCTCGTGGACGTAGGTGGGCTTCCCCAAATGGCCGGCGGAGCCGCAGTGATCCAGATGTATATGCGTACAAATCACCGCGTCTACATCCAGCGGAGAGTGGAGAGCCGCCGGTCCCGGGTCAACAGCCACCTTAACCCCGCCGGCATCAACCACAAACACCGTTATGAGAGGAACGCCCTCAAGATACCGAGTTACAACCTGCATATCCAGCTCTTCCCCAAGCTTTTAATATATTCACATCAACCTGGCAAGACGTGTTTAAAGGCGAAAAATTTTTAAACGCCCCAGTAATCATGGTCGCTCCGGCGACGTCACGGGGGCCGTAGCCAGCGCCGGCTACCCCAACCGGTAGTCTAGCCCGGTCAAGGATGCGGGCCTCTCGAGCCCGTGACCCGGGTTCAAATCCCGGCCGGGGCACCTTCCTACTTTCTACAAGCTCAAGGAGGTCGTAGGAGGGGGACTGGCCGTGTGGATTCTTCTTGTTTTTATTTAATTACATCTTTAATATTTTATGTAAAGCATATTGGCGATCGAAAGATTTATATATATGTGTATATCTAATATACGAGCCCGGTGGGTGAGACAGGGTTTGTGACTTTAACGGGTTGCGGTTTCCCGAGCTAGACTGTGAGGGGCCGACGACGCGTGTAACGCGGATGGGCGTGCGGAGGAGGCTAGACAGTTAAGAAGAGGCCCCTCGAAGCCCGCCGGGCTTTTCTCTTGTGGTTTTTCCAGAATTGTACCCCTGAATATTTAAATAGGGGGACGTATTTTCTATTTATGGTGGAGGCGTTTGTGTTCATAAACACGGAGATCGGCGCCGAAGACGAGGTGATGGATGCGTTGATTAAAATTCCCGAGGTTAAGGAGGCGTTGATCGTTTACGGGCCTTACGACCTGGTTGTGCGGATTTCGACTGACACCGCCGAGAACTTGAGGAAGTTGATCAGCGAGAAGATTAGGAAGATGCCGAAGATCAAAAGCACAACGACTCTAATAATCGCGAAGTCGATAGTAAAGTAGTTACTGGGCCGCCGCCTCTTCGGTTTTCTTTCCTTTTTCTAGTTCTTTAGCTCCCAGCGGGATGGCGGGAGGCCCAGCGTACCCCTCCGGGTACACCACCACCGCGTTTATCTGCACGATGGAGTCGGAAATCGTGTTGCCTCTCATGAGCTTCTTCCTCCTCATGCCTCTCTTGGGGGGTCTGTAGCCGGGGGGGCCCTCTGCTAATACATACCTCTTGACGGGTCCGGGGACCCCGGGGTGCATGGGCGCTCCCTCGACGCCGCTTCCGCCAGTGATTTTGACTTTGGCGCCTTTGGGCAACTCGATGAAGTCCTTCAGCGCTGTGCCGTCTATCTCGTCGCCTATTTTGAGGCCGACGAAGCGCTGGGCCAGCGGGTCCTTTATCTCAAACTGCCTCGCCTTCCCGGACATTGGATCTGAGAGCACCAGCTTAAAGGTGGGCATGTGGCGCGTGGGAGGCTTGGTTTAAAAACGTTTCTTTCTCCTCCCCCGTGGAGTTTGTTATACCCATCTGTCAGCCTTGGGGTGGGTTTCAAGAAGCCACTGTCATAATTAGGGAGGATGGCGTCTTGGCTGTTGGTAAAACGGCGGAGGGGTTCGACGAGAGGTCCATTGCGGTAGAAGAGGTCGTGGATTTGGTTGTGCCGTATATGGAGCTGTACGACTGGCTGGGGTTTGAGGTTGGGAGGATCTTGGGCCTCGGGTACAGCCGCACTGCGGGGGACCTCTTTGACTGGCTGAGAAGCCACGTGGCGTTTATAGACGAGGCAAGCGCCAAGTGGGGGAGGGTCGTCGACGGCGTGGGCCCCTTCTCTGTGCGGCGTCTCCTCAGAAGGGTGTATATGCCCTACAGCGGCCACGCCTTGACTTTGACATATGTGGCCTACCCATTTCCAGACGCCGTGGTGGCGGCTGAGAACAGGGGGAAGACCATGGCGATTGGTAGCGTCGTGGTGGAGTGGGGTGGCGTGAAGGTGGCTTCGGCTGGCATCCGGACGCTGGCCGGCGCCTTCCTGCTGGCGCAAGCTACGCCGGAGCTGACGCCTGAGCTGAAAGAGTTGAGAAAAACATTGGAGGAGTTTGTGGCGCGGTTTCTCTCTATCTCGGCGTGTCGGTGACGTCGAAAGCTAGCTCGCCCCACTCCTTCGTCTTGGCCTTGATGTCTATCTTGTGCGCGCCTGGGGAGAGCGTGATGCCCTCCAGTAACACAGTTACCTCGTCTCGTACGTTGAACTTCTGGCCCGCAGACGCCAGCTCGGAGACTCCTCTTTTCTGTCCTCCGGCTACTACGAAGACCTTCTCCGGCGGCACCCTCTGCCCGTCTACCGCGATTTCGAGGCCTACCACTGTGGCGGGGGCTAGCGAGTTTTTGAGTTTGAAGGCGGCGCCTTCGGGCGTGTTTGTCAAGCTTCCTTGTACGTAGAGTTGACGTAGGACTGCAGGTGGTAGCATGTGCAAAATTTACGAGCTACTAATATAGTTCACCTTAGCCAAAAATATAAATGAAATACGGATATACATGCTTCCACTAAACAAACTGGAGACGCTTAAACAAGGTGGCTACCAGGTGGCGGTGAAGGGACGCGAGGTGGAGATAGAGTTCACGACGCCCACCTTGGGAGACGCCGCGTCGCATCCCGAGCTGGGCGGAGAGAGGCGGCGTTTTGTGGCGAAAGGGTTCGTGGAGGGCGATGTGGTGAGATTGACAGAGGCATATGTGGAGGATCAAACAGGCGGGAGAAACAAGGTGAGCCTCAGCTACCTGGAGCTGTGGATTGAGTACATAAACAGCCTCTGAATTTCAAAAAACTTATAATGCCAGGTGTCGGTTAATTTCCCCGGAGTGGGGGCAGATGAGCGGCGGACACTTAGGGCGGCCCCGCCGCGATTCACAACATTTGTTTGTTGGATTTTCGCAGGTAAACGCGTTCTCGGTCCCGTAGCTGGTATCACCGGTGATCTACGCGGTTGTGAGCGGCTTCGCAAGTTCCATTATCTTCTGGTAGTGGTCCTTGGCCTTCACCGCCGCGCTCGCCAGCAGAACTCCCTTCGTGCCCAGCCTCAACGCAGCCTCTACGTCTTCTCCGGACTCTATGCCAGCTCCCGTGATCACGGCCACGTCTGGGAAGTGGGTGGAGACGAGGCGCACCGTCTCCACGACTGTCTCCGGCTTGTGCTTCGACACGGCCCTGCCGGTACCTATCAGCTCCGGCGGCTCCACCGCCACGGCGTGTGGGCCCAGCGCAGCGGCGGCTAGGCTTGTCTTGGGGTCCGGGGCGCACGTCACCACGTCTAGGCCAACCGCCTTCGCCCTAGCCACGAGCTTGGCTAGGTCGTTGAGCCTTAGGGGGGCCTCGCTGTGGTTTAGGATTACGCCCGAGGCGCCGGCGGCTTTGACGTTGTCCACGGCCACGTGGGAGGTGTATGCGCCGGGTGTCTCCACGTCGGCTCCCTGGGCGTAGACCGGGATCTCCACCGACTGCGCCACCAGCGCCAGCTCGAGGTGGTTAGGCGCCACCGCTATGTTGACGCCGAGTTCTCTCGCCACCTTTTCGGCGGCTTTCGCCACCTCCACGGCCCTGCGCCCCGCCGCTTCGCCGTAGGCCTTGAAGTTTATCACCAGGATTGGTAGCTTCATGACAAACAGTTAGCCAGGTATTAAAAGGAAGTGTGTTGAGCCTGGTGCACCTAGGTCAACTTAACCCCTCTTGAGGGCGAGCAACGCCAAGGCCGCCACCACCAGCAGATAGATAAACAGCGGGACGTGCTCCGCGGCGAGTCTGCCGAACCCCTCAACGGGCGACCACAACGTGCGGGATACCCTGCCGGCGTTGAAGGCCGCGACTAGGAGAAGTGCGGCGTAGACGCCGCGGCCCGGCCTCCGCATCACCAGCCATGCAAATGTCCCGTAAACCACGGCCAGCAACACGTTTTCAGCCACTAGGAGAGGGGGGAGACCCACAAAATTTATGCCAAGGTACCCCACCGCGAGCAACAGGAGGAGTGCGGCTAGGATCTTTTCCATGGGGGAGGGAGATGTGGTAAAATTTAAGTTTTTTGTAGAAGTTTCTTCAGCACGTAAGGCAAGATGCCGCCGTGTTTGATGTACTCCACCTCCGCCCAGGTGTATACGGCGAGTTTTGCCTTAACCTCGTCGACGCGCCCGTCTTTCTTGTGTATTCTAATTGTCACCTCCTTCCCAGGCGCCAAGCCGTCTGAAAGCCCCACTATGTCGAAGGTCTCCGACCCGTCTAGGTTGAGGCTGTCGACAGTGACGCCGGGTGGTAGCTGGATTGGTATTATGCCGACCATGGTGAGGTTCGACCTGTGTATCCTCTCGAAGCTCTCGGCGATCACCGCCCTGACGCCGAGGAGCTTCGGCCCCTTGGCGGCCCAGTCGCGGCTGGAGCCAGCGCCGTAGTTCTTGCCGGCCAGCACAATCACGGGGGTGCCCTCCTTCTTGTAGGCCTCGGCGGTCTCGTAGACCGTCATTACCTTGCCCTCGGGGAACTTTATGGTGAGTCCGCCGTCTAGATCCCCGATTTTGTTCTTGTACCCCTTGCTTGAGAAGGTACCGCGCACCATCACTTGCCAGTTGCCCCGCCTGGCGCCGAAGGTGTTGAACTCCGAGGGCTTCACGCCCAGCGACAGCAGATACTGCCCGGCGGGGTTGTCCTTGGTTATGTTGCCCGCGGGCGATATGTGGTCTGTAGTTATGCTGTCTCCAAGTATAAGCAGAGGCCTGGCGCCCACCATGTTGCCTATCTTCACCTCGCCCTCAAACAGCGGCGACGGCTGTATATAGGTATCGTCTAGTCTCCAGGGGTACAGCAGACCGGTGGGCGCCTCCAGGGCTTGCCACTCGGGCACAAGCTCGCCGACTTTACTGTATTTCTCCACGTAGATCCTGGGGTCTACCCACTCCTCCACTACCCGGTTGACCTCCTCCGGCTTCGGCCAGAGGTCTTTGAGATATACCGGCTTGCCGTCTTGCGTATATGCTATGGGCTCCTCCTCTAGGTTTTTTGTGACGGTCCCAGCCAGGGCGTAGGCCACTACAAGCGGCGGCGATGCCAGATAGGCAGCGCGCACGTCTGGGTGCACCCTCGCCTCAAAGTTTCTGTTGCCTGAGAGCACCGCGGCGGCGAGTATGTCGTGTTCCTTAATCGCCTTGGCGACGGGCTCGGGCAGAGGCCCGGAGTTGCCTATACAGGTGGTGCAGCCAAACGCCGCTACGTGGAAGCCCAGCTCGTCGAGGTACTTCTGCAAGCCGCTTCTTTCAAGTATCTCGGCGACCGCCCTGGAGCCTGGGGCGAAGCTCGTCTTGACGTAGGGAGGCGGCCTTATCCCTAGCTCGACGGCCCTCTTGGCGAGCAACGCGGCTGCGACGAGGAGGTACGGGTTGCTGGTGTTTGTGCAGCTGGTGATGGCCGCGATGACCACGTCTCCGTCTCCAAACTGCGTCTTTCTCCCTTCGATCTCTATCTCGACGACTTTTCTGGCCGTCCGCTTCTTCCTCTCCTGGAGGAAGCTGTGGAAGCTCTTCGGCGTCTCCGCCGGCGTCCTCCTCTGCCAGGGCAGGGTGGGGCCGGCGACGTTGCGCTCCACTGCGGAGAGGTCGAATTCGACGACTTGGCTGTACTCAGCCCCCTCGACCCCGCCGAAGACTCCTTGTAGCTCGTAGTACCTCCTCACCAACGCGATGAGGTCCTCCGGCCTGCCGGTAGCCCTGAGGTACGACAGGGTGTTTTCGTCCACGGGGAAGAGACCGGTGGTTGAGCCGTACTCAGGCGCCATGTTGGCTATGGTGGCGCGGTCCGGCACAGACAGCTTCCTGACCCCCTCGCCGAAGAACTCGACGAAGGCGTCAACAACGTTTATCTTGCGGAGGAACTCCGTGATGGCCAGGACTATGTCTGTAGCTGTGACGCCGGGTCTTGGCTCGCCGTAGAGATGGACGCCGACTACCCTCGGCACTTTTATGGTGATGGGCTCGCCTAGCATGGCGGCCTCCGCCTCCACGCCGCCGACGCCCCAGCCCACCACGCCGAGGCCGTTTATCATTGTCGTGTGGCTGTCCATGCCGACGAGAGTTTCGAAGAACGCCAAGTCGCCGTCGGTCATCACAACCTTCGCCAAGTACTCGAGGTTCACCTGGTGTATAATTCCCGTCCCGGGCGGAAACACGGTGAGGTTTTTAAACGCCTGCTGAGCCCACTTGAGGAAGCGGTACCTTTCCCTGTTTCTCTGGATTTCTAACTCTAGGTTCCTCCTAAGCGCCTCCGGCGATGCCCAGAAGTCGATCTGCACCGAGTGGTCTATAATCAGATCCACCGGGACCTGCGGGTTTATGATTGAGGGGTCCTTCCCCATCTTGACTGCGATATCCCGCATGGTAGCCAGATCCACCACAGCCGGGACGCCGGTGTAGTCTTGCATTAAGACTCTGGAGATCTTTATGGCAACCTCCCCCTCAGGCGCCTTGGGGTTCCACCTCGCCAACCTCTCCAGGTGGTCCCTGGTTATGTCCCGCCTGTCGAGGTTCCGCATAACGTTCTCAAGCAACACCCTGATGGAGTATGGGAGCTTACCAACGTCGTATCCCTCCTTTTCCAGCGCCTTTAGACTGTAGAAACGGTACGTCTTGTTGCCTATCGCTAATCTCTCTACTTGCATCAACGCGGCAACGATTAAAATTAAAATAGTTTTTTGATGGTGAGGCCGACATCACTTCTACAACTGCCTAAACCCGCCCGCGTTGTACCTTACCACGGCCTCCCTCACGGCCCTAGCGCTACCCGTCGCAATTACCGAGGCGTTGTCTAGCTGAAAACTCGTGCCGCAGTATGGGCACTGATGCCTCCTCGCGTCGGCCCTGGCGCCGCTTGCCTTTCCGCACTTGGGGCACACGACGGCTACGTACCGCATCAATACCTTGTGTAGAGGATACGTTTTAGCTTTTTCAAAGCCTCTCCCAAGTCGTAAGACGCGCAGCGGTACCGCGCAAGCCTCAGCTCCACGCCGCCTCGGGGCTCGGGGCCGTGTCTAGCCTCAGTCACGAAGAGCAAGCCTCTGTACTTCACAACTGCGTAGTCCCTCCGCAGGGTGATCCTCCCAAACGCCTTGACGGAGGGGATATATATTGCTACATACTCAGACGGCGGAAAAACAGGCGCGATAGGCTCGACGCAGACGTCCACCCTCTTTACTGGCACGTCGTAGGCCAGCGGCGGCGGCTCGGGGTGAGACACGGGGGCGCAGATGGAGACATCTGCTGGAAGATGGGCCCCCCGCCACTCCACAAGGAGCATCCCAAGACTTGGCAGCTTCGCCTCAGTACACATGACGGCCCCCCAATCACTTTCCAGCAAAGTCTTCACTTCTTGACGAGCCTCAGCCAGCCAGCTTCTGATGGAGGTCGGCGCGCGGAGGTCAAACCGGTACTTGACCCGCCTCTGAAGAAGGCCCTGCACATACGCCCGCCTCACCGGCGTTTTGCGGCTCAATATTTATAAAATCGAGCTTTCGGGGGGCTATGCCGATTTGGTACTACCGGGAAGAGGAAGAGTGGGAAGAGGAGGAGGAGCTCTGGGAGGAGTTCGAGGAGGAGTGGGAGGAGGAAGAGGAGTGGTAAACTTTTTCAAAAGTCTACCATTTTATCTCTTTATATTTTTCCAGGGGTTTTCCAATATTTTAACAAGTAGGGTATGTGCAGGTACAAAGCTGTAGTATAAGGGTTGTTGGGGGTTAAGTTTTTAAACTGCGAAAATACGCATAACCCATGGCGGGGGGCGTGGGGGGTGGCAGGACAGTAGTCGGGAGACACGTCTACGGCAACCTATACGGGTGCGACCCGGAGGTGTTGAGAGACGAGGCGGCGTTGATAACCATCGTTAAGGAGGCCGTGAAGGTGGCCAACGCCATATTGCTCTCCATAGGGTCCTACAGGTTCGGCCCAGAGGGCGGCCTCACGGTGTTTGCCGTGGTGGCGGAGAGCCACATCTCCATCCACACATGGCCCGAGCACGGCTTCGCCACGGTTGATGTATATACCTGCGGCGACCACACCGACCCCAAGGCGGCTTTCGATTACATAGTCTCCACGCTTAGGCCTAAGAAGGTGGAGGCTTTCTTCGGCGACAGATCGATGTATGGTGAGTAGATTTTTAAATTAATATTTTTCAAGTCACATGGTTACATACTTTAAACAAGCATACCTAGAAATTGCTACTTTTATACTCCGTGCCCTAGATACTATAAAACTTGAGGAAATAGAGAACTTTGCCAAGACTATAGAAGAGATATATCGAGCGAATAAGAAGATCTTAGTCGTTGGCGTTGGGAGGAGCGGGCTCGTGGGCCGCGCCTTCGCCATGAGGCTTAGGCACCTAGGCGCCAGGTCATACGTAGTCGGCGAAACCATAACGCCCTCCGTAGAGGAGGGAGACCTGCTGGTGGCCATCTCGGGGAGCGGCTCTACGCAGGTAGTAATCGCAGCTACGGAGGCCGCCAAGAGGATGAAGGCCAAGGTTGCCGCCATCACGACCTACTACGACTCGCCGCTGGGCCGTCTTGCGGACCTCGTGGTTTTCGTGCCAGGCAGGACGAAGCTCGCGTCTATGAACGACTACTTCTCCCGCCAGATACTGGGGATCCACGAGCCGCTCTCGCCGTTGGGTACGCTTTTTGAAGACACGGCCATGGTGGTTCTAGACGCCGTAATTGCAGAGCTTATGAAGCGGCTTGGCAAAAACGAGAGCGAGCTAGCCAAACGGCATGCCAACATAGAGGTGCCATAGTCAGTCTTGTCACCACCGCTCATACATCGCCACACACCTGCCCTCATCAGCAGGTCTCTCGACGTCTTTATTTATTACTTTATCTCCCCCTCAGTGTGGGGAAGTCGTCGTCATCGCGTTCCTTCAACGCCTCTTGATACCTGGGGTCGCTGAGGAGCTCCCTCAACGCCTGCTTTATCAGGTGGCTCCTGCTCTTGAAGAGCCCCCTCTCGACGAGTTTGTCGATCCTCAACATAACCTCGGTGGGCAGCCTGATGGCGACACGCTCAAGAGACACCTTACTCCTCCTCCGAGGCACGTCACAGACTCGATGGAAGGCTTTATGCATAACGTAGGTTTTAATATTGGAATAAACTAGAGCCCGTGCAGTACCTCCATCCTTACAAAGCCCTTACCTCTGACAGAACCTGCGTAAGGTATGTAAAGAGCCTCCTTCTGCAACAGCTGGGAGGAGGCCCCTCCGTATTCAGCACGGGAGACGAGAAGATCCTGGCGCTTTCAGGCTTCTACCCAGAGGACTGGCCCGCCGTGAACTTCCTCACGTTGATGCTGTATCGGTGGAAAAGAGGCGAGCTGGATCTGCCGCCAGTCGCCGCGGCGCCGGTGGTTAACGAGAGGGCGTTCACCGACTCCCCATACGGCAGAAAAGGCGTTGACGTGTATTTCGACTTCCTCGAGCTCAAGACGCTGGAGGCGCGGGAGATCACAGCCTTCTACCACAAGACGAGGCCTAATGTGGTGGCGGTGTTTATGGGCGGACGCGAGTTCGAGGTTGCAGCCACCACAGTCCTCGCGGCGCAGACCTTGGCTGTACGTAAGGTAACCCCCTCGCCGCATACGCCGGAGGGCGCCGCCACGTTGAAGTACAGCCACGCGCTTGTGATTAAGATTCCGCCGTCGCCCAGGGAGTTCATGCCTTTGACGAGACAGGTTGCCGACATTTTAAGAACCGCGGCTTCTCTGCCGCCGCAAGAAAGGAAGGCGATCAAGGTGGAGAAGAAGAACGTCTACTTGTTGCATGGGGGCATGGAGGTGGAAGACGGAGTTGTGTTGGACAACGACGTCTACATGTATGTATGATGAGGGTATTTGTCGGCATCACCGGCGCCTCGGGGGTTGTCTACGGCATTAAAGTTCTGGAGCTTCTACGCAGAGCAGGCGTTGAGATACATCTCTCTATCTCAAAGACGGCGGAGAGGGTGATTAAGCTGGAAACAGATTACGACGTCCAGTACGTGAAGTCGCTTGCGGACTATGTGTGGGACGAGGACAACATGGCGGCGCCGCCCGCCTCGGGGAGCTTCGGGATAGACGCCGTGGCGGTGGTGCCTTGCTCCACGAAGACCCTCGCCGCCATAGCCAACGGCCTCACCGTGAATCTAATCGTCAGGGTTGCCGAGGTGGGCCTCAAGGAGCGGAAGAGAGTGGTGCTGGTAATTAGGGAAAGCCCACTCTCCCTGGTCCACATAAGAAATATGGAGTTGGCTACGCTTGCAGGCGCCGTGGTGATGCCTGCCGCGCCCGGTTTCTACACAAGGCCCAAGACAATCGACGACCTGGTTACGGCGTTTGCAGGACGCGTCCTCGACGCACTTGGGATAAAACACAACTTCACCCCCCGGTGGGGCGCCCGTTAGGAGGCCTCATTGCCGTTTAGGATGGCCCTGAGGAGCTTGGCGAGGTGAGGTGCGTTTGTATCTAGCACTTTCATCGCCGTGTAGACGTCGTCGGGTCTCACCCCGTAGCGCATGAGAGACGCCGAGCACATCCCTCACGCTCTTCATTAAGAGGTCCAAAGCGGTTTATTAACTAGTTACCGTTATACCCCCCTTACATACAGCAAATATAATTGATGAATCAACGGCGCTACCACCGGGACTGCTACAGTGAGAATTACGCCGTTGGCGAAGGCGTAGAGGGCGAAGGAGGAGCCGTACAGCGCCGTGTAGAGAGGCAACGTGTTGTCCATCGTCGTGGCGCCGCCCACCGCCAACACGCCGACCTTGCTGAACCTCCTAGCCAACACAGGTCCCAAAAGGAAGGTGAACTGCTCCCTGAGGAAATTCACAAGAAGACCGTAGGCGCCGCCCACCGCGTCGCCAGCGCTGGCGAGGTAGGGGCCTGTGAAGCTGTACCAGCCCATGCCTAAGGCCACCGCAGGCGTGATGTGGAAAGCCAGCGCGAAGAGAGGCCCCACCACGCCGGCTCCGAGGAAGGCCACGGCCGGTGCGAACAGTACAGACCTCTCTAGTCTGACCTCGACGTGTGCCATGTCGGCGCCGGCGATGAAGAGGAGGAACAACAACAGAGGATCTATCGCAGAGGCGTAGTTAAACTCCGCCGACGCCCCCACGGCCAGGCCCGCCGCCAGCGCCGCCGCGACGTAGAGCGAAATAACCGGCCTCCGGGCCGCGCCGACAGCCTCCGGCTTATTCAAGAAGGAGCCTAGAACAGCTGTGGCGAAGACGAGGGCTAGGGAGTAGAGTATAGACACCGCCAGAAACACGCCGATGTTCCTAAGCACCACCGTAGCCGCGTTGGCGGCCACGAAAAACACCAACACGACGACCACCGCAGTGAACAAAAACCCAGGCGGTCTCCTTCTCAAGGCCCTACCCACGCCGTAGCCCAACACAATAGGCACCACGTATTTAGCGAAGGACAACGCCTGCTGAACCAGCCCGTCGAGCACTCCGTGGAGATGTCTCCTTTATTTAGCTCTTCAGCCCCTTAAAAAGACCGTATATTATTACGTGAGCGGTCCCGGAGAGAGTTCACTAAAACTTTCAGTAAACAAGAAGAAACAGCTCCTAAAGATGGGGGGAAGGATATACACAGAAATCTCACTTGAAGAACTGAAAATATTCATAGTTGCCTTCCAGCCCAGGTGCGACATGTGCGGCGCCAAGATCACATACGCCAAACTGGGCTACGCCAGGTTCGGCAAACGCCCCGAGCTGATACTTTGCACAGAATGTTTAAAAGACTACGCAGAGTACCTAGAGAGCGGTGAAGCAGGCCGCCGCTACTGACAATGATGACTAAAGAGCCTCGACAGCTCTCCTAAAGACTTGGAGAAATTTCTGGCGGAGATCCACCACTTCGTGTCTGCCCACCACGTTGGAGATGACCAGCACGCAACCGGTCCTGAAGCCCCTCAGCCACCCAAGCGCCATTGCGGTGGCACATTCCATCTCCACCGCAAGCGCACCCCTGCGGCGCCAGAACTCGACGAAGGCTGGATCCTCCGCGTAGAAGGCGTCGCTAGACACCACGTAGCCCACCGGCGCCTTCAGCGCCTCGGCCAGCTTCACGGTGAGGAGGGGATCAGCCGCCAGCGGGGGGCTGTGGCCGGGGAAATACGCGCCCAAGACGCCTCCGCTTGGCGCGGCGGCGGCAGCGGCTACCAACACCTCGCCTACTCTGAGATCCCCGAAAGAGCCGGCGGTGCCGATGCGCACAAAGGTCTCCATGCCGAGCATCTTCAATTCCTCCAGCGCTATCGCGGCCGAGGGCCCGCCGATGCCGTGCGCCACCACAGAAACACGCTTGTCCCCCACACGTCCAGTGTAGACGGGGTATCTGTTTTCGTTCACCAGCCTGGCGTCCTCCATAAGCGTGGCAAAGAGCCTCGCCCTAGCGGGGTCTCCCACTCCTATGACAATCGGCGAAACATCTTCCCGTCCGGCCCAAATGTGGTAAGGCATAACACTGTAGAGCTCGGGGTATATAACAAAATAGATAAAAAAGAAATGCTGGAAAGTTGCCATGGAACTGGAGACTTTAACCAAGGCCCTGGGCGTCTCAGGCTTTGAAGATGATGTCCGCCAGAAGATCCTATCAGCCGCACCCGGCGCGGAAGTTGACGAGTTCGGCAATGTGATTCTGCGCGGGCGGTCTAAGGTGGCTTTTGTAGCCCACATGGATGAGGTTGGGCTCCTCGTCACGTCTATAGAGGAGGACGGGAGGCTTAAGTTTAGGAAGGTCGGCGGCGTGGACGACAGAATACTCCCCGGGAGCTCAGTGGTGCTCTACGGCGACGGGTTCAGGGTTGAGGGGGTCATAGGCATAGCGCCTCCCCACTTCCAACAACAGCAACAGCAGCAAGTGTCCTGGCAAGACCTGTACATAGATGTGGGCGCCACGAGCCGAAGCGAGG
>Ga0209821_100028_pt1 | contig 33889 bp, 49 predicted proteins | sample SSWtaG_3_FD_184118 | JGI IMG/M metagenome (GOLD analysis project Ga0209821, IMG submission 184118) | Hot spring microbial communities from Sandy's Spring West, USA to study Microbial Dark Matter (Phase II) - SSWTFFsm_matched (SPAdes)... | ecosystem: Environmental > Aquatic > Thermal springs > Hot... | reverse complement strand
CCCAGCAGTTATGCTCTGGCTTCCAACTCTTATCAATAGGTAAATGAGCAAGATATCTGAAAAAATGATGTTCATAACCTAAAATTTCCTCTATCTGCTTAACTAATTTCCTATAACACCTTAAAAACATTAAACTCTTTGTTCTTTCATAAATGACTGCAAGATAAACCATTAAGATATGTAACTTATGAAACTTTTTACCAAAAAATAAACGTTCTGCTAAACTTCTTAAATGTAAAACAAACATTAAAACAAGTAAGACTACAAAACCAATTGGTAATAAATACATCAAAGGATTTCTAAATCTACCTGATAAAAACTTGCTCTTTCTGTAATGAAAAGGCGGATAATCAAAACCATATTCACCATACCTACTTGCTATATAGTCCCATAACATCATCATATCATACGAAGTCTGATTGTTATAATAACTGTCTCCAAACCTCTTAACCGACGGATGCCTTATAAAATCCCACTCTTTTACCTTTTCATAAAGAATTTTCGCTTTTTCATAAGAAATCCTTGACTTTGTTATCTGATACTGCAAAATGAAATTCAACGTTTGAAGTGCCATAAAAAAGCAACTGTCACCTCTATCTTTTGCTATTCTTGTTTCTTTATCCACATTTACTATCCAACCAAATTCGTCATAAGCCATGTCTTATAAAAGCCTTATTAAAATATAGACTAAAAGCACTATGACACCTAAAATCCCCAAAAGCACTCCAATAGGCTGAAAAATTAAAGCAACAAGAATGAATAAACCAACAAGTGGCTGAAGCATAATGAATGAACCTAAAAAGAAGCCTACAAAAGCAAAAATTACTCCTTCATAAACTCTATTAAGAGATTGATTGAAAATTTCTTTTTCAATTAATTCCACTGCTACTGAAAGAACAAAAATCAAAATAAAACTAATAAATGAAATCACTTCCCAACTTAAAGCAGTATATTTTTGTAAAATCTGCCAAAAAAGAACTGTGAAAAAAGCATAAGAAAGCGTATGCTTTAACTTACTTATATCTATCAATTTTATTTCCTGCATCAAATATTTACAAAATCTTTCAAACATCTTTCACCTCCTTAAAAAAATAAAAACTTCTTTCTCTTTATCTCTCTCATATTTAGAGGAACTCCTTTCTCAACAGCAAAGAAAATAGGCTGTTCCACAGCCTTAAAATACTTATATTTTTCGTCTTCTCCTGCTGAATAGTAGTAACCTTTCGGCATCTTATACTTTACTAAATGTAATGTCCTTGATATAATCCATACTCCTTCTTCTACTGTTTCCAAAAGTTCATAAATCGTTGAATAATCAACATTCTTTTTTAATTCGTCCAAAGTCATATGAAAACGAGGCACTTCTGAAAGATAAATGGTTTCACCAGGACCTATAATTATATCCGCTAAAACTTCTGTTCTGTATCCTTTTTGACCTGGTGCCCAATCCCATTTCCACCTTTCTTTACCAATTGTTGGATATGTTTCTCTTTCTGACCAACCTGGCTCTTCTTTTAATTGTTTCCTCCTTGTTTTCCATAACTCCCTCCATCTTACTTCTCTTTCCCTCGGATAAGGCTTAACTGGAAGCGGATAAATAAGTTCTTCTACATCCATCGGCTCCCTTGGTAATTCCTTTCTGTAAGCAAATGGATATTTCTCTATATCTACAACTTTCGGCACTAAAAAGATTTGCCCATTTTTCTCTATTATTTTCCATTTCATCATTTAATCGTTCCTTAAAAGCAAAATTTATTCACAAATTCATCATAAGGCTCACAATAATCTTTGCCTTCTAAAATGTAAAAAATGTATTTGTTAATGTCTTTATGAGCTCTATAAAGATGACATAATTTTGCTACATCTTCTGAAAAAACTAAATAATCTATACATAGATTTCTACCATCAGTGTAACCACCATAATGCCCTGTATCATTTGGCACACAAACAATAAAAAGAGTATCTACTCTCCAATTTCCTAACCATCTTCCACCTACTATACTAAACCATTTTGGCGGAATATAACCACCCATAACAGTTATACCAGGCAAACCATCTTTAACAATTTTCCTAAAAATAAAGTTTGCTATCTCCTTATTTATTGGCACATTCCAAACTTTCCTTTTTCTCTTTAAGACTTCATGCCATTCAGAAATAGGCTTTTCAACAGCCTCTTCTTTTGTAAAATCTTCAAAGACTTCAAGAGGAATAATGAGCGAAGGTGTATCTTTCGCTAATCTTAACCATTCTTCTATTGTTACACCTGATGTAGCAAGTTTTAAAAGATCTTCTGCTATATCTATAAGTTTGCTTGCTACTTTTATAAATTTCTTCTTAAACATTCTCAACCCCTTGGAGGCCTTCTCATTACTTCCTCTGGCGTATAACCTTCCTCTTTCCATTCTCTGGCTTTTGATGGACCAAAACCTGCATCATACCACCTTTTTGCTTCTTCTGGCGTAAATCCTTCTTTTTTCCATTTATAAGCTATATCACTATCATCAAAATATTCAAGCCACCTTTGTGCTTCTTCTAAACTCTTAAAATCAGCCCATTTCTTTGCCTTTTCACAACTCCCAAAATATTCAATAAATCTTCTTATTTCACCCAAATCAATAAGTTTTTTATAAAGCCACTTTGCACAACTTGGACTTTCAATACCTAAACTTTTTAATTCATAAGCCAGTTCTGGAAAATCTTTAAAAAAATAAGCCCATACGCTTGCTTCTTCTGGATCGTCAAAATAATCACTCCAATCCAAAGCTTCTGTTAAACTATCAAAATACCTATTCCACTCTATCGCGTCATATATGTCTTTAAAATACATATTAAAGCTTCTTAATATTTCGGGATCAAAACCTTCGTATCTAAGCTCATCAGCCTCCTTGGGTGTAAGACCCAATTTGCGCCATTTCTTTGCTTCTTCCAATCCTGTTTCATCAATATTTAATTTTAACTCACCTACCCACGCTTCTGCCTCGCCCGGCTCAAATCCTGCCTCGTCCCATATTCTCGCACAATAAGGATCTGTAAAACCAGCACTAGCCCAGGCTACTGCATCAAGAAGGCCAAATCCTTCTTTTTTCCAACCAGCAAAGTGCTCTACTAAATCTTTCCAAGTCTTAACTGTTGAACTCATACTTAATACTTCACTTGCTTCCGCTGGAGCAAACGTATCAAACCATTCTAAAAATTCTTCGTAAGTGAAACCATTTTGTCTTAATATCTCTTCAAACTCGGGTGTAAGTTCAGGCGGTTCAGCCCAATCTACCAATTCTTTTTCTTCTTCATCTTCCTCCTCTTCTTCAACACCTATTTTTATTAGCCTTTCTGCTATTTTTATCAACTCTTCTGCTATTCTTTTTATATCTTTCATAAAACCCTCCTTTTAATTTTTAAAAATAAAACTACTCTCTCTTCAGCTCTCTGCTCGCCCTTTCAGGAGTGTATCCTAAATCTTTATAACGATAAGCGTCTTCTGCATCAAATCCATACTTTGCCCACTTCAACGCTTCTTTGGGTGAAAAGCCATACTCCATCCATTCATGAGCTTCACCAGGATCCTCAAAATACTTATGCCATTTTTTGGCCTCTTTTGGATTATCAAAATATCTATGCCATTCTATCGCATCATCTATATTGCCAAAATATTTGGTAAGCTCTTCCAATACATCAACATTATAACCTTCGTCTTTAAGCTCTTTAGCCTCCTTGGGTGTAAGACCTAAATCACGCCATTTAACTGCTTCGTCTATTCCTAATTCGGTATCTAAATCAAGCTCTTTTATCCATTCAGTTGCTTCATCTGGTTCAAATCCTTCATGATGCCAAATACTTGCAAAGTCAGCAGTAAACCATTTAGCAGAAGTCCAAGCCGCTGCTGATACTGGATCAATCTTTTCCTCTTTCCACCATGCAAAGTATTTCACTAAATCTTTAAGGTCACCAACAATAACAAAAGCACGCAACTGAGAAGGAGCATCGGTTTCGGCAAACGCTTCAAACCACTTCAAGAATTCTTCATAAGTGAAACCATATTGTCTTAAAATCTTTTCTAACTTTGGAGTAAGTTCAGGTGGATTATCCCAATCTAATTCTAATTCTTCATCCTCTTCTTCAACACCTATTTTTATTAGTTTTTCTGCTATTTTTATCAACTCTTCTGCTATTCTTTTTATATCTTTCATAAAACCCTCCTTTTAATTTTTAAAAATAAAACTGGCACTTTTTACCAATCTACTTTTTCTCTTTTTATAAACTTTCTCCAAGCACTTTCAGGGGAATATCCTCTTCGTCTATATTCATCAGCACTTCCTGCATTAAATCCATATTCTCTCCACTCTGCTGCTTCTTCTGGTGTAAATTTATACCACTTCCACCAATAAGCCTCACCAGGCTTAAAGCCTAATTCCTTCCATTCAAGTGCTTCATCTATCCCTGTATCAACACTCAAATCAAGAGCATTTACCCACTCATCTGCTTCTTTCGGACCAATATCCGCATCAGACCACATCTTTGCAAATTCAGGATCATACCAATCATCATTAACCCAAACTACTGCTTCTTCTGGATCAAATCCTTTCTTTTTCCATCTTGCAAATTCTTCTACTAAATGTCTAATCCTCTTAACATAAACAAAACGACGAAGTCCATAACCAGCACCAGTTTCAGCAAATAATTCAAACCACCTTAAAAACTCTTCGTAAGTGAAACCATTTTGTTTTAGAAACTCTTCTAACTTTGGAGTAAGTTTAGGTGGATCATTCCAATCTATTTCCTGCTCTAATACATCATCTTCTTCCTCTTCTTCAACACCTATTTTTATTAGTTTTTCTGCTATCTTTAAAATTTCATCTGCTATCTTTACAAACCTTCTCTTCATTTTACCCTCCCTATATTTTTTTTATTCTTCAAACTCTAAAAACAAATCAAACTTACCTTTCCAAAAACCTTTCTTCTCTATTTCTCTTAAAATCTCTTCCTTGTTTAAATTGTATTCCCTCACAAATTCACTAAATTCTTCTTTTGTAATTAAAAGCGGATTGCCATCACCAAAATCTATTTCAAAAGCATCAAAAACTGCTTTGATTTTTAATTCACCTGGTAAAACTTCACTTAAAAATTCTTCCTTTCTCATCTTTTTGTCTTCTTTACTTAAATATTCTTCTATTTCATCAATATCCAAATGTTTTTTAACAGGACTTTTAAGACCAAAAACTATTTTCCTACCATCAAATAACTTCAAAATGACATTAACAGGCTCATCTTTAAACTTGTCTTTTGCTACATATAAAGAACCATATCTTATAAAATCTTCAACTTGCTTTTCTTCAAAACCTGCTTTTAAAAGTTTTAACGCTACATCTACCCAAATTTCTTCTTCATTAAGCGGAACTAAATAAAAGTCGCTTTCTTTCTTGATTTCTTTCTTTTCTTTTCTTTTTGTAAATGGCTGTTGCTCCAACTCCTCTGGTTTTATAAGCCATTCTGGTGGAACCATTTCCTCTTTACCATCTACCCATTTGACTATTACAAAATCCTTTGAAAGTTTTCCATCGGTAATATAAGCAATTACTTCGCCTTCAGTTTTGTAATCTCTTTTACTTATAACCTTATCCCCTACACTAAAATAAATATTCTTCCTTTCCATTAAATTACATCCTTATTTTATATTTTCCCACTTCCTCTGGTGTAACAAGTATTTGACCTCTACCTAATCCCAAACCTACACCATATTGCTTAAAATGAGTAAGACACATATAAGCCCAAGGGCCCATAACTGTCTTACCATCAAATCTTGCTGCTTTGCCATCCCTAAAATCACATAAAGGTAATTCGCCAAGAACTGCAAAATAATCTCTCCTGTCTTTAAACTTCTCTATAAGACGTTCGACTTCCGGCTCAATTTGCGCTACTTTTTTATAACCTGCTTCTTTTAAAACTTTTGAAGCAAGCGCTTTCTTTTTTGCTAATTCAAATGCTTCAACTGAATCTATTTCAACTAATTCACCTTTTTCTACAACATAATAACGTCTATAATCATTTCTCCAACTTGCTGATAACCTTGCTTCTATTATATCTCCTTCTGATGCTTCAAATTCCCACTTAGCAATATAAGTCTTATGCTTGGTATCCCATACCTTCAGACTTGGCGGAATGAACTCTCTTTCAAATTTACCACCTTCATACTTTAAAAAACAAACATAAGCGTGTCCTTGCTTACGCGGATCAAAACTTTTTGGAGTTTCCAAAACAAAAACTCTTTTAGCAGCTTTTCTTCTATTTATCTCTTCTATTATTTTTGCTTTCAATTCCTCTAATTCTTCTATTGTCATTTCTTTTAATTCTTCAAAAGATATAGCAGAAAGAATTTTCAATGAAGCTGAAACAAAAGGTTTTTCTACTTCATATCTTTCTTTTAAAATCTCATCAACTGCTTTCATTAAATCATAAAGCTCTTCGGTAGTCAAACTCTCCAAATCAACTGAAAGAAATGGACTTGACTTCTTTTTATAACTTGATAACACTTTATTAAAATCTTTTACTCCTAAAACTTCTACAAAGGCACTTGCTATTTTTAAGCCCTCTTTTTCATAACAATAAGGACAAGTTAAATCGTCCAATTCTAAATTCCTTGAAGCAAGCGCTTTGACAAAATTCTTTTCCAAACCTCTTAATGTTATTAAATCCAAAAGTTTCTCCACAATTTGCACTGCTATTTCAGGGTCAAGAAAAACTGCTTTAATTGTTTCTGTCAAAAGAACTTCATTTGGCTTTTCAATTGGCTCTTCTTTCTCTATTTCTTTTTCTGGCTTTTCTTTAACTTTTTCTTTATCTTCTGCTTTTCCTTCTTCTTCTAATTCTAAATCCAATTCCTCTTTATATTCCACTTTTGGTTTTCTGTAAGGAAATTCCTGCCCTTTAACAATTTTACTTGCTGTTACTGGCTCAATATGCTCTATATCTACTACGCTTTCTTCTCCTGTTGTTTTTGACTTAATTTTTGCTTTACCTGTTGCTTCATCCAACTCTGTTATAACATATTCGCCTACTGGCTCACCTTTTCTTTTCACTATATCACCTGGTTTCGCTGAAAACCTTTTCAACTGATTATTAGCAAAAACTAAAAATCTTTCTTCTATGTCCCCTACTTTAATTGGTTCATCAAGCTGAACTAAATACCTTCCATTTCCTATATCTTTCAAAATTAAACCTTTTTTGCCATCATTAGTTATAACTTTATCACCTGGACTAAAAGAACTTGTTTCTGCTTCTCTATATTTTAATTCACCTTCTTTTAAAAGTTGCTTAAACCTTTCTAATGGCATAACAGCAATTTCTTTTGATAAAGCATTCTCTTTTAATATAACATTATTTCCCTCAAACTCTATATAAAACCATTTTTCAAAAGTAGGCAAATAAACTTCTTTTTTGTGCAAAAAACTTATATCTTGCAATCCAATATTTTTATCATCTGCTATATTAAAATCTGTTTCTTTTGCTTCCCAATTACCATATGAACTTGCTTTTCTTAATTCTGCTAAACTGGTATTTTTTAATTCATTCTCTACAAAATTCACTATTTCAAAAATCTCTTCAAGATTTTCTAAATAGCCTTCTTCGCCCATTACCTCTTTCAAATCTGCCATAATTCACCTCCTAAACTAAAAAATTTAGCAAAAACTCATTCTTACTTAAAAGCTCCATTTTATTTTCATCGCTCAAACTCTTTATAACATTATACCTATATTCAAGAGCATTCAAAAGCAGATTATATGCAGCATCGTTTTGCTCTTCTAAAAAAATATCAACAAACCTGCTACCCAAAAGCTCTGGTGGCAAAACATTAAAATATTTTGCTATTATTTCTTCTGCTTTATCCCTATGCTTTTTTAATTCAAAAATGTATTGTTCTAAAAGTGGTAAAAGATGTTTTAACTCTTCCATAAATCTATTCCTTTAATGGATATGTTTTTAAATATTCTAATATTTCAGAGAAAAACTTTTCATAGCCTTCTTTTATCAAAGTGTTTCTTAAATCTTCAATAGCATAAGTGTCTGCTAATTTGATTGCTTCTAACCTTGAATTTAATTCTCCCTTTTCATCCCACTCATTTATAATTTTTTCTGCTATTATTCTTACACCCTCTCTGTCAAGATAATGCTCTTTTGCTATTGTGGAAACTATTCCTTTGCTAAAATAAGGACTCAATTGACCTTCCAAATATTCAAGATAACTGCCTTTTGTTTGTTTTATAATATCTGAAAAAGAAGGTATTTCTATTCTCTGCTCTTCTTCTTGTTGCGTTATTACCTGTAATGCTTCATTTGTTAATTCGTCAATAAGAAACTCTCCAAATTCTTTTGAAGGGAAAACTTCTTTCTCAAACCAATCAAGAAGATGCTTTTTGTCTTCTGCTGAAAGAGACTCCCAACCTACATCTTTTCCTATTTTGTCTTTTAATTTCGCCCAATACTCCACTAACTCCACTGTCACAAGTTCTATCGGATAATTAAATTCCTTGTCTTTTAACTTTACAATCCAAACTTGATTTTTATCATAATATTCTGCTTTCATTCTTTTACCTCCACATCTATTTTTATTCCTTCAAAAACACATAAAATCCTTAAATTGCCTGCTAAGACACTTATATTGATTGACTTTAACTCTGGCAACTTCGCTTCTTTTGGGTAAAAATGATTTATAAAAGCAACTGACCTTGCTATTCTATCCAAAATGATTGGTCTTACTAAATCTAACTTGCTACCTCTAAAACTCCTTATATCCAAACCATAACCCAAAAACGGTTTCCAAGTTGAATAAACTAAAAGCACAATAAATTGCTCTTTCATTTCTGTCCCTGAAACTGAAACTAATTCGCCATTTTTCACTTCCAAATCAAAATATACTCTTTGAGTAAGTTTTAAATCTTTCATTTTTTAAAATGCCCAAAAGGTTTTATTTTAATCAACAATTTATAAATTAACCTCGCTTACTCTTTTATCAACAATAATATCAGTCATATAAATCTGTTTTTGCCAAATCAAATTTTCGTTTTCATATTCATAAAGAATAACATCAAAATATAAATTTTCTCCTACTTTCCAAAACTTTGTTATTTCGCCTGGTATAAATACTTCTATAACAGAATCTTCTTGAATAATTTTTATATAAGGTTCGCGAGGAGTTGCTACATCATTAGTTGTTTTTGTTAAAACTAATTCCCCTTCCAAATGCGGCAATTTTCTTATTGTAAATTTTGCTTTATAAATCTTTTTGTTAAAATCAAAAAGTTCATTTGTTTCTTCATTGTAGCAAACTAATTGTAAAAGAAAATCGTCCCCTTGTTTAATAGATAAAGTCATAATTAATCACTCTCGTTTAACAAATCCTCTGGTGTTCCTAAATATATTCCACTCATCCTTGCTTTCATTTCATTATAAATGTCAATAATCTTTTGTTCTGGCTCAAAGAAATTCGCCGTATCTTCAAAAACCCATAGCGTCTTGGCGAATGGAATCAAACTAAAAGCGACACCTTGCGAAGATATACCAAATGAAATTATAAAAACCTTTTCAAAAACATATTTGTCTTCTTGCTTACCTTTAAATTCCCCAATAAGAACTAAATTGCTTAAAATTATTCCCATTACCCCTTTCATTCACCTACCCTCCTTTTTATTTTACTCCAATCCATCTGCAAAGGTATAACTCTTCCAACTGGAAATGGATTAACCCTCCCAAGTTGTTTAAAAAAGAATTGCTCCACTTCTTGTCTGCTTTTCTGTGTTAAAGTATCTGCTAATGAACTAGACTTTACAAAAACTTTACCAAGTGGTAACTTCAAAGTATTTAAATTAATTAATTCTTCACAAATCTCTGCCCAAACATCCACTATGTCTTGCTTACCAACTGAAACCCTTGGCTTTGAACTTGCTTTTTCTTTCAAATACTTTATCTGAATATAACCTTGCTTCGTTATTTGCGTGTCAGGAAAACTGATAAGCAAATTCTCTATTAAAGTTCTTAAAATTTCATAACCTTCTTTCGTAGCATTCTTTTGCACTGCTCTATAACCTAATTTTAAACACTTATTCACCAAATCGGAAGATTGCCAGTGGTCTATCCTTATAATGACCTGACTTCTTGGTATATGCTTAATAATCTCTAAAAGGACTTCATTTACATTATCTGTATCAACTACTACATTCAATTCTTTTTGCGGTCTCCAAACAAGCGTATCAAGAATTATAACTTTTTCAATAATAGTTCCACCTTCATTAATCTTTTCTTTATAACCAATAGCAAGAGCAGTATCTGAATTCTTTTCACCTTTATCCACTGCTATAACAAAATTCTTGTCAGAAGGCAAATGAATTGAATTAATCTTTATTCTAAAAAATATCTTGTCTTGAACTTTTAAAAATTCTTCTTTATAATCAATTGCACCTTTTCTACCAACATCAATACAATCCAAAACCCTTTCTGGATAATTGAAAAAGATTTCAGTTTCTGCTTTTTTACCACTTATACAAAGATATTTTCTCCTTGCTGAATCCTCATCTATTTGAAATTGCTGCTTCAAAACTTCCGGAACAAAATAACTTTCTCCACTCTCTTTATCAGTATAAACGAAAAACTTACCTTGATACTTACTTGGACGCATCTCCCAAGTAAACCTTTTTGAAGCATATGCTTTTTCTATTTCGCCTTTTTCTATTTTGGAAACAAGTTGAGCAGTAGCATCAAATTCTTTGTCCAACCTCATATATGACATTACTATACCTATATAAGGTAAATCTCTATTTGATGTTACAAGTGAATTCAAAATATTTTTTGCCCATTCCAATTCCACTTGACTTTTTGCACCTGAATACTCGTCCAACACAAAAAAGATGATATTTTTACCTTCCCAGTGCTCATACTCTGAATGCTCTGAATAAATTCTTATGTTTTTCTCTTTATAAGTAATCACTTTTTGCGAAATCTCTATTGTCCCCTTTTTACCATTTGAGACCTTTTTACCTGCTTCTATAAGCGTATAGTTTTCTTTGAAATAATCTGACTTTAATATTCTATTCTTTATTCTATCAAAAATGTTTACCTTTGATTGATCACCTGAAAGAGCAACATTCACTAATGCTAATTCGTCGTTTGGGAAAATACCAAAAAACTTCTGCGGTGAATACATATTCAAAAGAGAATAAAAAGCATAAAGTTCCAATACCACTGCAACAGTTCCTTTACCTGAACCTTTACCCCAAAGCCAAACAAAAAGATTTTTGTCTCTTTCCCAAGACCAAATATCCTTACCATTGACCAAAACATTTTTTGCTTCAAGATACTGAGGATATTCAAGCTCTTCTTTCAAAACAACTTTTAAAAACTCTTCAAAAGTGAATAACTTTTCTTTACTGAAATATTCTTCCCAAAATATTTCTTTTTTATTCAAAAGCATAATAACTCTTTTCAAAATTTTGACTTTTTTTATAATTGTTTATTTTCAACATTTTCCGTAATTTTCAATTCAAAATTTGTATATAAATCCCTTATTATTGAAATAATGCTATTTGCTATATCACTATCAACTTGCTTTTCAGCAAAAAAACTTTTAAGACTTTCTAAAAGTGCTACAAAAACCCTATATAAGATTTCTGCTATGTCTAATTTTTCAACATATCTTTGTAAAGCAGTTGAAACAAGCGTTTTAGTTCTAATAAGCCTCTCTAAAAAAATTACCTTTTCTTTCTCTGAAAAAACTTGATTTGTCTCTACCATTTCTATTAATTTATTTGTTAATCTCAAGGCATTTATTAACTCTTCAAATGAACTTACCTTCTCATTAGAAAGTGCTTCTTGCGTTAAAACTTTTATAACCTTACCCATTTCGTTATCATTAATCTTTTTACGCCATCTTAAAAAGTTTCTTATAGTCTGATCTGAAACATTAAAACCTTTCTTTTTTAAATAATGCATTATTTTTAAAGCAGACCAACCCTTTTCAGATAAAGACAAAACTTCATCTGCTATACCTAATTTTATAATCTTTTCACCATTTAGCATAATCTTTATTATAGACAAAAGGTTGGCATTTTATCACCATTTTTTAAGTCTTCCACCAAAAACTATTTCTTTAAACGCATCCAAAAAAGTAAGATAAATAAACCTTTTGGCCTCATTAGACACTTCATTAGCCCTTTTATATAATCTATGCAATATCCTTTTTACTATCGCAGAAACAGCCCAACAAACCGGACCTTTAATTGAATAACCAAGTTTTTTAGCATAGTATTTTGTTGGACGAATGGGGAAAAACATTATTTTTCTAAAAACCTCATATTGCCTTTTTGTTAATGATGCTTTCAAAAACTTTCTTATAACTTCATAATTCCTTAATAAAATCAATCTATACTCAACATATTTTCTTAGCAACTCCCTTTTTTTATAAAACTTAACATAAGTGCCTCCTACATACCTTCTAGCTGCTTTTGCTGAAACATTTTCGGCTAAACTCAAAAGCACATACCTTTCATAATTATTTAAAGACTTTAAACGTAAAAGATTTCTAATGATTCCATTCCTATCCATATTGACACTTTAAAATTTTCCAACATAACAAAAACCTTATCTTTTTTTCTGTCAATCTTTTTTATCACACCCAAAAACCCAGCAAAAACTCCTTTTGTTATCCTTACAAATTTCCCCTCTTCTAAAATCCCAGAGCAGGTTATTGAATACTTACTACAATTTTCTTTAAACTTTTCAATTTCATAATCTGGTATTTGATACAATTTACCTTCACCGTTAAAAAAGAACTTTTTAATAAACGGCTCCTTTGCCTTCCACAAAATATAATCAAAATCCTCCTCTATTTTAAAAAAAATATAGTTTGGGCAAAGCAAAACCTTTCTGCTACCAAAAGTTACAAAAGGAATGAAAAACTCTTCAAGCCTACCTCTAATAAACGGCCTTAAAAACCGCTCATAACGCTGTTTAATCAAAAAGGCAGTGTTCGCTTTAATAAAAGCTGCTGACCAAAACAGCTTTATTGACACTTAAAACCGCCTTTCAAAACTTTTACATCTATAAACAACTGCTATGTTAAACTTAACATTATATTTTTTGCACCTCCAACTATCAATAAGATTTTCAATATGGACACAAGAGGCACAAGATTGCCCAATACTTTCTGCTACAAATAACTCAACTGCCTTCCCCTCTATTTCTTCACTTTTCCCCTCTTTTGTATTTTCATCTATTTTTTCTTCTATCTCACTTTCTTTTCTTTCACCTTGCTTATCCTCTGTTTTCTCTTGTGTTTTTCTTTCTGCCTCCTTAATAGACAAGCCATCTTCTTCTTTCACATCTTCTTTTGCCTTTTGATTATCTTTACAAACATCTTCTGCTTGAAAAATCTTTTTTGGAATTGAAATAGCATATTTGCCACCAATATATCGTCTAAAAACACCTTTTAAACCTTTAAGCATTTTAAATGCTTCATTCATCGTATCTTTGTCTTTAAAATAGAACCAATAGCAACTTATTGCCTCTTTTTTTGTTTCTGCTAATTCCTCAAGTCTTTTTAAGATTCCATTCATTTTACCCTCCTTTGTTTAAAAAAAATCACAAATCTCTAAAATCATATCTAACTTTTTTTCTTTTATTTCAATTTTAAAAGTTTCTAAATCTTTTTTCCAAGTCTTTATTTTAGCAACTATATACTCTAACAAAACTTCATTTGGCACTTTTAATGAAATAAGATATACGTTTTCTAAAAACTCTGTCAATTTATCCCTTTCTAACACCAAATTAAAAAGTTTTTCCTTGTCTTTTCCATACTTTATAAACTCTTCTTTTGAAATAATTGGCTTAATATTGTCAGAAGCATCACCTGTAAAAATCTTATATAAAATAAAATCAGATTGAGTAAAACCTATAACTCTTTTAAAATTTTCTAAATCAACGATTTTTTTAATATCCATCAAATAAACTTTCGTGTTTTCATCAACAAGTTGTAGCAAGTCTCTATCTATTGTATGAATGCAAAAGTCGCCATTATAATCAAAATGAAATCTTTTGGCAAAAATGTAATTATAAATAAGTTCATCGCCTTCATAACCTTTAAACCAAAAAGTCGGCACAATATAGTTTAAAAGTTTAATTCCCAAAGCATAATCTTTAAAAAGTTCTTTTCTTTTCTCTAACTCTTTTTGTGTTAATTCTTTCTTTTTATATGAAGCAACAAATTCTGCTTTTTGTGATTTACCTACATCAAAAACAACTGCTACACTTTGTGTTCTTTTTAAAAGTGAAAAGATGTATTTAAAAGTTTCAATTAAACCGCCTTTATACCAAAGCACTGTCCCGTCAACTATATGCTGAATTTTCATTTCAATCGTATAGCAAGAGGTAAAACCTCTTCTTTAAACCATTTAACTGCTTGCCAAACCGCATTAAAATCCGTTGTTATAAGATTTGCTTCAAGATTCTGCTGTAAGGATTTTAATGACCAATTCGTTGAACCTACTAAAAGCACTCCATCTGCTATTATCATTTTTGCGTGAAGCGTTACACCTTTCATAAGATAAATTTCCCCACCAAACTCTTTTAAAAAAGGTAAAGCTTCTTTAATCTTCTTTTTTACTTTATTGAAATTCTCAAAATTGAAAACTATTTTACAGTCTTTTACCCTTTTTGAAGCATTAGACAACTTAGCATAAAAAGCGTAATTTTGCTTTTTGTAAGCAAATTCATAAACTGTTATCCATAGTCTTATTGAAACATTTTCAAAAAGATAAGTCGCAACTTGTAAATATTTTTCTCCTTTAACAAAAAATGTCATATTGCCATACTTAATTCCCTTAAAAGACACTCATAATCAGGATAATCATTTTTAAGCAGTTTTATATTGCCGTGGGCTTCATAAAGTTTGTCAAAAAATTCCATTGCTCTTTTTGAAATCCTTTTTTGAAGTTTTTGTCTTAATTTTATAAAAGCGGAATCCATTTCAATTATAGCATCTTTTTGTTCATCAACCATTTCTAACGACAAAAACTTTTTCAATTTCAAAATATGATAATAAATCGTAAAATAACGGGCATTATAAACTGCTACCTTTTCTAAATGTGCTGGATTATGTCTACCCTCAAAATAATAAGTCAAGTATTTTTGGAAACAATCAAAAAGCACTTGCTGATAAATGTCCTCAAAATATGCCAAAAGATTATTCGCCCATAATAGCCACCAAACCGTTTGTTTAATCTTTTTGTTTAAGTCAGTATTTCCATAGAACTTTTGCCAAATGGAATATTGTTCTTCTTTTGAAAGCCTTTTAAACCTTTCCAGCATCTCTTTTCTAAAAACAAACATTTCTTTGCTATTTCTTCTTTTTCTTACATCACCATAATAATTATACTTGCTCTTTTGTAGCATCTTTCACCTCCTCATTTAAAAAAGAAACTTCAAAATTAAAAACCTCATTAAAATCTTTTGCTTCATCCCCAAATAAATAATCTATCCTTAAAGATTTGAATGCCTTTGAATATTTTCTTCTTACAATTAAAAAACCCCTTGGCTCTTTCATACCTTTAAAATACTTTGACACTCTAATAATAATTTTATTTCCATTTTTATCAAAACCATAGAAAAAATCTTCTGTATGTTTATGATCTGCTATTTTGTCTTTTTCAAAAAAAGAATGCAATACAGAAAGGATTTCTTTATTCATTCTTATAACTGCTATAAATTTATTCATCCCTCAATATGCAATATATTATATAACAAAAAATATTCAACATTCAACAATATTCTTATCAATTGCCTCAACCAAAATAGATGATTTACCATTTAGTTTTTGCACTTTCACTTTCGGAAAAGGAAAGGGGAATTGAAGATGCGAAACAATAACATAATTCTCTGCTAAACCTTCAAAAGCATCAAGGATTTTTTGAATACTTGCCATATCAAGTCCATCAAAAACTTCGTCAAAGAATAACCAACCAAGCGTTTCAGCACTTCTCAAAAAAGACCTTAAAGCAAAAATTACTGCTATGTCAAACTTCCTTTTTTCACCTTGCGAAAACGTTTCTAAAAGTCTTTTGCCTTGCCTATTATAAAGATATACTTGTAAATGCTCTTCATCATAAAAAAATTCTACACTAAAAGGAAAATTGAAAAACTCTAAATATTCATTAATTAAACTTTCAAAACTATAAAAGAATGATTGTAATAAAAGATTTTTAACACCTTTATAACCAAGCTGTTTTTTCCAAAATGTTGCTACATCATAAAGTTTTTCCCATTCATTCTTTTTCTCTAAATATTCTTTCAAAATATTTTGATATTTTTGTATATTCTCTTTAAGAAGCCCTTTCTGATGGATAAGTTCATCTCTTTTGCCTTTTAATTCAAGTTTCTTTAAATAACCTTTTATATCAACATTTTCTAAATGCTTTAACTCTTCAATTTCCTTACAAACAGATTTCAACTTTTCCTTTAAAGCATTATAATTCTTTAAAAGAGTTTCTATTTCTTTTTGGATTTGTGCCTTTACAAAAGAAACTTTTCCGTCCAAAGGACGCAAACAAACAGGACATATACCTTTTTCAACATTTTTTTCTGCTTCCCTTAAACGCTTTAAATCTTTTTCAAACGAAAGAATATCTGATTCTAAACGCTTTTTTTCTTGCTTTAAAAGTTGAAGTTTATTGTAGCTTTCAAGATCAATCTCTGGCAAAGTAAGTGTATCAATCTGCTTTAACTCTTCATCTATTCTTAATAAATCCTTTTTTGCCTTTTCTATCAAAGAAGCATTTAATTCTATTCTAACATTAACTTCATTTAGACTTTTTTCTATTTCCTTTTCTTTTTGCTTTACTTTTTCTAAAAGCATATCAACTTTTTCTAAATTTACAAACCTTTCAATAAGTTTCTTTCTTTCTGTTTCTGTTAATTTTGAAAATCTGTATCTATCCGTAAAACAAGTTGTAAGCATAAAATCATAAAAGGAACCAAACTTTTCTTCTATAAACTTATTTACTTGCTTTACACCAACTATTTTTTTACCATTTAACATTAATAAAGCATTTGAACCTTCTTTTTTTGAAAAAATACGCTTTAAAACTCCATTATCAAAGTGCAATTCTACTTTCATTCTTTCTGTGCCTTGCCTTACTAAATCCTCTAACAAAACTTTTCTTAGACTTTCACCATAAAGACCAAAAACAATTGCTTCTATTATAGCAGACTTACCTGAACCATTTGAACCACCTTCATCAAGATTTATACCTTCTATTACGAAACTATTTTTAAAAGAAAGATCTAACGCCTCAAAAGACAAAAAGTTCTCTGCCACAAGCCTTTCCAACCTCATATATTATTATAAACTAAATTCAAAATTAGCAGCATAATCAAAAATCCTTTTGCCCAAATCATCAGGGTCTTTACCTTTTGGCAATTTTAATACCTTAACATTAAACCAACCTTTTAGCCTTTCATAAACTTTTTTTATCTCTTCTTCGGCATCACCATCCAAGCAAATATAAACATTTCTAATATTTTTTTGTAAAAGCAATTTAATACGATTATCATTTATTTGCGTCCCAAAAAGCCCGACTGCTACAACCCCTTCCTGATAAAGCTTTATTACATCTAATACACCTTCAACCAAAACAACTTCATCGCCATTTACCAAATCTAACCCATATAAATAATTTGCTACATCAAAACTTGGCTGATGGAACCATTTTGGAGGGCCTGAATAAACAGCTCTACTTGTAAAACCTACACATTTTCCATTAAAATAAACAGGAAAGATCAGCCTGCCAACCCATTCATTTATACCCTTTCTTATATCAAAAATACTTGCCGTAGCAAATGTTATACCTCTTTTTTCTAAAAACTTTTTATAAACTTTTGAACTTTCATCAATAGGCGGAAAAACATTAATGTTTACTTGAACATCATTTTTTTCAACATTTTCTTTTAAATCAATCTCTTTATTATTCCTTTTTAAAAAATTTTCTATATACAAATCCTTTATCCTTTTTTTTGTGATTTTCTTTATCAAGGACAATAAAGTCCCACTTGCTCCACAACCAAAACAGTAATAAACACCTTTTTCAAAATTAATAAAAAGTGAGGGTTTTGTTTCATCATGAAAAACACATTTTGTCGCATACTCTTTTCCTATCCTTTTTAAAGTAATATATTGTGAAAGCAAATCAATTATACTTTTACTCATCAAAAAAATCCCAATCTTCTGCTTCTAAATCAACATCGCTTTTTGTTACATCTTCCTTATAATCTAATACACTTGCACTTCTTATTATAAACGTTTCATAATTCACTTTAAGATTAATAAGTTTTCTTGCGCCAACCCTTCTTGCCTTCATAACAAAAAGACGCATTTCCCCTTTTTCTCTTTCTTCTTTCGTTTGTGCTATTGATAATCCTATATCGGCTGAATTCATAACATCTCTTGCACCCGAAACATGCAAAAGATCAGGCACATCAACTTTTAAAGCACTTTTCACCACTTGTATTGCTGTCCAAATCGGAATATTTAATTCTATCGCTATTGAGGCCAATAAATCATAAATCATTATTAACTCTTGCCATCTATCAGAATAAGTTCTTGGCGCTTTCATTCTTTGCGCATAATCAACAACAACTAAACCAATATTAAGCCCTTTTGACTGATAATCCAAAATGTCATTTTTCAAAGCATAAGGTGTCAAAAAATACATAGGATACCATTTGATTATAAGCTCTGCCTTTTTCTTTGTATAAATCTCAATTAGTTTTTCATAAAACTTATCCTTTTGAGAATAAATTTCTGACTCTGTCATTTTTGTAAATATTTTGTCAAATCTTCTTGCTAAATCCTCTTCTTTGTTCTCAAAAGAATAATAAATAACAGACTTTCCTAAAAAACAACAAGACGCTGCTACATTTTGTAAAAACATCGTTTTACCAAAACCTGTTATACCTGCTACAATACCCAACTCCCCCTTTGCTAAACCGCCTTCAAGCACCGCATCTAATGCTCTTATACCTGTTGGAATTCTCGTTGCTACGACATCTTTTGAAAGTCTTTCTCTTATTTTTTCTTCATCAAAATACTTATAACCTTCTTCTTCAAATGACACTTTTAACGCCTCATCAAAATAACTTCTTATAACAGAATAATCAACATCTTGACCATTCTTTTGTTTTTCTAAAATTTCAATTGTTTTTAAAACGGCATCTTTTGTTCTAGAATAAAGAATGAATTCCTGACATTTGCTTTCAAGCCATTCATCCTCATAAATTTCAATCTCATTAAGTTTATTTAATTCAAGCATAGCAAGCTCATCATTATTTAACCATTCTTTTATAACCTCTTGTGTTGGAAGCTTATTGAACTGATAAAAATACCTTTTTAATTCTTTGAAAATCTTTTGATGGACTAAATTCTCAAAAAAATCAACCTCAATATAGTCAATGTATTTTGTAGCAAACCTTTTATCAATACAAAACTTCTTCAAAATCTTTCTCTGTGTGTCTAAAAGCATAATCACCTCCTTTTTTGTCATAAACTAACTGAAAAATCTGAGTTAAAAAAAATCTATCTTTTTTTCTTATGTTAAACTTATTCAAAAATCTTTTAATATAGTCTGAAAATGGATAATAATCCATCAAAAAGACATCACCTTTTAAAACTAAAAAAAGATGCTCTTTTTCTTTTATACCTATTCTTTTATAATACTCTTTCAACTTTTCCCAATCCTCCATTTCTTTTTCAATAACTTCAATTAACGAAAGTTTATTAGCAAACTTTTCTTTAAACTCATTTAAAACCTCTAAACTTATTTTGTCTAAAAGCCAAGGCATAACAACTTTGTTTTTAGCAAAGAAAAGAAAATCTATCAATCTATATGGATTAACATTATTGTTTTGGCAAAACTTTAAAAAGCCTTGAAAATTTTCTTTCCATTTTCTAACGTTATAATAAAAACCCATTTGCTTTGCCAATATATCGTAATAACTCATTAAAAAATTTATTTCATCTTTTGAGAAAATCTTCCTCTTCATCATCTTTCTTATAAAAAATCTTTAAAAAAGGCAAAACAGAAATTTGTCTTTTAAGTTTTTCATTTTCATCCCAATCTGTAACATCTTTAACACTTAAAAACATAGCAGAACCCCTCAAAATTTCCTGGGCATTCTCAAATAAGAACCTTCTTGATATTTTAAAATCATCAAAAAAGCCCGCACAGACAAGCGCCTTAAAAACATCACTTTGTGGTTTTACTTTTCTAACAAAATCGTCTATTGAATAGAAGTTATTAAACTTACAAATTTTTTTCGCTTGTGCTTCACCTATTCCTTTAATCGTCATAACACCTAAATAAAACTCATTTTTTGAATTATATTCTGCTATTAATACAGGTTTTGAAACAGAAGGTAAATAAACATTTATATTGTCGGAAATCATTTCATTAATTGCTTCTGCTATATCGTTTTCTCCAAGATTTTTTTCTAAAAAGGCTTTATAAAAAACTAATGGATAATTGTATTTTAAATAAGCAGTAGCAAAAGAAATCAAAGCATAAGCAACTGAATGCGCCTTATTAAAAGCATACTCGCCAAAATTTAACACTATCTCCCAAAGTTCTTCTGCCTTATCATAATTTCTTGCTTTTAACCTATTTATAAAATCATCTTTATAATTTGCTAAACTATTGAAATCTTTTTTTGCTATAAATTTCCTAACTTTGTTAATTTCAACTTCCGAATAACCTAAACTCTTAAAAAGTTGCATTATCTGCTCCTGGAATAAAAACAAACCATACGTTTCTTTAACAATCTCATCAATAAAATCTATATATTTTCGTCTTATTTTCCCTGTTTTGTTATAGAAAATTATATCCTCGTAAAACTCTTTTAAAGGACCTGGCCTTATAAAGGCATTCAAACTAACTAAATCATTAAAATTTTTTACTTTGTAATCACTGAGAACTTGCCTTGCTAATTGCGTATCAAACATAAAAACACCAACTAATTTCTTTTGATTGTATATCTTATCAAAAATCTCTTTATTATCAAAATACTTTTTAAGCGAAACAAAAAAGTTTTCAATAGGCTGATTAGTAATTTCTAACACTCTTTTAATAACTGAAAGAGTCTTTAGCCCTAAAACATCAAACTTACATAAGCCTATTTCTTGTAAATCTGTTGCTTCAAAAGCCAACGTTTCACAATCACCAACTTTTTCAATTGGTATAAAAAATAAAGCCTCTTTGTTCAAAATGAAGCCAGCAGCGTGCCTTGATTTATGCCTTATCCTCCCAACTAATTTATCTACAATTTTTCTTAAATATTCAGGTAATTCCCAAACTGAATTCGCATTATAATTCATTATTCTACAAACATCTCTGAATGCTTGCTTTTCTCTCCAATAACAGAAACTTGCTATTTGTATAGCACCATATTTGCTTTTAATGTAATCTATTACTTCTTGGCGACCTTCATCATCAAAATCAATATCAATGTCTGGTGGTTCTGTTCTATCAATACTAATAAACCTTTCAAAAGGTAAGGCATAATCAATAGGATTAAGTGCTACTATGTCAAAAAGATAAGCAATAAAAGAGCCTCCAACTGAACCTCTGCCAGGTCCTACTAAAATATTCTTTGATTTAGCAAAATCTATAAAATCCTTTACTAAAAGCAAATTTGAATAAAAATCTTTTGCTAAAAGAACCTTAATTTCTTTGTCTAATCTTTCTGCTATTTCCTTTTGTCTAAAATCTATTCCTTTTTTTTCTAAACCCTTTTGAATTTCAACAAAAAACTCTTTTTCTGTTTTCAAAGGCAAAACATCTTTAAAATTTATTTGTTCAATTTCAAATTGACATTTTTCGGCTACCTCAAAAGTATTTTCAAACGCTTGCATAATTTCTTTGCTAACACATTTATGATATCTCATAACTAAATTAGCAATTTCATTTTCATCAAGCAGACACAAATGCTTATTCAATTCAACACTGCTATCAAACTTCTCATTTCTGTTTATACAAGAAATAATCTCACGCAAAAAAGCGTCTTCTTGATTGATATAATGAGCATCAAGAGTAAAACAAAATTTCAAAGAATATTTTTGCTTTAAAATCAAAAGATACTCATTCAAATCTCTTCGCATATCAGAAGGTTCAACAGCCAATTCAAGATAAAAATCATCACCAAATTTTTCAATAAACTTTTCAATATATTGAGGTCTTTCTAAAAAGAGATTATAAACGCAACCTGAAAGAACTACAATGTCTAAATCAGGTTGATTCAAAAAATCATCTAAAAGTATTCTTGGCTTATAATAAAAGCCTTCAAAAAACGCCTTTTTGTGAAGTTTTAAATAACTTTCCCAACCCTTTTTGCTTTTGAAAAAGATTGTTAAATGCCAACTGTCTCTTGTTTTTTCATACTTATCAACAACATAAATTTCTATACCTAAAATAGGCTTTAATCCATTTTCTTTTAAAGCCTTTTGAAACTTCCAAACACCTGAAAGCGTTCCGTGATCTGCTATTCCTCCACCAATAAAACCTTTTTCTTTTAAAGCAGTAGCATATTCACTTGGTGTAGGAACACCATCACCAATTGAAAAAGTTGTATGTAAATGCAAAGGAAAATACAACCTTTTATTCATTTTGCTATATATAAGTTTTAAGCACTAATTTAAGCTGCCTTAAATCGGCTTTTTCATTCCTTCTCAAAAAGTAAGCAGGATGCGGAAAACAAAAAACCTTGCCAAAACGAGTTTGGTATAACCTATTTTCTACATCTTGCATCCTTATGTCATCCCTTTCTAAAAGAAAAATAGACGCTATTACGCCAAGAGCAACAATTATTTTTGGACTATAAAAAAACAATTGCGCTTCTGTCCATTCACGACAAGCTTCCATTTCATATCTTGTTGGAGGTCTAACTCCACCATCAATTTTTGGAATACATTTTATTACATTCATTATAGCATAATCATCACTTGATAAATTTAATTCGTTTATCCAAGCTTGAAGTAAAGAACCGGCTTTGCCAACAAAAGGCTTACCTTGTTTATCCTCTTCTATACCAGGAGCTTCACCTACAAAAACAATAGCAGGAATTTCAGAACCTCTATGGATTACTACATTTTGTCTTCTCATCCATAAACCACATTTTCTGCAATTTTCAACTTTTTCTTTAAGTTCGTCTAAAAATAACATAATTAAAGCAAACTAAAAATAAATCTTTCTGCTAAATCTTTATCTTTATATTCAGAAGCAACCTGCTTTAAAGCTTCTTCAAGTGTCAAAACTTTATACTCTTTCCTTTTAGGTTTTACTAACACTTCTATGTTTTTAAAATTCTTGACACTTTCTAAATCTTCTGCTTCAACTTTTATTCTTATATAACTATTCTTTTTAACCTCTTCGCCTAAATTCTCCAATTCTTTTGCATCTAAAATCAAAAACTGCTTATACTTCAATTCATATCTTTTCCAAGTTTTAGATGAAAAGTCAAACTCAAAAATGCCTTTTTGAGGCGAATTAGCATCAACAAAAGTCGTATCCATTATAGCACCAACATTAAAAAGATGGCCCTCATAAGTCTTAAATTGCCCAAAATCGTGATAATGCCCATTTATAACATATTTAAACCTTTTTAGAAGTTGCTTGCTTAAACCTTTTGTCCTTATGCCTTGCCTGATAGGCATATCTTCAATATTGTTATGCATTATAAGTGTGTCTATTCCCTTATTTAGCAAGATTTTCAATTTATAGTTTCCTATTTCTTCATCTCTTATAAATGGCAAAAAACCAATTCCATTTATTATTTCCAAATCTTTAATAACTTTCAACTTTTCATAATTGAAGTAATCAAAATATGTAAGGTTTTTTGTCTCATCTATATAATCGTGATTTCCTGCTAAAAGATATATTTCGTCTGCTATTTCAGCCAACTTCTTTAAAAAGAAGTCAAATACAAAAAAGGTTTGTATAGTAAATCTATGAAAAACATCACCAAGAAGCACTACAACCTTATAGTTATTCATAGCAACAAAAATCAAAATTTGTTCTAAAACATTCAATTGTTCTAAAAGTCTTGAATTGAAAAACATATTGTTGAATTTAACAGGTTTAGCAAATAATGACCATTCATTCAAATGCACATCGCCAATAAAAATTATTTTTTCATTTGGTTTCATCTATAAACTTTCCAATATTATAAACTAAATCATTAAATTTTTCAGAGGGCATATCAAAAAGATTAAAAATTGTAGCAATATTTCTAACTGCTTCTGAAAAGAAAAGCATAGCAAGGTTCATTCTATCTTCATCAAGCGTTTTAATCTCCTTCATTAACTTTTCTAAATTGTCATAAAGTGTATCTGCCAATTGCCTTTTCATAGCGCGCCTGTAATTCATTTAAAGTTCTTTGCATAAGCAAATCAAAATGTTCTTTTTTAAGTTTATGTATTTCAGTCCATCTAAATTTAACACCTTCAAATTCAAGCCAACCTCTATCTTGCTTTACAATTTCAAAATCAACAGCATTTTGCAAAACTGAATAAGATACTGAAATGCCTTTTTCAAAAAAGAGCATAAGTTTTACTATACGGTATGGCGAAACAATTTTATTTTTATGTGTTGTTAAATTGACTACAATACCAACAGGAATATCATCAACTTTAATCACTTTACTTTTTGTAAGTTGAGCTCTTATAACTGCTTCATGCTTTAAAGCACGAGCAGAAGGTGCTTCAATTTGAGGTAAACCAAACTGCTGAAACGCTATAATGCTTCTTACTTGATTTAAAATTATTAATGAAAGTTTTGTTTTTTCCATTTTCTTTAAAAGGATTTGTAAATAATCTGAAACTACCCTTGCTTTCGCACCAATTTCTTGCTTACCTTCAAGGCGACTTTGGGGCGGTGTAGCAGCCAAACTATCCCAAACCACCACCCCAAAGTCGCTCTCTTCCATTTTATCCATCGTTTCAAGCAGCATTTCAAAACTCTGCTCAATCGTTTCAGGAACTTCTATTATAAGATGCTCTAAACCAAAAACTTTTGCCCTTTCGCTTGAAAAACTTTCTTCTGTATCAAAAAGAATAGGTATTCCACCTTGTCTATAACATTCCGCTAAAATATGATAAGCCAAAGTTGATTTACCAACACCTTCTTCTCCAAAAATTTCTATAACTTTTCCAAGCGGTATTCCTTTCCCAAAAACCCAATCAATAAGCGGATTTCCTGTTGAAATGAAATGTCTTTTGATAGCATTAACATCTGATAAAACTTTTGACTTAAACTTTTTGGAAAGTTCGTTTGCAATGCTCTGTATTTTCTTTATGTTTTCACTCACTTTCTCTTCCCTCAATGCCTTCAATTATATCTGAAAGCTCTTCATATGAGAGCGCTTTTAAAACTGATTTTAAATCTGGCATATTGGCTAACCATTCATTCCATTTTTGCAGTGGCACAGCCTTTTTAGGACGAGGCAAAACTTGATATCTTGTTTCTAATCCACTTCCAATCTTTTTTATATTGATAGCATAACCATTCTCTCTGTCTGTAAAATCACCCCAATCCTTATCAATAGCAAGTCCTGCTAACGCTGACCATATTTGATTGCCATAAGCAATTATACCAAGTCTTTCTTTGTCTGCTTCTTTTTTCACAACTACTGAATAGTATCTTGTTCTTGCTAAAAGACTTTTTGCTTCATCAATAGAACCTTCTTCTCTTAATTCTGTAACAAGTTCACAAATTGGACAATCACTATTTGAATCATAAGTTTTTGGACAAATATAAAACCTTGTTTTTATTCTATGCCTAAAAACTTCAAAGTAAAATAAATCGTCAATCGGAAGAAATCTGAAAATATTGTCACCTTCTTCAAACCTTATAAATAGCGTTTCAGACTTTCTCCTTTTTTCCTCCATCCTTTTTAACTTCTCTTTTATCTCATTTATATTTAACATAACCACCTCCTTTACCAAACATCTATATCAATTTCTTCTATCTTTTCTATTTTTTGCTTATTATTGTTCTTTTCCTTTACTTTTTGCACTTTTTCTTCACTTGGCAGTTCAAACCCTTCTATCTGAAACTTGCTAAGCGCTTCCTCTAATTTCTTGTCTATTATACGCTCAACTTCTTCAAAGACTTTTTCAGGCGGATCTTTTGGACTAAAAGCCTTTTGCATCCATACAGAGACTTTGAAGAAGTTTTCACCAAGCTTTACTGTTATATTTTTTGCCATACCAACAACTTCTTCCTTTCTTATTTCTTCCATAGCCACCTCCTTTTCATATTATTATAAACTAAATCAATTCATAAATTTTCAAAACATCAACAACTTTCTCATTTTTTGTTTCATTTAAACCAACTAAAAGAACCCTAAAAGCATCAACTACGTGCTCAATTTCTTCACTTTTAAAAATGAGATTATAAGTATTTAAAAACTTTTTAAGTTTATCGCAATCATAAACCAATTTTTTGACCTTATGAGGCGAGACTAAAAGATAACCAGCACTTGAAGGCAATAAAGACAAAAGTATAGCAATTGAAGCCCAAACTTGCGCCTGTGCCTTTCTGCTTCTAATAGGATAAAAAACTACATCTTCTATAAAATAAAAATTTCCATCTAAAAGAGAGTTTTTATATTTCAAACGAAGCTCTTTATATAGATCTGCCAAATCATCTCTCTGCTTCAAATTTAAAATGTCAAACTTTATGTTTTGCTTTTCTGTATCAACCCTTACTATACCAATATGATACAAAGCAGGATCTATCGCATATATTACCATACTTCTTCTTCCTTTTTATTTTGAGGTAAAAATTCTCTTTCAAAACTCCTTTTTAATTCTTCAAGCTGCGCTTTTGTCAGCATTCTTGTGCTAGTAGAAAAATGGAAAAGAGCCTCTTTTTTATGAACAAAAGAATTTAAAATTTCTTTTAAAAAGACAACAATAGCACTATATTTATCAAGTTTATTTTGAAGCTCAATATAGTCAGGACTTGAATAAATATGCCTTTTAACAAGCGTTTCTGTCAATTTCTCACCTTCTGCTTTAAGCCTTTCTCTTACAACTTCATCAAGCTTTGCTTCAAATAGTTTTAATTCTGTTTCTACTTCATATCTCTGTAAAACTGCCAAAGCATAAGCATTCGCATAAAGAACATAAAGTTTTGACTGTCTTAAATTCTCCATTTCTATGTTTTCATCAATAGCAAGATCAGAAAGAGGTGTAAATACTTGTCCATTCCACAGAATTATCTTTATGTCATCATTTTCATATGAGACTGATACATATTTGCCCTCAATTCTTAAACTTTTCTCGCTTTTTTGTGTTTTGTTTTTCATATTTCACCTCCTTTTTAACACTTTTAGCAAAAGTTAACCACCAAAACAACTTTTTCATTTTAAGCACCCTTACAAACAAACCATTCTTTTCAACCTTCATATTATTATAAACTAAATTCCTTTTAAATACTCTGGAATTGTCTTCCTCTTTAAAAAAGGGTCTAATCCCACATTTTTCATTTCTTTTGCTATAAACCTTGCTACTTCTTTTCTTAACTTCAAAATTTCTTCTAGCCTGTATTCAAAATGAGGTTTGTCTCCTTCTACTATATTACAACCATACTTTGTAGCAGACTTGCTAATTACTTCCCAAGGATGCCTTTCATCCCAAGAAAAATTATCAAGCCAAAAAACTAAATCAACAGCACATCCATAATTATGTAAAGATTCTCCAGGTATAACCCATGTAACCACATTACCACTTTCATACCTACCTTTCAGCCATAAATCCGCTTGTTCTTCCAATGTTCTTAAACACTGATGGACAACCAATCTCCAAACATAACCTCTTTTGTAAAGTTCGCAGTTTGCTTGCATAACCACATTCAAAAATTTTTTCAATATTTCAGCATTATATGTTTCTCTATAAAGTTTTATGAAATTGTATTTATTTACATCTTCAATATCTTTCGGATAAGGCAGTCTTTCTTCTTTATTAACTTTCTCATAAAACTCTTTAAGAACTGGAAAAACTTCCAACGCCTTTAAACAAATTTCTTTCATTTTTTCTTTCATCTCAATTCTCCTTGCACTTCATAATACGCTTTCTTGACAAAATTTTTAAGTGTTTCTGCATCTTTTAAAAGCGCCTTTAACCAAGTTTTACACTTTTTAGTTATATAAAATTTTCCATTTTTCTCTTCAATAAAACCTTTCTTCAAAAGCTTTCTGAAAGAATAAACTGAATAAGCAGACTTCAAAAGAGAAGGTATTTCTCTTTCCACTTTCCTTAAAACTACTAAAAAAGACCATTGCCCACTAATGCATTTACAACTGACAACAAAAGCTTCTCTTGAAAAATAATAAGTAAATCTGCTCTTACAATAAGGACAACTTCTGCCTTTATAAAAATTAGTGTTTTTCATTTTTCCTCCTTTTTTAATTCTTTCTCTGTCTTTTTTATAAATTCAAACTCTACATCCACTTGCCCTGTTGCCAAAATCAGATTGCCATTTTTAAGAATTACTTTCCAATAAGGATAATTAGCAGAAGGCTCTTGAACTTCTTTTATAAAAATGCCGGGAAATACTCTACCATTTATATTGACTACTTTATACACTTTCATAAATTCCATTTTACACCTCCTTTTTTAATCATTTCTCTGAAAATTTCTATAAAACGCTAATATGCTTTTAGCATAATCTTCTGCCATTTCACTTTCAAAATATTTCCCTGCATAATACTTCCTTAATGCTACTTCTAAATCGTTATATTGTAAAAGCAGAGAAAGATAAGCACAACCTATTTCTATATTGTCTTCTACCTCGTAAAGGTCGTAAAAATATTTGCCAAGATACCTTGCTACCAATTCTGCTGTTTCGGGTAAAACCTGCATCAACCCAATAGCGTTTTTTGAACTTATTGCTTTATGATTGAAACTACTTTCTTTAAATACAACTGAAAAAACTAAATCGGCATCAAGTTTGTAAATAATAGAATATTTTTTTATTGCTCTTAAAATCCTCACTGCCAAAACTCTGTCATTTACACACTGTAAAACAAAATCAATTCTTCTTTTTATAAAAGCATCCTCTTGTAATCTTTCTTCAAAAATGACTTGATTGAATTCCTCTATTTTCTTAATTCTTTTGTCCAATTTTCTTAAAGAATTATTCATCCGTTGTAAAGCAAATAACATAATGCCCACAACAATCCACATTGCCAACATAAGCAAAGACAACCTTCTAATTCGTTTATCTATCCTCTTTGTCATAATTTTCCTCCTTTATGCCTTTTAAAAATAAATAAATGATAAAAAGCACAAAAATATAAGCAATTATAAAAATTAACACCCACTTCATCCTGCCTCCTTTTCGTTAAATTTTCTACAACTCCTTAAATAATTCTCCACCGATTGACAAATAACAACAAACTTATTAGCACATCTTATATACCCCCTTCCCAAAAACACTTTATTTTTCGCCTTTATGCTATACACATAAACCTTCTTAATTTTATTTGATAATTGCTTAAAATTCCAATTGGGGTCAATGTCCTCTGTCTTTACAAATAACACTTTTTCTAAAACGCAATCAACACCTAAACTGTTAAAATGTTCAAAAATTTTATTTAAAAACTCTGGCGCGTTATCAAAATTAAATGGATAAACTTCAATAGGCAAACTCAAAATTATCCTTTTTTTACTTGAAAAAGCATCTAAAAATCTCAAAAACTTATAATCGTCCTTTGTTATAGACACCCTTACATATAACCTTTTTAATTCCTTTTCCATATTCACAAATACATTTTTACCAAAATACTGCCCCATACCAATAAACTTAGCAAAACTATATTCTTTAAGGCCTTTTTAAACACAAATAATGTCTTGCTAAAAAGCTCCATGCTCAACCTCCAATAAACCATATGGTTTAATAGTTGCTTGTTTTATTTTTGCTAACAAATCCTCATTAAGTTTATAGCAGTTGCCTTCTAACCTAACATTACTAGCATTTATTGTTAGAAACGACAAAACTTCCAAAACATATACTTTTTCAAATTTATTAGTTTTTAAATGCCTCAAAAATAAAACACTATCTATTTTAAACTGAATGCCAAACTTTTTTAACAAATTGAACACATCCATAGCATCTTCAACAAGATCATTTCTAAAAGCATAACCTTTTATTTCAAAAACTTCATAATTAGAGTTTAAAAACCTTTTTCCTTTCGGCTCTAAAAAGTTTAAGAAAATTTCGTCTTCCTTGCTAAAATTTGCTTTCAAATACAACTTATTTACTTTTATCTCTGCCATCACTATAACCTTTTTTCAATCTCTTCTTTTATAAAAACATTCGTCTTTTTAATTTCATTTTGCAGCAACTCTTTTTGCTTTTGCTCCTCTTTAAACGTATAATCAATAAGATGAATAATAAACTGACAAGCCTCATTAAGCCATTTGCTGTCTTTTGTCTCAACAAAAACATTATTTAAATGACTAACTAAATCAGGATTTAAACCTTTGACATTATCAATAGACCAATAAAGCCTAAAGGTCTTTTTATCGTTTAGGTTTTTAATTGTTATTTTGAGTTTCAATTCATTATTGCCGCTAAAATGATTAACAAGACGAAACTTTTCGCAAAATTCTTTTATTTCTGCCTCATTTTCAAAAAGCACTACCCTTTTGACTTCTTTAAAATCTGTTGAATTGTAATATTTTAAAAACATAGCAACTATCTCATCGTAAAAATAGTTTAACAAGCGGAAATAAAAAACCTTACTTTGCTTTAATTCAAAAAAATCACCTTCATTAAAAAGCACTTTCATAGTCCTAGCAACAACTCTTTTATATCTTTATAGCAACTCATATTATATTAAAAACTAATTTTCATGTTTCATTTTTTAAAACTTTTCTAAAACAGAAACCTCCTTATAAACTTTTGTTTGAATAAATTTTTCCCAATGGTCAAATCCAAATTTTTGAAGCCTTTTAATTTCTTCTTCTTCTAAAAAGACAACACAATATGAATCAAGATTAGTTCCAAACTCCTTTTCAAGCCTGGAAATATATTCAAGTAAATAACTCCTAATAACTGCTTCAATCTTTTCAATCATTTTCTTCACATTTTTTCGGTTTATTTCAATTACTGCTTTCATTTTAACTCCTTCTTTAAAATTTTTCCCTTATAATTACTTGTTTGTAAACATTAGTTTGAATGAATTTATTTTTCAATTCTTTTGCAACTCTTTCTTCTTCAATAGGAATTTTTGATATTAAATTGCACCAAAACTCACAAATAGCATCAAACTCTGCTATTGGAAGATTTTGATAAACAAAACGGTTAGCAAGACATTCAACGAGTCTATATACACTCGTGTCATCAAAATACTTTTCACTCAAAGGCTTTATACAAAATTTCCTTTCACATCGTATTGAATTACTTGCAAAACTAACTACAATAGTTTTGCCAGCTTTAAGTTTTTCTATTAAATCATCAAATCCAAACTCTTTTAATTTCTGAATATCTTCAGCATCAAGTGTGATTTCAACCCAGTTTAATCTTGTGTTATAAGTGTTCTCTAATTGCAAAATGTGGTAGAGAAAGTATCTGTTAAGATAATCTTTTATTTCTTCGTGCAAAACCTTTATTTTAGGATACGTGCTTGATATTATTATTTTCATTTTACACCTCCTCCTTCAAAGCACAAACGCTTTTATAAACATTACTTTGCGTAAACTTATTTTTTAACTGACTAACATATTTTTCTTCTTGTTCAAACACATTTTTTATTACATTAAGCCAAAATTGACAACGCTCATCTAACATCTCTGCTGACTGATTTTTGGATACAAAGTCTCTTGCTAATTCTTTATTAAGTTCATATTTAAAATGATGTTTTGCTTCTTTATTAAAACTCTTTATTACAAAAATATCCATCCAACTTGTTTTAGAATTGACTATGCGGACTGTAACTTTCCCTTCATTTAATGTTTCAATCAATTTATCAAAACCAAGTTTCTTTAATTGCTCAATTTCTGCTTCATCAAATTCAATCGTAATGCCGCAACCAAGTTCTGAATTATATTTTTGTTTCAATTCTTCTATATAACTCTCAAAATATGTAGCAAGAATGTCTGCTATTTCAGACATCACTCTATACATTTTTAAGGTTAAGTCTCTTTTAGGATTTATCAATTTCATCTTTCACCTCCTAAAATCTTTTGAGAATCATAGTTTCTTTGTAAATTTTTGATTGAGCAAGTTTATTCTTAACTTCATTCACATATTTATTTTCTTGTTCAAGTGCTTCACGAATAATTTTAAACCAAAATTGACAACGTTTCTCTAATTCTTCAAGGGTTAATTTTTTTTCTATAAAAGCAGCTGCTAATTCTCTATTAAGAGCATAGTATGTTTCGGGATAAATTCTATCTCTGAAACAGGCAATTCTGAAAAGTTCTAATTTTGTTTTGTATTGAGAATTTCCTACAAATACCATCACCTCAAGGTTTTCCAAACGACTTAACAGCGAATGAAATCCGAGTTCCTTCAATTGTTTTATTTCGTCTTCGTCAAATTTAATGATCATAGAATAATCAAATTTTGAATTATACTGCTGTTCTAATTCATTTACATAATTAACAAAATATTCGCATAAAGCGTCTATGATTTCATTAGGTGATTTAAATGTTTCAGGCATAAAATCTTTAAGTGTTTTCATTTTAACCTCCTTTAAAACTTCTTTAAAACCATGATTTCTTTGTAAATCTTCGTTTGAAGAAATCTGTTTTCAACCTCTTTTGCATATTCATTTTCTTGTTCAAAAATCTTTTGTATTATATCAATCCAGAAGTGGCAACGGGCATCAAGCATTTCTGGGGACTGATTTCTACATACAAAATCAAAAGCGATTACTTCAACTAAATCAAAAGAACTTTCGTAAGCAAAATCTTTTTCAATACAAGCAATTCTGAAAGCTCTGATTTCTTTGCCTTTCACGTCTGTAATTCTTACTCTGATGTTATAGTCTTTAAGTTTTTCAAGTAATTTATCAAATCCAAGTTGTTGTAACTTATTGATGTCTTCATTATCAAGTTTAACGATCATGCGCCATTCAAGTTCGGTTTGATACTTTTGTTCTAAAATCTTTATATAGTTTTCAAAATATTCGGCAATATGTTGAGATATTTTTTTAGCAAGATTATATAACTTGGTAGTTCCTTCACCTTTAAATGGATTTGCAAATTTCATTTCAACCTCCTTTTTATCAATTTGAACCATTTTATCCACTTAGGCGAAGTCTCGGGAATTCTTTCGGTTGTAATTCCAAACCATTTAGCATTCTTCAAAGGATTAAAAGATGGGAAATCATCCACATAACCATCAGTAAATAGTATAACAGAAGTAATGTTTTCTCTTTCAGTGGCAGAAAGAAATCTTTTGATATTTTCCAGGTCTTTGAAATCGGTTCCTCCTCTACCTTTTACCTTTAACACTGGCACAAACTTATATCTTTCAAGCAGAATTGGTTTGCTCTTAATTTCAGTGTCAATATTCAAAACGAGAATCTTGTTATTCTGTTTCAATCTCTTTATGAGGTAAAAAACATATTCAAATTCTTCGTGCGACATAGAGCCTGACGTGTCAATTATAAGCAGAATGATTTTTCCTTCGTAAGGTCTATAAACAGGAAGGAAAGCATTTTTTGGAGAAGCAATAGACTTATCAATATATAATCTTTCAACTTCGGCAAAGGCTGAAAAGAGTTCTTGTTCATTTTCTAAAACAGGGATTTCACATTCTTTGTAACTCCTGATTATTTCTTCAACTTCGGCAGG